>Ga0209055_1000741_pt1 | contig 22517 bp, 19 predicted proteins | sample GraSoiAngelo_110_FD_185875 | JGI IMG/M metagenome (GOLD analysis project Ga0209055, IMG submission 185875) | Grasslands soil microbial communities from the Angelo Coastal Reserve, California, USA - 14_0903_12_30cm (SPAdes) (version 2) | ecosystem: Environmental > Terrestrial > Soil > Grasslands ... | reverse complement strand
CTTCCCCCCAGGCTTATCGTACATCTTATGCCCCCGCAGCACCGTGCCAGTAGGAGCCATCCACGGACGGCCCACCTTTCTTAGAATCCGCACGACACATCACCCCCTTTCAACATCTGACCTGCCCTCGGTTGTTGTACCACCCCAGACAAGTTGGCCAAGGCTAGGCTGCTCTTCGGGACGTGTCAAGCGCGGTGTATAGTCCACGGCATCAAAGATCCGCGCGATGGCTTGGAGGGTCGTGGGCTGGAGAGGCATACAAAAAGGAGCCGCCGGTTTTATGAACCGGCGGCTCCTCGCAGTAGGCGCAAGAGCTTACTGGACCTCGATCGTGATCTGGCGGGGCTTGGCCTCCTCGCGTTTGGGGAACTCGATGGACAACACCCCATGCTTGAAGGACGCCGCCGCTTTCTCCGCATTCACATTGGATGGGAGCGTGAGCGAGCGGGTGAAGTTCCCTGTGGTCATTGTCATTTCGCGCACGAAGTACGTCCGGTCGGATTCCGGCGTTTCTCCCTGGCGGGAACCCTCCACCGTCAACACGCCGTCTTCAACCGTGATTTTCACATCCTTGGAATCCCAGCCTGGCAGGGCCATCTCGAGGCAGAACCGATCGCCGTCCTCCCACGCATTGCAATACGGCGACCACACCGTAGCCTTGCGACCCAGCGCCCGGAACGTCTCGTCAAACAGGCGATCGATCTGGACATCAAAGGGGTTGTAAGTCGTGAGTGTCATAGTGCCCTCCTTACCTCTCGTTACTTGAATACATGTGTGAATGTTCTCTCCCCCGGAGTTTCACCTTGTCACTGTGTTCTGTAGGTAACACCGACAAGGCGGCTGTCAAGGGAGGAGGGCGGGGATGAGTTGCCTCTGTTTGGTGCCGAAGCGGGAACACTTTGATGAAAAATATAAAACCGAACCAAATCATCACCTTACAAAATAAACTATAAAAATAAATTGCTACGAGACAAAAGCGACTTATTTATATAGTAAGGTATGAAAGTGACGTAGTGAGCCACGCTGACTTTCCCATCTCTCGCGCTTCCTGATCTTCTCTTGCGCCTGTGATTTCCCGGTCTCCGCCGCTTTTACGCCGAAGGTTCCCTGTCATTCGTCGCCTTCAACTGAAGGAGCTCCAGATGCTGTACTCTGCCTTGGTGTTTTTACTGGTTGGACTGATCGCAGTAGCCCTGGGATTGGCGGGAGTCGCCGTCATCCCTACACAGGTCTCCTAGACCGTCTTTCTGATCGGAGTCGCGTTGCTGGTGACCCAACTGGTCACGGGACGCAGAACCCGAGTCGCTTATATCCTTTAACAGGGAATGCTGTGAGAAGGGGACAGGCTGTTTTTTTAAGGAGGGCGTCATGAACACGGAGCAATTCAAACAGAGTTGGGGTCAACTCGAGGGACATCTTAAGAAGCACTGGGGAAAACTCACGGATGACGATCTCCTGCAGATTGAAGGCGATCTGGACAAGTTCGACGGCGCCATTGAAAAGCGTTACGGCGAGATGAAGGGAGAGGTCAGCAAGTGGGCGGATCTGTGGTATGCAAGGTGGAGCGGGTCGTATGTCGAGTATTACGAAAAATGGAAACCAGCGGTTGGTTCTAGATTCTAAGTCGGTGAGGCGAAAGGAGTCTACAATGCCGTTTAACAATGATAGGCCATGGTCGTTCGATCGACAAGCCATCGAATCCTTCCAGGCAGGCCAAACGGGCGTGTATGCCATCTACAATGCCCGGACATGGATTTATATCGGGCGCGGGGATATTCGACAGCGTTTACTCGATCATCTGAACGGCGACATCCCTTCCCTTAACGCAAACTCACCGACTCACTTTCGAGCTGAAGTCACCGACGATTCCATTAAACGCGAGCAGCAACTACTTCGAGAATATATGCCGGCCTGTAATCCCAGGATAGGCTAAGGGGGACTGAACGATGGGTGCACCTGTCAAAGTGAATACTGCGGTTGGCTCCATAGACCCTCTGTTCGTTACCATCTTCCGTGACAATTCATAAGGGCTTCGATATACTTGCGGACGGTTTGTGAGAAGGCCAGGCTACCCACGCTAATTCCTGAAGAACCGCAAAATAGAGCGAAGATTTCTACCCTCAGTACCAAAGGAGGAGGAATCACCATGAGAATTCAACCGTTACAGGATTGGGTACTGATCGACCCGTCGGAGGCCAAGGAAAAGACCGCCGGGGGGGTATTCATCCCCGACACGGCCAAGGAGAAACCTGTAGAAGGAAAGGTTCTGGCCGTGGGGGAGGGGCGCTGGGAAACACCGGAAAAGAAGTGGGGAAGTAAACCCAAAGGGAAAGAGAAAAAGGTCTTCAAGCCTACGGTCCTCAAACCGGGCGATCAGGTCCTCTACGAGAAAAACGGAACGACCCCAGTCGATCTCGACGGTAAGGAACTCGTTCTCGTCCGCGAGTCCGACGTCCTGGGCTGGAACAACTAAAGCAGGGTCAGGTCTTGCAATGCCAGCCGCCCCCTCACCTTCATCCTCTCCCTCAGGGGGCGAGGAATAATTGAGAGTCCTCCACCGCAATTGACTTCCCTCTAGGGCGTCGCTAGAATGGCGTGGCGCTCAAGCAAGACGCCTCAACGATAAGGAAGCCTGCGTGGCGTCCCAGTTCGTCCACCTTCACGTCCACACCCAATATAGTCTGCTCGACGGGGCCAATCAGATCGACGCCCTGGTGCAGGAAGCGAAGAATTTCGGCATGCCTGCCCTGGCCGTCACGGACCACGGCAACCTCTTCGGGGCCATCGAGTTTTACCAGAAGGCCACCGCCGCCGGCATCAAGCCGATCATCGGCTGCGAGGCCTACCTCGCCCCAAAGAGCCGGTTCGATCGGGAAGGGCAGTTCGCCCACAACGAGTACTACCATCTGATCCTGTTGGCTGCGAACCGGACCGGCTACCAGAACCTCCTCACGCTCGCCAGCAAGGCCTACCTGGAAGGCTTCTACTACAAGCCGCGGGTGGACAAGCAGTTGCTCATCGAGCACCACGACGGCCTCATCGCGCTCTCCGGCTGCCTGAGCGGCGAGGTCGCGTACCTCATCGGCCAGGGCCGCCTGGAAGAGGCGCTGCGCACCGCCGCCGAGTACCGGGACATCTTTGGGTCCGAGCACTATTTCCTGGAGGTCCAGGAGAACGGCGTGCCCGAGCAGCAGGTCGCCAACCAGGGGCTGCGGGAGATCCATAAGCGCCTCGGCATCCCGCTGGTGGCCACCAACGACTGCCACTACTTAAAAAAAGCGGACGCCAGGGTCCATGACATTCTCCTATGCCTGCAGACCGGCAAGACGGTGACCGATCCGCACCGGCTGCGTTTTCAGACCGACCAGCTCTATGTGAAGTCCACGGACGAGATGCTCGCCGCGTTCCACGAGTGGCCCGAGGCGGTCTGGAACACAGCGCGCGTCGCGGAGATGTGCGAGCTCGCGTTCACGTTCGGCAAGTCCTACCTCCCGCACTACACGGTGCCGGAAGGCGAGACGCTGGAAAGCTACCTCGACAAGCTCGCCCAGAAGGGCCTGGCGGAGCGGTTGCGCGAGCGGCCGTCGGGCCTCCCGGAAGCGCAGTACCGTCAGCGCCTGCGGGACGAGCTGACCGTGATCACCTCGATGGGGTTCGCGGGCTACTTCCTGATCGTCTGGGACATCATCAACTTCGCCCGCTCGCGGGGCATCCCGGTGGGGCCCGGGCGCGGCTCGAGCGCCGGCAGCCTCGTCGCCTACGCCCTGCGCATCACCGACCTGGACCCGCTCGTGTATGGCCTGCTCTTCGAGCGCTTCCTCAACCCCGAGCGCATCTCCCTCCCTGACATCGACATGGACTTCTGCATGGACCGTCGCCAGGAAGTCATCAACTACGTCGTCGAGAAGTACGACAAGGACCACGTCTGCCAGATCATCACGTTTGGGACGATGAAGGCGAAGGCCGCGATCCGCGACGTGGGCCGCGTGATGGAGATGCCCTACGCGGAAGTGGACCGCATCGCCAAGCTGGTCCCCGATCAGCTCAACATCACCCTGGATGCGGCCTTGGAGACCGAGCCGCGCCTCAAGGATCTGGTGGAGACCGACCACAAGATCCGCGAGGTCTTCGAGACGGCGCGCGCCCTGGAGAAGTCGCCGCGCCACGCCTCGACCCATGCGGCCGGCGTCGTCATCGCGCAGGACCGCCTGACGGCCCACGTGCCGCTCTACAAAGGCTCCAAAGAGACCGACGAAATCGTGACCCAGTATCCGATGGGGGACGTCGAGAAGGTCGGGCTGGTGAAGTTCGACTTGCTGGGGCTCAAGACCCTGACGATGATCGCCCACGCCGAGCGCCTGATCAAGGCCAAGCGCCAAGACGCGCCCCTTCAACCGTTTTCCGTTGCCGATCTGCCACTGAACGATCCGAAGGTCTTCGCGCTGCTGTCCTCCGGGAGGACCATGGGCCTCTTCCAGTTGGAGAGCGCGGGCATGCGCGATCTGCTCACCGGACTCCGTCCCGACCGCTTCGAGGACATCATCGCCATCATCGCCCTGTACCGGCCCGGCCCCATGGACCTGATCCCCGACTTCATCAAGCGCAAGCAGGGAAAGGTCCCGATCACGTACGAGGTGCCGGTCCTGGAGGAGATCCTGAAGGAGACCTACGGGGTGATCGTCTACCAGGAACAGGTCATGGCGATCGCGAACAAGGTCGCCGGCTTCTCCTTGGGCCAAGCGGACCTCATGCGGCGCGCCATGGGCAAGAAGAAACCGGAGGAGATGGGCAAGCTTCGGACGCAGTTCATCGAGGGCGCAAAGAAGCGGAAGCTCACGGAGAGGAAGGCGGAGAAGCTCTTCGAGCTGATCCAGAAGTTCGCCGGCTACGGGTTCAACAAGTCGCACGCGGCGGCCTATGCGCTGGTCACCTACCAGACGGCCTACCTGAAGGCGCACTACCCGACCGAGTTCATGGCGGCGCTCCTCACCAGCGAAATGGGCAACACCGACAAGGTGGTGCGCTACATCAACGAGTGCCGCGACCTCGGGATCAAGGTGCTCCCCCCGGACGTGAACGAGAGCGACAAGGACTTTACGGTCACGCAGGAGGGCATCCGATTCGGGCTGGCGGCCATCAAGAACGTGGGCGAAGGCGCGATTGAAGCGATCCTCGACGCGCGGAAGGTGCAAGGCCCCTACGTCTCGTTCTTCGACTTCTGCCACCGTGTGGACGTCCGCAAGCTCAACAAGCGGGCGCTGGAATGCCTGATCAAAGCCGGCGCCTTCGATTCGACCGGCGCGCGCCGCGCCCAGCTCGCCGCCGTCCTGGACCGGACCGTGGACCAAGCCCTGGCCGCTCAGCAGGCAGAGTCCCGCGGACAGACGAGCATCTTCGCCGCCTTCGAGTCCCCGGACGGCCAGGGCGGGAGGCGCGGCACGCTGCCGTTCGATGAGAGCCTGCCCGACGTGCCGGAATGGGACAAGGACCAACTGCTCAAGTATGAAAAGGAGCTCATCGGGTTCTACATCACGAGCCATCCCCTCGCCCGCTACGCGGAGGCCATCAGCCGGTTCTCCACCGCCAGCACCGACGCGCTCAGCGAGGTCGCGGACGCCAAGGAGGTCAAGCTCTGCGGGATCATCGCCGCCGTCCGCCAGACCATCACGAAGAAAGGCGACCGCATGGCCTATCTGACGCTGGAGGACCTGCACGGCACCGTCGAAGTCATCGCCTTTCCCGACTTATACAAAACAGCGGCCGCCCTCATCCTCCCGGAATCGGTGGTGCAGGTGACTGGGACGCTGGACCGGGGCGAGAAGGCGACCCGGATCAAGGCGACCAAGCTCGCGGGCCTTGCCGACCTCCAGGCGCAAAGCGTTTCATGCGTCTCGATCCGCGTCACCACGCAGGCCACGTCGGCCGAGACGCTGCGCCAGCTCCGGGACGTGCTCCACCGCCATGCCGGCCCCTGCCCGGTCACTCTCACGCTCGCGATCCCCGACCACTCCGAATCCGTGATCGCGGTCGGCCCGGCCCTGCGCGTCCTGCCGAGCACCCAGCTCATCGGCGACGTCGAAGCTCTCATCGGCCAGGGCACGATCTCACTCGATTAGCCACAGCTCATGCGCGAATACTTAGACTTCGAGAAACCCATCGCGGAGATCGAGGAGAAGATCGAGAAGCTGGCCGCCGCGGGCCAGAGTCGGCCCGGCGTGCAGGACGATCTCCGCAAGCTCCGCGCGAAGCTCTACCAGCTCCAGGCGGAGATCTACGCCCGCCTCACCCCCTGGCAGCGCACGCAGGTCGCCCGGCATCCGCAACGGCCATCCACGGTCGACTACATCGGGCGGATCTGCGACAGCTTCCTGGAACTGCACGGCGACCGCCTGTACGGCGACGACCACGCCATCGTGGGGGGGCTCGCCCGCCTGAACGGCCGCTCCGTCGTCGTGATCGGACAGCAAAAGGGCAAGACGCTGAAAGAGCGGGTGCAGCGGAACTTCGGGATGCCCAACCCGGAAGGGTATCGCAAGGCGCTCCGCCTGATGCGCCTGGCCGAGACATTCAACAAGCCGGTCATCACCTTCATTGATACGCCCGGCGCCTATCCCGGCATCGGCGCCGAGGAACGTGGCCAGGCCGAAGCCATCGCAAAAAACCTCCAGGTGATGGCCTCGCTCAAGGTCCCGATCGTGTCCGTCGTCATCGGGGAAGGCGGCAGCGGGGGAGCCCTGGCGATCGGCGTGGCCGACCGGCTGCTGATGCTGCAGCACGCGGTCTATTCGGTCATCTCCCCCGAGGGCTGCGCGGCGATCCTCTGGGACGATCCGAAGAAGACGCCGGACGCGGCAGAGGCGCTCAAGATGACCGCCGAGGACCTGCTGCGCCTCGGTGTGATCGACGAGATCCTGCCCGAGCCGCCCGGAGCGGCCCACCGGGACCCGACCGCCATATGCGGCGCCGTGAAGAAGGCCGTCGAGGCCCACCTCAGCGCGCTGCTCGAGCTCCCGCTCGACGAACTCCTCCAACGGCGCTTTAAGAAGTACCGGCGCATGGGGGTGCTGGGCGGCGAGTAGGCGGAAACCCGGGGGACGGCCATGGAAGACAGAAGATACGGCCAGCGGGGCTATAGGGAACACGAGAAGGAGCGGCCGGGAAAGCCCACGGAGCCTTCCCGATCGGGCGCGCCCGCGATGCCTCAAACTCGGACGGTCTCCCGCTGCGTGGACTGCGGAACACCACTCCCGCCTCTCACCGATCCGCTCGGCCAGTGTCCCAAGTGCAGGGCAGAACTCCATTCCTGCCGGCAATGCGCTCACTTCGACCCTGGCCAGCATTTTGAGTGCACTCAGCCTGTGCCGGAGCGCATCGCCAATAAGGGCGCTCGCAATGAGTGCACGTTTTTTTCGCTGCATGTCACGGTCGAGCGCGAGACAGCGTCGGGGTCAGCACGCCCTGAAGATGCTCGTCACGCTTTTGACAACCTCTTCAAAAAGAAGTAGCCACCCCACGCTACTCGCTGAACGGTGTCGCGCTCGTTTTCATCGTTCCTTCGAGCGATCCGGCATCGGCTTGCGCGCGCGGGAGAGACCTGATAAACGTACGACATGCGCCGCAATCAGCACGAACGGAATGAGGATTCCCCCCCACCCGCACCCTCCCCCGCAAGGGGGGAGGGGAAGTTTAAGGACTGGCCCGTGGAGCGGACGGCGCTGCTGGCGGCCGGGCAGACCGACGGCGTGCTCTCCGACATCAACTTCGGGGAGGTCCTGCCGTTCGTCGCCAAGCCACTGGTCAAGGATTATCTTGCCAATTACGTCGGCCCGATCCTGGGAAGCCAGTTTGCGGGGCTGTCGCGTACCGACCCGCTGGTTCTGGACCTGAACCCGATCGCCTTCGTCGCCGGCCGGTCCTACATGGACCTCTCCGTGTACCTGAACATGCCTGCGGTCCGCTATCACTTGGACAGCCTGGAAGCCGTCGACCAGGCAAAAGGCAAGGCCATCATCGAGCTCGCGCGGGCCGGACGGCTGCGCCCCGTCCCGATTCCGCCGCAGGCGCGGGCGCGCCTGCACCTGGCCTATGTCCGAATGGGCCTGCGCTCGCTGGGCTGGCTCCTCCGTCGCCAGACGCCGGTGCAGTTGCTCGCCGCCTACCAGAGCAGGACCGACCGTCTGCGCAAACTGACGCGGCGCCCGGTAGAACAGGGACCGTCCGCCGCGCTGCTTGCCGAGATGGAGCAGTGGCTCGAGCACGAAGACGACCCGACGAAGGATGGCCTCCGCCACTTGGGCGTTGCGATGTTCCTCCACACGGCCATTCAGCGGCTCTGCGCGCGGCACGTTTCCCCCTCGCTGCTCGCCGACCTGGGAAAAGGCATTCCCAACAATCCCACCACCGTCATTTCGCTGGACCTGTGGGCCTTGGCCCAGGAGGCCCGCCCCCTGGCTGCCGTCTTCGAGAAGACCCCGGCCGACCAATTGACCACAGTCCTCCAGGCAACGGAGGCCGGACGCCGTTGGTGGAGCCGCTTCGAAAGATTCCTCGCGCGGCATGGCCACCGCGGGGAAGTGGAACTGGATCTCTCGACGCCGCGCTGGGCCGAAGACCCCACCTTTCTGCTGCAGGCCGTCGCCAATTACCTGCGGCACCCGAGCGACGTCCCGACACCGCCTGAACTGCTGTCCCAGGGCGTCCGCCGCCGCGAAGAAGCTGCCGCGATGATCCGGTCCATCCTGCCCAGGCCCCTGCAATGGGTATTCGGGTGGCTCTACGATCGCTATGTCCTGTGGCTCCCGTTCCGCGAAGCCGCCAAGTACGTCTGGCTGATCGGATTCGCCCACGCTCGACAGGTTTACCTGGAACTCGGAAGCCGGCTCGCCTTGGCCGGCCATCTCAAGACGGCCGACGAGGTCTTCTGGCTGCAGTTGAATATGGTCCGTTCCTGGGCCGAAACAGGGATCGCTTCGTGGAGACGCGAGATGCTGAAGGCACGAGAGCGCGAATGGCAGGAATGGACGAAGCTGCGTCCCCCCTCGCTGCTGATCGGCACCCGTGAAGTCGAGCCAGCCGCGGAGGCGCCCCCTGCGGCGACCAGCCCGGAGAAGGTTTTGCACGGGACATCGGTCTCCCCCGGCAAAGCCGAAGGAATCGCCCGGGTGATCACGGACCCGCACCGGGCCGACTTGCGCCCAGGCGAGATCCTGGTCACCCGCTATACCGATCCCGCCTGGACGCCCTTGTTCTTCACGGCCGGGGCCTTGATCACCGAGATCGGCGGCGTGCTGAGCCACGGAGCCGTCATTGCCCGCGAGATCGGCCTGCCGGCGATCGTCGGCGTGGAGGGCGCGACCTCTCGCATCGCCACCGGCCGGCGGGTGAAGGTGAACGCGCTCAACGGCACTGTGGAGCTGCTCTAACGGGAAGGGGCGCGCCTCGGCGCGCCTGGGGTGGGCGGGTGAGAAAGCGGGCTTGCGCCGCCCGGAGCAAACAGGTATGCTTATTTATTACAGGGTTTCGCCGCGGTGCTGAGGACAGCCACTATGTCGCGCGCCGGCATTCCTCTCCTCGTCGTTTTCTTCTCCGCGTTGCTCCTGCCGCTCTCGGCTTCCGCCGAATCCGAGCTCTGGACGTGCAACCGGGCGGACGGCAGCATCATGTTCACCAACAAGAGCCAGGACCTGGCCGGCTGCAGCCAATACCGCCTCCGCACCGAGTTGGGCTTCTTCAAAGGGACCGTCGAGGCGAAGAAGGAAGTCCCGAAGCCGACAGCAGCGCCGCAAGAGCCGACGGCGCCGCCTTCGTCCCTGCCGATCACCATCAACATCGTCATCAGCACTCCGCCTCCAATGCCTCCGGCGATCGAAATGCTGGCGCCGGTCGGCGAGATCCCGTTTGAGACCTACCGGATGCTGTCGGTGGGCATGACCGAAGCGGAGGTGCTGGGACGCGCCGGGCTGCCCCAAACGACGTACATCGGCACCGCCTACCCGTTCAACTCGCCCTATCCGTTCTGGCCCATCTTCGGCACGAACCGCTTCGTGTACTCCAGCGGCGACTGGATCGTGGAGCTCACGTTCAGCGGGGGCCGCGTCCTCTCGATCAACCAGTCCCGCCTGAGGCCGTAATCCATAAACAGAACGGCCTCCGGAGGTTGCCCTCCGGAGGCCGTACGCTTATCGTCGCTCCCCCGTCTTACGCCCTGTGAGACGGCCTGGCGTGGACTGGTCGTCTGGGTCTGAACCCAGAGGGCCGGGCCGGCCCGGCGTCTCGCTGCCCGTTGTGTCTCGTGCTCGGTGCGGGCGGCGCGCTATCCAACGCACGCGGGATCGGCTGCCCCAGCAGCTTCTCGATGGCTTGCAGTTGGATGTGGTCATCCGACGTGACGAAACTCGTGGCCCGTCCGCTCGCCTTCACGCGGGCGGTGCGGCCGATCCGGTGGATGTAGTCTTCCGGCGTGTTCGGCAAATCGTAATTCACGACATGCCCGATGTTCGCGACGTCAATGCCGCGGGCCGCGATGTCCGTCGCCACAAGCACCCGGAATGTGCCGCGCCGGAATCCTTCCAGCGCCGCCCGCCGCTGCGACAGGCTCCGGTTGCCATGGATGACCGCCACCTTGTGGCCGGCGTTGCCGAGCGCCCGTCCCAGCCGATCCGCGCCATGCTTCGTGCGCGTGAAGACCAGCACCGAATCGCGGTCCGCATCGAGCAGCGTGAGCAGCAACTTGGTCTTGTCCTCCCGACTCGTGTGGTGCAGGGCCTGCTCGGCCCGCTCGGCCGGCGTCGCGGGCTTCGCTACCATGACCCGGACGGGGTCTTTCACGCTGGCTCGCGCGAGATCGGCCAAGTCGGTCGGGATCGTCGCGGAGAAGAGCAAGGTCTGCCGCTCTTCTGGAAGCGCTTCGAGGATCTGGTTGATCTGAGGCGCGAACCCCATGTCCAGCATGCGGTCCGCTTCATCCAGGACCAGGATCTGCATCTTGATCAGGTTCACGGTCCCGTTCCACATATGGTCCAAGAGGCGACCGGGCGTCGCCACGAGGATGTCCGGACGCTGGCGCAGGCCCCGGATCTGAGCGTTCATGTCGGCACCGCCCACGAGCGTCGTCGCAAAGACGCGCCGGCTTCGGCCCAGCTTGGCGATCGTCTCCTGGATCTGGATGGCCAGCTCCCTCGTAGGGGCCAGGATCAAGCCGCGCGGATGGCTGTCGGTCGTCCCGGCCAGCCGTTCGATCATCGGAATCACGAAGGCCGCGGTCTTGCCCGTGCCGGTCTGCGCGCAGCCGAGCACGTCGCGCCCGGCGAGCCCGGGCGGGATGGCCTGGGCCTGGATGGGCGTAGGCTCATGGAACCCCGCCTTGTTGAGGTCATGTAACAGGGCCTCGGACAAGCCGAGCCCCTTGAAACTACTTTGCACAGTCGTCTGCACAAAACTATCCTTTCTTTTTGGATCGCATTTATACGGGGTCAGAGAACCGAGGGGAGTCAGGATCGGGAGGGAAACTGCTCCAAACAGGACCTGAGCGCGATGCGATCGCGGGTCCGGAGTATCGTTGACGCCATCGCCGCCGGACCGTCTCGGCGATGACTGTATAACAGTATACTGGATAAAACCCTGATTGTCAAATTATTTAAATTAAATTCCTAATCACCGGTTCTTCTCACGACCTACAGGCTCTGGCGGGCACCTTTTGAAGGGATCAGCTCCGTTTGCGTCGTTCATTCTCCGCGACAATGGTGCGTTGAAGTTTCGCGATGGCGGCCGCCTTGTCCTGCTCCATCTTCAGTTTCGACGACTCGACGACCTTCTGTATAGACAACTGGCCGACACGCTGGCGATAGGCGTAAAGCGCATGGAGGAGGCTGCAAATGGTTTCCTCGTCCTCTCCCGATAACGCGGCCATCTTCTCCACGTGCGCACGAACAGCCGGGATCGGCTGCGTGGTTTCATCCACCGTCAGCGTGGTCTCGTAGGCAGCAAGTTGCGCCTCTTTCTGCTTTGAATCCATGTCGAGCAGCGGTTGCAGTGCGGCAAGGTACGTGAACACATCGACGCCGGTCTCGGCAGCTTCACGACTTAAGTCCAGGTCCGGCGGCCACAGCCCCCATGGCCTCCCGCGCAGGTAGATCCGCTTGACTTCCTCAGGGCTCAGCTTCGCCTGTTGGGCCAGGAATCGGAAGAAGCCCGGCGCGGTCAGTAACTCGCTTAATTCAGTCTCGTTCATGGTAGGTCCTTGGGACCATGAGACTTTGCCAGCGCGGTGCCATAGGGAAGACGGGCCCGGCCAGCCATCGGTTCCTGGTGACCTTTTCGATTGGCCGCGATGACGGAATCGATGACCTCACCACACAGCAGGCACTTCCACCCGGAGATGGATTCGCCGCTTGTGGCGCCGACCGCTTCCTCCAACCGGGTAGGCACCATCAATCCATGACAACGTGGGCAGTTCAACTGCGGACCTCCTTCGGGGGCCGACACAGCTCAAAGTGTCGGCACACCGTTTCAGAGAGACTCGGGCGTCGGAGCGGCGGAGACCGGGGAATCGCTCGCGTCAGGAAGGATCAAGAAACGCGAGGGATCGGATAGCCAGCGGAGCTCAACACGTCATGCTTCATACTACGCGGGAGAGATCAGTCTGTCAACCCGTATTTATTGAGTCTGTGAGACTGTTACGCTCCTCCCATCCGGTGGCAGCGGAAGCAGTCCTGGCGCTTGGGATGCTTTGCAGACAAGGGGCGCTCTCCCTGCGGAGCGTGACACACCACACAGTCTTTCTCGATCTTGAGGGCTCGGTGTTTGGAATCCGGCGGGACGGGCGGGTTGTTGTCCTTGGGCGAGGGCAGCAGCATGAGGACGATGATGACGGCCAGCGCCAACCCGATGGCAATGTAGTCGGACTTCTGGAACTTAAAGTTCAAGAAGAACCCACAGGAACGCACCCCCACCCATCCCTCCGGGGCGCCCATTGCTCCTCAAGCTGCAATGGGCCATGAGGGGGAGGGTAAGGGTGGGGGGCAGGCTCATCATTCATACGCCTCTCGGAGCAACTCGGCGATGTGGCGCACGTCCACTTCGCCGCGTAGGCCGTTCTCGAGCTGGATCATGCATGCAGGGCAGGAGGTCGCCACCACTTGCGCGCCGCTGTCCCGGATCGCCGCGCGCTTGCGCTCGAAGATCTTCTGCGAGGTGTCGTAGTCCTTGACGATGAAGGTCCCCGCCCCGCCGGCGCACCGGTCGGCGTCCCGCATCTCGACGAACGTCACCCCGGGGATGCGCTTGATCAGATCCCGCGGCGGCTTGCTCACCCCGGCCGCCCGCAGGTGGCATGACGAGTGGTAGGTGACGGTCTTCGGGCAGGGCTTGGTCGGCCGGACTTTCAACCCCTCGCCCGCCAGGAACTCCGAGATGTGCTTGACCTTGCCGGCAACGGCCTCGGCCTTTTTGCGCTCCTCGCCCTGGAGCCATTTCGGATAGTCCTTCAGGCTCAACGTGCAGGAGGCGCAGCCGGTCACGATTTTCTCGTATCGACTCAGTGATGCGACATTGAACCTCGCGTAGGTCTTCACGCGCTCCAAGTGGCCGTAGGTTTCGATCGGCGTCCCCGAGCACTGCTGCCGAGGCAGGACCGGCTCGATGCCGTTCTTTCGCAGCACGGCGATCACCGCATCGCCCACGCCATCCATAAAATAGTTGGCCGCGCACCCGTGGAAGTAGGCCACCGGGCCCTGGTGTCCTTGCTCTTCCGTCAACTCGGCGTGCCGCTCGCGAAGCAGCCGCGGCGCCAGCCTCGGCAACACCATGTCTGCCGGCAGCTTCGCCGTCGGGGCAAGAAACCGCAGCACGGGCGCAAACCCCAGTTCCAGCAACTTGCGCGGCAGAGGCCGATCCCACAGCCCCTGCGTCCTTCCCATGAGTTTGATAAACGGCTCAAAGAGCCACGGCCTCCCCTGCCAGGCGAAGATGCCCCCGGCCAGCTTGTTGGGATGCTCGGCCCGCCGTTGCAAGATGAGGTCAGACACATCCACCCCGGCCGGACAGATCGTCCGGCAGGACTTGCAGTTGACGCAGGCCTCCACCACCCGCTTCGAATTGAGATACTCGTAGCCCGGCGCCGTGACGATCTCGAACCAGCCCCGCGAGCTCATATCCTCCGACTGGAAGACGTCGTAGACCGGGCAGACCGAGTTGCACTTTCCACACGTCGCGCAGGGTTTGGAGAGCCGCACATAGTCGATGTGCTCGGTGAAGGGGGTGGTGCTGATCTTGACGCCGGGGTTCAGGACGCTCCGGGGATCGAAGGCCGCCTTGACCTGCTTGAAGAGCGCGTAGAGCTCCTCCCCGAAGTACTTGGGCACGAACTCTGCGCGCACGCGCCCGTCCCCGTGCTCGCCGCAGATGGAGCCGCCGAACCGCGTGACGACCGTCTGGTGGATCTCATGATAGCCCGCGACCATCGCCTCGAAATCGTGCTGGTCACTGACGTCCAGGAGGGGCACGATGTGGGCATTGCCGTTGCCGATGTGGCCGAAGATGGCGACATTCACATCCTGGTTCTTGAAGAATGTGGAGAGATACGACACGAGCTCCGCAATCCGATCGGCCGGCACGACGACATCGTCCACGTAGTTGATGGGCTTCTTCTTCACATCGTAGCGGTAGAGCGTCGGGTAGAGGGCGTTCCGGGCCTTCCAGAGCTGCTCCTGGTGCTCCTGTTCGACCGCGATCGTGGGATCTTGGCAGAGGCGGTACTTCCGGCAGATCGCCTTGACCTGATCCAGAATCGCGGCAATCGGAGTGGAAGGGGGACTATCGAACTCGGCCAGCAGGGTCGCCGCCGCATCAGCCGGCACGCTGTGGGCCGCACGCCCGATCAGATCGAGCGTGTTGGCGTCCAGCACTTCCAGCGCCATCGGGGTCAGGGGCAGGAGGTCGAAGACCGCCTGGCCCACTTCCTCCAGGTGACGGAAATGGATGAGGGCGGTCGCCGTCGCCGTCGGCTTCTCGACCAGCTTGAGCGTCGCCTCGCTGATCACGCCCAACGTGCCTTCGCTGCCCACGAAGAGCTTCGGCAGGTCCACGAGGCCTTGATCCAGGCCGTCCACGAGCCCGAACAGGTTGTAGCCGGTGCTGTTCTTACTGACCTTGGGCTTCCTGCTGCGGATGAGGTCGGCGCGCGCGCGGACCAGTGTGAGGGTCTCGGCAAGCGGTGGGTGGGCGGCCAGCAGCGCGTCGGTCGCGGAATCGCCGTCGGCCAGCATCTCGGCATCCAGCCACGCGCCAGTGGTGAGATGAATGCGGAGGGCGTGCACGTTGTCTTTGACCGAGCCGTAGCGCAGCGTGTGCGGACCGGCCGAATTGTTCGCGAGCATGCCGCCCAGCTTGCACATGTCGCGGCTGGAAGGATCGGGCCCGAACATGAGGCCGTGCGGCTCGAGCTTCTTGTTGAACTCGGTCAGGTTCAGGCCCGGTTGGACCCGCACCCAGCGCTCCTCGACGTTCAACTCGAGGATGCGATTCATCCGCCCGCAGTCGAGGATGATCCCCTCGCCGACCGCCGAGCCGGTGAGGTTCGTGCCCGCGGCTCGCGGGGTGATCGGCACGCCGGCGGACACCGCGTAGGCGACCGTGGCGGCAATATCCTCCTCGGTCTCGGCCGTCACGACAGCCTTCGGCACGACCTTGTAGATGCTGGCGTCGACCGAGTAGGCCGTGATGGTCGGGAAGTCGTCCTTGACCTTGTCGGCGCCGAGCGTGCGCCGGAGATCGCGGGCGATGGAGCGGGTCTTGTCAGGAAGGATGAGTGCGGGCGCCTCGCTCACGGGGACAGTCCCCATTCCTAAAAGGGTGATTCCTAAAAGGGGACTGTCCCCTTTTTCTTTGCCTCCAGCGCCAGCTCGACGATCCGCTCCTCGGCCAGGCCGAGGGCGTAGTAGTGCCGGTAATGGCTCTCGATGGCCTCGGGATAGCCCTTCTCGGGCAGCATCTGCTCGCGCAGGGCTTTCACAGAATCCAGGACCTGCTTGACGAGGTCCGGACTGATCTCCACGCCGCGCTCCCGCAACGTCTTGGTGTGCTTGGCCAGGACGGACTCCACCGCAGCGGCCCCGCTATGCTTGCCGAACACAAAGCGTTGCTCACCCCCGACCGATTCTTCGGCGATGAACTGGTAGATGGCGGGATGGATCGCGATGGCGGCCGTATGGATCCCGGACTCGTGCTTGAAGACTCCCTCGCCCACGATCGGCTCGTGCGGCTGGAGGGGGATGCCCGAATACACTTCGACCTTGCGGCGCAGCTCGGTCAAGAGGTCGTAGCGGAAGCCGGGCAGCGTGACCCCGTAGAGCATCTTGAGGATCATGACGAATTCATGCAGCGGGCAGTTGCCGGCGCGCTCGCCGATGCCGTTCGCCGTCACCCCGGCATACAAGGCTCCGTGGCTGATGGCCCGCACCGTGTTGATCGCCCCCAGGCCAAAGTCGTTGTGAAAGTGCGCCGTCATCGGCACGGGTCCGAGGACCTTCACCAGCCGCGGAATGTAATGATCCACCCCCTCGGGCGTGAACACCCCGCAGGTGTCCGAAAAGCACATCCGCGTCCCGCCGGCCGCCACGCAGGCCTTGGCCCAGACCTCGCCGTACGCGACGTCCGACCGCGACGCATCCTCGGCGGCGAACTCCACGCGCGAGAACCCGCGCTCCCGGGCGTAACGGATGGCGCCGGTGATCAGGTCCAGGTTCTGCTCCCTATAGTAGTCCACCGGCTTCGCCAGCCATTGATCTTCCGGCTGGCCCGCCCGGCGCAACAGCGTCTTGCCGAGCTTGTACTTGAGGTGCAGGTCCGACAAGGTCGAGAGCACCAGCACGCTCACGTCGTCCGGCTTGGCTCCGACGGCCGTGACGGTGTTCACGACCGCGTCGATGTCCTCCTTGAGGCTCCGGCACATGGCCAGCACCTCGATGTCCCGACTGATCTCGCCCCGCTTCTGTGCCTGCACGATCAGTTGCAAAGCCTTCCGGTCGGATTCGGAGACCGCCGGGAAGGCCGGGTCGATGACGTGGACGCCGATCTGGGAGAGCAGCTTGGCCAGCTCCAGCTTCTGCTCGGGCGAGAAGGCCACGCCAGGCATCTGCTCCCCGTCCCGCAGCGTGTCGTCGTAGATGCGGATCTTTGCAGGGTCCGGGAACTTCAGATGTCGGGTAAAGTGCGTGGGCGGGATTGCCAGTTGATTGAGGGGTTCTTTCAGGTCCATACGCGCTCCGGTGAGTGGGTGGTGGCTGGGAGAATTGTACCGAGTTTCTCCCGCGCGTGCCACTGTTTCCGGAGATCGGACGTGCTACCGGAGGACGACCTAGGGATTCCGGAACGACCTATCTGACAGTCCCGGCCATCTGGAAGACCGGCAGGTACATGATGATGACGATGGCTCCGACGACCACGCCCATGATCAACAGCAACACCGGCTCGATCCAGGTCGTGAGCTGGCTGAGCCGCTGGTCCAGATCACCTTCGTAGAGTTCAGCGACATCCCGCAGCATCGCGTCCAGCGAGCCGGTCTCCTCCCCGACGGCCAGCATCTCCAAGGCCATGCGGGGGAACACCTTCACCCCTTCCAAAGCCGCGGAGAGCGTGGTCCCCTCTCGCACTCGCTCGGTGGCCGTGGCCAGCCCATCCGCCAGAAACCGGTTGCTCAAAGCCCCACGGACCGTTTGGAGCGCAGTCACCAACGGCGTTCCGCCGGCCAGCACAGTCGCCAAGGTCCGTGTAAATTGGATGGTCTGGTGCTTGACGAGCACATCGCCGATGAGCGGCAGCGTCAACGTGGTGCGGTCCCAGACCGCCCGGCCGGTTTCGGTGCGGACCCACCATCTGAACGCCAGCACCAGCGCCCCTATCGCCAGCCCAATCGCAACGAGATGCGACTGAACCGCCTCGATGAGGGTGAGCAGCGCCCTCGTGGCTTCCGGCACATCCGTCCCGGCTTCCCCGTAGATCGCCGAGAACGTCGGCAGCACATACGTCAACAAAAAGGCCACCACGGCGACGCCCACGATCACCAGAAACGCCGGATAGGCCAACGCCTTCGTCATCTTCTGGCGTAGGCCCATCACCAGCTTCAGGTAGGCGATGTAGCGTTGCAGCACTTCCGGCAGGTTCCCGGCCTGTTCGCCGGCTTTCAGCGAGGCAATGTAGAGCTCTGGGAAAAAGAGCGGGTGGCGGGTAAGGGCCTCCGACATGGCAGTCCCGCCGCGAATGTCCTGGCGCGCGGCGCGCAAGACCGCCTGAAACGCGGGGCGCCGTGCCCGCTCGATCAACAGGTCAAAGATCCTGAGTATTGGAAGTCCGGCCTTCACCAGGGCCAGGAGCTCTTGGTTGAAAACCAGAAACTCCTGCAAGGGCATGCCGCGCTTCCTCTTCCACAGCCGGGATCCCATGAGCGCCGGCCACGCCCCGAGGGGCCGCAGGCGAAAGACCAGGAAACCTTGCCTTTCGAGCTCCGCCCGGACTGCCTGCTCGTCCTCCCCTTCGGCCTGGCCTTCAAGGGTTGTTCCGTCATTCCGGGCCGCCCTGTAGAGAAACGCAGGCATGGAAGAGGTTATGGCTTAGGAAGGATGAGCTCCTGCCCTGGGCGAATGCGGTCGGACGTGAGATGGTTCACCACCATCAGCTCCGACAACCGCACCCGATGCTTACGGGCGAGCTCCCACAGGGTGTCCCCCCGCTCCACGATCACCATACGTGAGGCAGACACGGCGGACTCGCCGGAGAGCGCAGGCTGGTCGGACACATCTTTGTAAATCGGCACCGCCATCTTCCTACCGGCAGGCCCCTGCTTCGACCGCGTAAGGAGTTTTTGCATCGCGGACTTGAGCTCGGTCAATTCTTTGGTATGCCGCTCGATGGCCTGCTCGAGCGCCTGGAGGCGCGACTGGTCGCGACCGGTCTCGTCGAGTTGCTGACGCAAACGTCCCAGCTCGACCAATTGGCCCTGCAGGTCGCGGCTGATCGCAGCCAGACGGTCACGCTCCTCTCGCGTTCGTACCAGCTCCTCGCGCTGCCCTTCCACCGCCCGATGCGACTCCTGCGCGCGGCGTTGGGCCTCCCGCAGCTCGCCTTCCAAGCGAGCCTGCGTGGCGCGGGCTGCGCCCAACTCCCGCTGAATTCCCTGCATCTCTGCACGCAGGTCCATGATGGTGCGTTGGGCCTGCGTGGACTCCGCCTTGAAGGCGGCCTGCGTCACTTGGAAGTCACGGACGGAAGCATTTCCGGCACAGCCGGCGACTACCCCAAGACCGCACCACAACCCCGCGAGGAGTGCGTAACGATTCCTCATCCCACCATCACCACTCGTTATACGGCACGCCATTGGTCCCCACGAGGTCGGAACCGGAATGGAGATCAAACACACCGCCTTCCGAAACCTCAGAAATTTCCTGCCAGGTGGACGTGGAACGCGTGAAGGGATCCATCGGGAGGGCACGCAAATAGCCGACCTTCACCAAATCATTCAGCGAGTCCGGGTACTTCCCCTTGTCGGCCCGGTGCTGGTCCAGCAGGTCCCGGATCGTAAAGAGATCGCGCACGAGGACCGCTTCGCGGGCCTTCACCACGGACGTTTGATAGGAGGGCACGGCCATGGTCACAAGAATCCCCACAATCGTGACGATGAACATCAGCTCGAGGAGCGTGAAGCCGCGGTCACCAGTCCCGATACATCGTCCCATCCAACGCAACCTCCGGGCTGGCCGAGGCCAGGTCATACACATCCTCTCCGCACCAGGACGACATGTCTGGAGGATCCGTGAAGCACCGTAACCGCCAGTCGGCCTTCCCGGTGAGCGGGTCCACCGGGATCCTCCGCAGGTAGCGCTTGATCGTCACCCCCTTTACGGTGGCTTCTTCGCCCGTCAGCTTCACTTCCAGCAAGGTCTGCAGCGTCTTGGGATACCCGGACACGCCGGACGCCTCCTTGCAAGTGAGCCTATTCTTGATGCACAGGGGACCGAGCGACAAATCGCCGTCCCGGTTCCAGTCTAGCTTGAACGCGTCGATGGTCGCCCGGACCGTCCGGAGCTCCTGACGAAGCTCGAGCTCACGCGCCCGCTTCCCCGACACTTTGGAGAGCGGCATGGCGACCGACGCCAGCACCATGATGATAGTGATCGTGAACAGCAGTTCAAGGAGCGTGACGCCCGACTGCTTCACTGCACGCTCACACTCCCCTGCCCACCCGTTGCCGCAAGCGGCGCCTTCGCCGCGCTCAGCAACCGTGACGTCTGGATCGCCACCGGCGATGTACCGGACTCCTTTGCGACAAACGCCAGCGTGGCCAGGACACCAGCGCCGCTCACGCCCTTTGATCCCTCTGCCCGCATGAGCCGGACGGCCACCGTCCCCGTCGCCGGATTCGCAGCCGTCACGACAGTGGCCGTCCCCTCTCGCTGTAAAAATTCACCTTCAAACGCTTGGCGGAACTCCAAGACCTTGGGATCGTAACTGATGGTCAGCGTGCCTTCGGCAAGGTCCTCGATGTTGGTGATCAGCACATCCAGCCTGATCTCCTCTCCCACTGATGCCGTTCTGTCCGGAGGGAGAATGGACAGCACGCCCAAAGGCGGCTGTCGCGGGATTTGGCTTCTAGGAGGGGCAGGCGCTTCCGGCGCCGGGGATTGGGCACCGGGAGTAGCAGACGCCGGACTTACGGCCGCCACGCCTGAAATGCTCTTGCCTGCACCTGCGTCAGGGAAGAGCTGCTTCAGTCCGTACGCCTCCTCGGTTCCTGACCAGAAGGCTTGATCATCCAGAGAAGGGAGTTCCAGGGCCCGGACGATGTGCGGCGCGATGGTCAGGATCACGTCGGTGGTGACCACATCGCGAGAGGTGGACTTAAAAATCTCGCCCAGCACCGGGATGTCACCCAGCCCCCGCACCTTCTGGATAGTCGTCCGTTCCTCGGGCTGGATCAGGCCGGCGAGGACCACGCTCTCCCCATCCTTCAACGAGAGCGAGGTCTCCGCAGTGCGAGTCCCGAACTTGAACTGTTGAATCAGCGGATTGCTCTGGAGAGTCACCAGGTCGCCCAGCCGTGTCACTTCGAGCTGGAGCTTGAGGGTCACGTCCTGGTTCAGGTGGATGATGGGCTCCACCGTGAGCTTGATGCCGGTGTCCTTGAATTCGATCGAGGTTACCGTGGATTGGGTGGGAATGCCGGTCGTCGTGCCGGGGATCACGCTGGTGGTGGACAACAGAATGGGCACCTTGTCGCCGATGTTGATCTTGGCCTGTTTGTTGTTCACCACCCGTACCCGCGGATTGGCCAGAGTCTTGGTGGTGGCTTCCGACCTGAGGAAATCCAGCAGCACGCTGGTGGGTAATGTGAAGAGGTAGCTGGTCGGGTTCAAGGACGTCAATTGCTGATACGTAAAGGGGTTGGTCGTAATGGAGGTCGGGAACGTCCCGGTGCCGGGTGGGAAGACCCCAGCGCCCGCTTGCTTGGCGATGTTCACGCCAAACTTGTCGGACAAGGTCTTATCCACTTCCAGGACTTCGATCTCGAACACCACCTCGCTCTGCTTCCGATCATTGGCCAGGATGATGCGCTCGGCCAGCTTGACCTTGTCCGCGCTGTCCCTCATGACGATCGCGTTCAAGTCTTCGTTCACGAAGATCCGCTTGGTCTCCAGCATCGTACGCAGGAGGTTCACCATGTCCTTGGCTTTGGCGGTCGAGAGGTAAAATGTCCTGATGAGGAGGTCCTGGTATTGGTCCAGTTTCGCCTTTGTCTTAGGAATGACAAGGATCGTGTCGGCCGTCAGTCGGCGGATGAAGAGGCTTTGCGTCGTCAGCATCAGGTTGAGGGCTTCCTCAAACGATGCGTCCTTCACAAAGATCGTGATGGGATCGTCCTTCATGTCCTTTTCGAACAGGACGTTGATTCCGACTGCACGCGCCAGGACTTCGAACACCTCCTTGGTCCGAGCGCTCTGGAACTTGAGCGTGATGGGTTGCTTGGAGCCGCTTAGCGGCACCGAAACGCTCTTTTGCTTCTCGGCGAGCTGGACCAGGCCGTCTTGCGCGGCCTTCAGGTCCGGATCCAGTTCCAGCGCACGCTCGAAGGCCTCGGCCGCGTCCTCCAGCCGGCCACCCTTCAGCACCTTCTGCCCGACGATCAGCCGGTCCTGGGCTTCCTTGTAACGCAGCGCTTGAGCCAGCGCGGACTGGTGCTCCAGATTCGAGGGTTCCAGGCTCAAGGCCTGTTTGAACGCCTCGATCGCGTGCATGAGATTACGCTCTTTGAGCGCGGCTCGTCCTCGCTCTTGGGCCGCCGCCGCGACCCGCCCTTTGGCGGCGTTCAACTTGGCCTGAATGGCTGGATTGAACGGATCGTCTTTGAGGGCCTCCTGGTAGGCCGCCATGGCCGCCTCCCAGTTCCCCTCTTGCATGAGTCGGTCGGCAAGCGTGGTGTCCGGGACATAGTAGGAGAAGCACCCGGCCAGCAGGACCGCTGCAATTAG
>Ga0209055_1000740_pt1 | contig 22520 bp, 18 predicted proteins | sample GraSoiAngelo_110_FD_185875 | JGI IMG/M metagenome (GOLD analysis project Ga0209055, IMG submission 185875) | Grasslands soil microbial communities from the Angelo Coastal Reserve, California, USA - 14_0903_12_30cm (SPAdes) (version 2) | ecosystem: Environmental > Terrestrial > Soil > Grasslands ... | reverse complement strand
CTCGCGGCGCTCGAAGCGGGGGCGTGGGACTACGTGAGCGTCTTGCTCAACCCGGAGGAGCTGACGCTAAAGGTCGACGCCATGACCCGTCTCAAGCTCGAGATGGAACGAGCGTTGGAGGAGAGCGCTGTGGACCCGGCGAGCGGACTGTATACGTTCCGCGGGCTCGAGCGGCGGGCACGCGAGCTGACTGCGGACGCGGTGCGGCGGCGCGCCCCGCTCGCCTGCGTGGCGCTCGGGCTAGAACTGGACCCCAAGGGCACGGGCGAGCGCGCCGCGGCGCTGCCCGCGGCGGCCGCATACGCCGGACAGGTCCTGCAGGCGAGCGGGCGGACGTCCGATTGCGTGGGACGTCTCGGCGAGGGGGAGTTCGCGGTGCTCGCGCCCGCGACCGCCCCCGAGGGCGCTGCACGGATGGCCCGGCGCTTGTCGCGGGTGATCGAGACGGCGGGACCCCGGCCCGCCGGTGTGCCGCCGCTGCGCGTGCACGCGGGATACGACGCCGTCACGGACGTGCATCAGACGCCGGTCGAGCCCGCGAGCCTGCTCGAGCACGCGGGCACGGCGCTGCATCAGGCCCGAGGGGGAGCCGGGGAGCGGATTCGAGCCTACAAGCCGTAGGCGCCCTCGACCCCCTAGCGACGACTGTTCACGAGGGCCTGGTAGACCAGCGTGGGAAACTTCCCGGCGATGTCGCTCCGGTTCGGCAGCTGGTTGATCATGAACACGATGACGAGGTGCTCGACCGGATCGACGGAGTACCCGCTGCCGTACGCCCCACCCCAGCTGAACGTCCCCACCGACGCCATGCCGTTGGCCCCGTAGCGCTCGGTGATCTGGAACCCAAACCCGAAACCGCGTGCCCCGGTCGAGTCGAACAGCATGCCGACCTGGTTGTGCGTCATCAGGTCCACGGTGTGCGGCGCCAGAATGCGCACGCCACCCAGCTCACCGCCGTTGCGCAGCATCTCGAGGAAGCGGGCGTAGTCGGCCGCGGTCGAGATCAACCCCGCGCCGCCCGCGAAGCTTTTGCGCGGACCGTCCACATAATTCCCCTGCCCGCGCGGGCCGTCCGGGGCGCGCCGCGCGTGATTCGTCGAGTCGCTCGCATACACGGTCGCGAGCCGGCCACTCGCGGCTCGGGGCACGAAGAAATAGGTGTCGTTCATCTTCAACGGACCGGTGATGCGGGTCCGGATCAGCTCGTCGAGCGGCATCCCGGACACGCGCTCGGCGACGCAGCCGAGGATGTCGGTGTTGTAGCCGTACACCCAACGCTCACCCGGCTGGGCGGTGAACGGCAGCGTGCCGAGCCGCTCGATCGTGGTGCAGATCGGCTCGTCCTTGTCGGCCGTGTACCAGCCCCAGCCCGCCGCGGGCCCGAGCCCCTTCGCGGCATAGAGCGGCGCGATCGGCCCGTCGGTGCCGTACGAGATGCCGGCCGTGTGCGTGAGCAGATCCCGGATCGTGATCGGTCGCGTCGCGGGCTTGGTGACGAGGCCGGTGTCGCTCTTCGTCGCGACGGTGGTGTGCGCGAACGCGGGGATGTGGCGGCTCACCGGGTCGCCCATCGCCAGCGCCCCCTCCTCCACGAGCGACAGGATCGCAACCGTAGTGAGCGCTTTGGTCTGGGACGCGATGCGGAACAGCGCATCCGTGGTCATGCGGCGCCCCGACTCCTGGTCGAGCCAACCGACCGCGTGCTGGTAGACGACGCGACCGTCCTGCAGGACCAGCCCGACCGCGCCGCCGATCTGCCCGGAATCGACGTACTGCTGCATGAAACGATCGATGCGCGCCAGCCGAGCGGGCGCGAAGCGAGGTTGGGTCTGTGCGGGGAGGCGCGCAGACGCGACCGAGAGCAGGGCAACCGCCAGAAGCCGAGTGCGATCCATGCGGGATCTTAACGGCTTCCTCGCGCAGCGGCGAACCGGGAATTTCGGCGCAGCACCGCTGGTCTTAGGTGTCGGGAGATGCTATTCCCCGAACCCTGCAGGAGGCCAGCTCATGGTGGCGTCGACGGTGGTATCGCAGATCCTCACGCGGTGGGCGCACCTCTACGGCCGTACGCCCGTGAGCGCCACCCTGACCTATCTCCATCTGGTCGGCATCCTGGTGGGCGGCGGCGTGGCCGTCGCGGCCGATCGCGCGTCGCTCCGGCTTTCGCCGGCGACGCCGGACTGGTCCAACGAGCTGACCCGTCTTGCCGGCGTGCACCGCTGGGTGGTGGCGGGCCTCGCTCTCATTTTCGCGAGCGGCGTGCTGATGATGCTGGCGGAGCTCGACAGCGTGGCGACCTCCGTCGTGTTCTGGACCAAGATGGGGCTCATCGCGTTGTTGCTGGGCAACGGCTACGTACGGATGCGAGCGGAAAACGCGCTCCAACAAGGCCTCGCCGCCGGATGGCGCCGGTTCCGACGGGCATCGGTCGCAAGCCTCGTGTTGTGGTTGGTCGTCCTCTTGGCCGGCACGCTGCTCCACTCCACCATCTGATGTCGCCCGGGCCTCGGGAGTAGACCGCGCGGCCGCCGGAATTATTCCCGCAGGAATAAGCGCTCCGGGCGCCGGGTCTCTGACATCGAAGGACACTGCTATCACACTCTCGCAGGAGGAGAATCGCGTATGTCGTACACACATGCCCCTTCGGTCCGCAACGCCACGGCGCTGCTGCTCGCCGCCGTTGCGCTCGCCGGGGCCCCCGCGCATCCCGCCCCGGGCGACCCCGCGGCCGTCCACGCCAAGCTGTCCGAATGGAAGGTGGAGCTGTCGCAGCGCACCATCGCCGCCGGGACCGTGACGTTCACGGTCGCGAACGTCGGGAGCATCCCGCACGCCTTCGAGGTCGAGGGACAGGGGATCGAGCAGGAGACCACCGTCATCCAGCCGGGGTCAAGCGCTACCCTGACGCTCACCCTCAAGCCAGGGACCTACGAGGTGTACTGCCCCGTGGGCAAGGACTCGCACAAGAAGCTCGGCATGAACACGCGCCTGACCGTGGTGGGCGGGACGCACTCGGGCTCGGCCGGCTACGGCGACTCCGACATGGGAGGGGTTCACTCGTCCCAGATGAGTGAATCGCCGGCGATGGGGGAGCACGCGCAGGCGATCCGGGTGAAGAGCGGCGGGCCCGTGATCCAGATCCTCCCCGGCCCGTTCCCGTTCCCCGACAGCGCGGCCCCGATCCTCAAGCAGTTCGGGGATGAGCGGGAGGGGCTCGAGTCGCAGGTGAAAAACGGGCCCTACTCGAACAACGTGACCCCGATTTCCGGCTCTTTCACCTTCACTGCCTGGGACAAGGGCGCGGTGCGCGACTCGGTGGATGGACTTGCCGAGTTCACGACTCAGGACGGCGCCCGCTGGCGGCTCGCGCTGGACCGTGTCCAGACGAAGGATGTCCCGCACCACCCGCGGTTCGGCGGCGTGATCCTCGGGCTGTACTACCACGGCAACACCGCGGTGCACACGCCGCTCGTGCCGACGATCAACAGCGCAGTCGCGCTGTGGGCGTTCGGACACCTGTACAAGGATGGCGCGCTCGTGACCGACAACGCCATGGTGCACGTGATGCTCTTGTCCCGCACTCGGCGCGACGGGGACTTCGCGCTCGCCTGCTGGGATTGCGCCAAGAACAAGATCGAAGAATTGCAGCTGCAAATCCTGCCCGGACCGGGCGAGCCGAAGTTCGACGCACCCGGCGGGTTCCTGTTCGTCAACTGGGAAAAATCGAGCTCCGCGAAGGCCGCGAGCTAGAGGAGGATGAACCGATGCGTGTCCGCACAGCAGTCATGAGTCTCATCGCGCTCGCAGCGCTGTCGGGTTGCAGCGCCTACATGGCGGCCGGCCCATACGGGGGAGGTGGTGGAGATGGTGGAGGGGGTGGAGGCGGTGGAGGCGGGCCGGTCGGGTCGGTGGCGGTGGGGACCAACGGGCGGATCGTGTTCACCAGCGCCCACAACGGCACCGTCAATCCAGCGGTCGACACGGTGGCGGTAGGCAGCACCGTGACGTGGACGTGGACCAACAACCAGGGCGTGTCGCATAGCGTCCAGTCCCAGGGGGCGACTGCATTTACGAGCAGTCCGATCGTGAGTGCCAACGGCCAGACATACGCCGTCACGTTCGCCACGCCGGGGACCTACCAGTACGACTGCGCGGTGCACGGCGCGGCCATGAATGGTACCATCGTGGTCCGCTAGAGATTATGAAGGACCGCCGGCGCATGCCGAGCGGTCCTTCATGATTGGTCGTCCCCGCCTCCTGTCCGCTCAGCGCAGTTCTGTAGACATCGGCGGCGTCGGTCGATCACTGCCTCGAGCGTCCAGGACCTCGCGCACCTTCCGAGCCAACCCGTCGGGCCCGAAGGGCTTTTGCAGGAAGGCGAGCCCGGGCTTGAGCAATCCTTGGTGCACGATCGACGCGTCTGGATAGCCGGACACGTACAGCACTTTCATTTCAGGGCGGGTGGGCTCGAGCAGCAGCGCGAGTTCGTGGCCGTGCATGCCCGGCATGACGACGTCCGTCACCAGCAAGTCGATCTGCCCCTTGTGGCGCTCGGCCACTTGTAGAGCGTCGGGGCCGCTCGCCGCAGCAAGCACCGCATAGCCTCGGGCTTCGAGCATCCGCCGGGTGAGCCGGCGCACCTCGTCCTGATCCTCGACGACCAGAATGACTTCCGACCCACGCATCGTTGCCACCGGGACGTCGGGCGCGGCGACGGGCTCGGGGGCGCGGCCGACTCGGGGAAAATAGATCTTGAACGTGGTCCCGTGGTGCGGTTCGCTGTACGCCCAGATGTAGCCACTGCTTTGTTTGACGATCCCGTACACCGTGGCGAGGCCGAGGCCGGTGCCCTCGCCCGGCTGCTTGGTCGTGAAGAACGGCTCGAACAGACGCGCTTGAGTCGCCGCGTCCATGCCGATGCCGGTGTCGCTCACGGCCAGCAAGACGTATGGCCCCGGCCGCGCCGGAACGTGCCGGTCGGCGTAGCCCCCGTCCAGCTCGACGTTGCTGGTCTCGATCGTGATCGCGCCGCCCCTGGGCATCGCGTCGCGCGCATTCATCACGAGATTCAGGATGACCTGCTCCAGCTGGCTGGGGTCGGCGCGCACGGCCTCCAGAGAAGGTGCCAGCGCGGTGCGGAGCTCGATGTCTTCCCCGATGAGTCGCCGCAGTAGCTGCTGCGCCTCGACCACGAGCGCGTTCACGTCGACGACGCGCGGCTCGAGCACCTGCTGTCGGCTGAAGACCAGCAGCTGACGCGTGAGACCGGCGGCGCGCTGCGCGGCCTTCCGGATCTCGTCGACATCGTTGTGCACGCGCGAGGCCGGGACAACCTCCGCGAGCAGCAGCTCGCTGGTACTGAGGATCGCGGTGAGGATGTTGTTGAAGTCGTGCGCGATCCCTCCCGCCAGCCGGCCGATCGCCTCGAGCTTCTGCGACTGGCGGTACTGGACCTCGAGCCGTCGCATTTCGGTCAGATCGGCCGCGATCGCGAGCATGCCCGCCACCTGTCGGTCCGCGCCGTAGAGCGGCGCGACCGACAGGCTGATGGTCACCGGGGAGCCGTTTTTCCGCCGGTGAGTGACCTCAGCCCCTTTCACCGCCTCACCACGCAGCACGCGCTCGCGCACGGCGCGATCCCCGGCGTCTCCCTCCTGCGGCAGCGTCGGGAGCGGGCCATCCAGGACCTCGCTGGCGCGCCAGCCATACAGCGTTTCCGACGCAGGATTCCACGAGAGCACGTTGCCGGCCCGATCGAGCGCGTAGATCGCGAGCGGTGAGCTTTCGATGACCCCCTGGAGGTTTGCGTGGGCGTCGCGCAACGCCGTCTCCGCGCGCCTGCCCTGGGCGGCGACGGCGCCGAGGGTCAGCCCTGTGACCGCCAGCAAGCCGATGTACAACACCAGCGCGACGGCGGTACTCGGCACCGTCTGCATCGCGAAGGGGCCGCCGCCGCGCGCCGCGTGGCCGACCGCGATCAGAGCCACTACGAGCGTGGCCAATGACGCGCCCCGGGGCCCGATCCGCAGGGCCGCCCCGATCACGAGCGGGAACAGCAGATAGGGGTATTCGATTTGTGGCAGGAAGGACACGGGGAACAGCCGTCCGAGGACCAGCTCCGCAACGAGCAGGGCGCCGCCCGCAAAAAGAGCCAGCTCTACCGCCGGACGGCGTCCGACAAACCCATCTGTGTGCGTCGCCCACGAGAGCAAGACGGGCGCTACGACCAGCGCGCCCAGGTAATCCCCGCCCCACCACAGTCCCATGGCGGACGCCACTTGGCTGTGCGGCGGCAACGCGCCCGTCAACCACAGCGTGCCGACGCCGATGCCGGCGCTCGCCAGGGCACTGAGCGGTCCTGCGACGAGCACGAGCGCCCGGACGGCGACCAGGTGATCGAAGGCAACCCCATGCTCGCCCGCGAGCCGACGCATCAGGTACGCGCCCAACACGGCTTCCGCTGTGTTGCCGGCGGCAATGCCCGTCGCCGCGGTGAGTGGAACGGCCGTGGCGGCGTTGGCGAGAAGTGCGCCGAAGAAGACCGCGGGCCAGTACCGCGGGCCGAGCACCAGGAGTGCCGCGAGCGCGAGGCCGGTCGGCGGCCAGACTGGAGAGATGGACTCCCCGATCGCCGCGTATCGCAGGCCGACTCGCGCCACGACGAAATACGCCGCGGCGAGTACGACGGCCTTGATCACCCAAGGCCACACTCGAGGCCGCACCGACCGCTGGTTCATGGAGGCTGGAATTTAGCTCATGGAGGAGACGTATATTGTGACATGCACGCGAAAATGATCGCCGCCGCAGTCGCGTTGTTCGTCGCTTGTGAGCGACCAGTCGACCAGGCGCCACCGGCCAAGCTGGCGGGCGTACGGGTCGTGGACTTGATCCCGGCCTCGCTGAGCGGGGAGACGTGGCAGGACGCCGAGCCGTTCCTCGCGCTGTACGCCTCCAACACGAAATTGATGGCGGCCTCCGCCTTCACGCCCAATCCCGGCGGGTCCGCCAGCGCGACGGCACCGATCTACGTCTCCGACGATGGGGGCGACTCCTGGACGCTCCGCAACACCCTCCCGAGCCAGGCGATGACGGCCGATATCACGCACGCGGTCGGGGGCAACCCACCGGTGTTGTACGCTGGAATCATGAAGGTGCCCGGCTTTCCCTTGAACGAGCTCAAGACCAGCGACTTCTTGTCGGTCGCGACGATGACGCTGCAGTCGTCGCGCCCCGACATCGATCAGCCTTTCGTCCGGACCACCGACGTCGCGAACGCTGATCGGGTGTATATCGGCCTCAATGACTTCGACGCACCCGAGGGGCGCACCGCCACGGTCGACGTATCGCACAACGGAGGGGCGACCTATACGTCCCGGAGAATCGAAACTCGCAATACGATGGGGCAGAACGGTCCGTCCGTCCGTCCCGCGGTCGCGCAGGATCACACCGTGTACGTGGCGTACTTCGGTTGGCGCTCGAACACAGGATCGGACGTGACGAGCGACGTGGTCGTGGTGCGCGACGACAGCGGCGCGACCGGCGCGACGCCCTTCCGGCACCTGCTCGACCCGTCGGACCACCTCCCCGGACGCCTCGTCGCGACCCACGTAACGATCCCCTGGTCGAACGCGGCCACGCTGGGACAGGAGCGCATCGGCTCGACGCTGTCGATCGCGGTGGACGCGCTGCACAGCGACAACGTGTACCTGGCATGGGCCGACCGCGTCGGGACGGGAGACATCTATACCGTGCACGTGCGGCGCTCGACCGACCGCGGCGCGACGTGGAGCGGCGACCTGCGCACCCTGACGAACGCCACGGACGCGAGCCTGGCCGTCTCCACCAACGGCACGGTAGGCCTGCTGTATCAGCAGGTTACGGGGTCCGGGGGCACCAGCCGCTGGGTCACCCGCCTGGAGCAATCCCGGGACGGCTTCGCGACCCACCAGGACGTCGTCCTCGCCACGGTCCCCGCCACGACGCCGACCTTCCAGTTCCTCCCCTACATCGGCGACTACAACTACCTCCTCACCCGCGGGAATCAGTTCCTCGGCATTTTCTCCGCCAACAATACGCCCGATTCCACTAACTTCCCCCAGGGCGTGGTGTATCAACGCCGGGTGGACTTCCCGACGCATCGGCTGCTCGATGGCGCGGGAGCTCCCGTGGCCGTCTCGATCGATCCATTCTTCTTCAGCGCCCCCGTTCTGCCATGATCAGACCGATCGCAGACCGGTCGCAGTGAGGGTCAGATGCACACTCGGTCCCCGATGCTCCTCGCGGTCGCGCTCGCGTTGCCCGGATCCGCGGCCGCCCAGCTGAGCCGGGCAGCGCTAGTGAAGCAGTCCGACATCATCTTCATCGGAACCGTCACGCAGGTCCACGCCGTAGCGGTCCCCGAAGTCCCCGCATCGGACCGGACGATCGTGGTCCGGATCGACCAGGTGCTCGAAAAGCCCGCCGCGGTGGCCCTGACGCCAGGCGACTCCGTCACGGTGCAAACCGTCCGGCCGGGCTCGCTGAAACCAGGAACGCAGGCGACGTTCTACACGACGGGCTGGATCTTCGGGCGGGGCGTGGCGGTGCGCGAGGTCGGCCACGAGCTGGGACACTCTCCGGTCGTGGCGGCGGACCAGCAGGAGGCAGTGGCGCGGGCTCGACACGAGGTGAACGACGCGGAGCTGCGGGCGCACATTCGGACGGCGGCCATGGTGGTCGCGGGCCGCGTGGAACAGGTGCGTCCGGCCGAGCTGACGCCCGCGCCGGCGCGCCCCAAACGGATCACCGAGCACGACCCCGACTGGCAGGAGGCGATCATCGCGGTCCAAGACGCCATCAAGGGCGCCCAGGCTGGGGATCGAGTCGTGGTGCGCTTCCCGGGCTCCTCCGACGTCGCCTGGGTCGGCACCCCGCGGTTCGCCGTCGGGCAGGAAGCCACGTTTCTGCTCCACAAAGACTCGACCACCGGCTCGCCATTCGCCATGGTAGCGGGCCAGTCAGTGCCGGCTTACACCGCTCTGCACCAGGTGGACGTGCTCTCCAAGGCGGACGCGCTGCGCGTTCGTGCCCTGATCAGGAAGCCATAGCCGTGCAGCCGGCCAAGGTAGAGGAGTTTCTGCAGCCCAAGGCCATGCTGACGCCCGGCATCGCGGGCGGCATCACGATGTTGATCGCCAATGCGCTGTGGGTCACCTTCAGCCTTCCGCCGCGCTGGACCTCGCTGGTGTTGAGCTTTCTGCTCGGTCTCCTCGTCTTCGTTGCCACGACACGGGCTCCGTTGTGGCAACGGGCGGTGTACTACCTCCTCAACTCGCTCATCATCTTCTCCGTCAGCATCGGCACGAATTATGTCGGGGTGGGCGTGACCCATCCGCCGGCACAACGCACCAACGGAGGTGAGCCAACCGGGCCGGCCGGGGCACGCACGTTCTTCGGCGACTGGCTGCGGATGAGGTCGTAGTAACCCCGAGACATTCGTAGTAAGGATTGATCCATGCCTGCCACCCATCCCACAGTACCGAGATTGGCGCTGGCCGGATGGGCGGTCTGCGTCGTGGCGGTGCGCGCCGCCGCACAGGACTGGACCCGCTTCGGCTGGGATGCCGGCCGCTCCAGCGCGCCGGGCGTACCGACGGGTATTACCGCGGCCAATGTCGCGTCGCTCGAGCGGCAGCAGGTTGCCATCGACGGGACCGTGGACGCATCGGCCATCTACCTCCACGGCGCACGAGTGCAAGGGCGCACGGTCGACGTGTTCTTCGTCACCACGACGTACGGTAAGACGCTCGCCATCGATGCCGCCGGCGGCACGGTCCTGTGGGAGTACACGCCGCCGGACTACAACACCTGGGTGCGATCGTACCGGGTCACGACCGCGACACCGGTCGCCGATCCGGACCGGGCATTCGTGTACGCGGCCTCGCCCGACGGGAAGGTCCAGAAACTGGCCGTCGCGGACGGCCACGCGGTGTGGAGCACGGCGATCACCCGGCTGCCGCGGCGCGAAAAGCTCGCGTCGCCGCTCAACTATTTCGCCGGCCACGTGATCGCGACCACCGGTGGCTACGTGGGCGATGCGTCACCGTATCAGGGACATGTGGCAGTGCTGGACGGCGCGAGCGGCACGCTCGAGCACGTGTGGAATTCGCTGTGCAGCGACCGGCCCGGGTTGCTGGATCCCGCGTCCTGCTCCGAGAGCGGCTCCGCGGTGTGGGGCAAGGCCGGGGCAGTGATCGACTCGACGACCGGGAACATCTTCGTCGCCACCGGCAATGGGCGCTGGGATGGAAGGACCCACTGGGGCGACGCCGTGCTCGAGCTCGACACGGACGCCACCCGTCTGCTCGGCAACTACACGCCGGAGAACACCGAGGCACTGGACGCGCATGACGCGGACTTGGGCTCGACGTCGCCGGTGCTGCTGGGCGGGGGCCTGATCGCGCAGGGCGGCAAAGACGGATCGATCCGGCTGCTCGACTGGGGGGCGATGCGAGGGACCGTGCCGCATCGGGGAGGCGAGCGCCAGGTCGTCGCCACGCCGTCCGGGGCGGGTCTCTTCAGTGCGCCCGCGGTGCTGCGCAGCGCGGCGGCGACCTGGCTCTTCGCCGCCGACGACGGCGGCACGGCGGCGTGGACGCTCGTCGATGGTCAGCTGCGGCCGATGTGGCGAGCGGGGGACGCCGGGACGAGCCCCGTCGTCGCCGGCGGCCTCCTGTTCGTGTACGATCCCGGAGGGGGCGTCCGGGTGTACGACGCGCCGACCGGGCGCCGGATCGCGAAGCTCGAGTGCGGCCGCGGCCACTGGAACAGCCCGATCGTGGTAGACGGGAGGATCGCGCTCCCGGAGGGGAACTCGAACGATCACGCCACCAGCGGAATCCTCGACATCTGGCGGCTGCGGTGACGGAGTCCTAGACCCGGGTGCCCGGCGCGGCCAGAGAAGCGGACGGCGCGCCGGGGGCCGCGCCTACTGCTTGGCGGCGAGCTGTGACAGCTCCGCGAGGGTGGCCTTGTCATCATAGATCCCGGCTCCCACGACGTACGGCGTGCCTTTGGCAGCCAAGCCATAACTGAGCTTGCGGGATCCCTCCTTCTCGCCAGGCTTCGGCCACCAATACTCGACCCACACGCCGGCAGCCTTCTTCGCGGCATCGCACCAGCCTTCCGGGAACACGTTCTTCCCCTTGGTGTCCTTCAGCGCCGCGCTGCTTTGGCCCACGAGCTCCGGCTTGATGGGGTGGGCAGCGATGAGGTTCTTGTCACAGTCGATGACGAAGACGTAGGTGTCTTTCCACACCCACGGAGCGTGCTTCTGTTTGAACGCCGTCAAGTCGCCGGTCTTCGACAGGGTGCCGGCCGCTTTTCTCACCGTCGCGACGACTTCCTGGGCCGTGGCCTTTTCCTGCCCCACGGCAATCCGTAACGGAGCGACGATCGGAAGAACGGCGAGAGGGATGGCGAAGACGCGGTGGGCACGTTTCATGGGAACCTCCTAGGAGGGGACGAGCCGCAGACACCGTTCGTTGGGAAGCTGGAAAGGTACGCTCCTTTACCTGTGGCGGACAGATCTGAAGCCTTGGTGCGCGGTCTTGGTCAGGGCGTGGGGCGAGTGTGGGTACCCGCCAACTCCCCCAGCCGCTCGACCAGCTTCACCATCGCCCACGTATCGCGCTCGCAGTAGTTCAGGAGGTCCTGACGCACGCGATCGCGCTCCTGGCGCGGGATCTTGTCCGCCACGAACAGGAGGCGCGCGATCTCCACGCTCGCGACCCGGCCGTCCACGATCACCAGGTCATTGTACGTCAGCTCGGGGACGAGCGGCGTGAGTATGTATTTCAAGCTGAAGCTGCCCCGGAAGTCGGGGTGATAGACGCAGTTCCTCACCACCGGGTGCAGATCGATGAGCTTGGCCTCGAGCGCCGCGAGCTCGGCATCGAGCTCGGGCACCGCTTCTTGCAGCTCCCGGATCCGGGTCTTCTCGAACGCCGTGTACGTCGCGACGCGCTCGGCGTTCGCGGTGGCACGAACCATCGCTTCGACCAGCGGGGGGCGCGCGTCCCTCGGCCCCTCCGCGAGGAAGGCCGCGTGTGTGTAAGTCCCGTCCGGCTGGCGCTCGTGGTAGCTGAACTGGGCGGCGGCTTGCTGCCAGGGCGCCATCCCGGGCCAGACGGGGATGGCGCGGGCGATCGTCTCGAAGTCGAGGAAGCCCACCCGGGGCCCCGTAAAGGGTACCAACTCGCGCGCGAGCGTGGGCTCGACGATGAGGCACTCTGCGGCCATCGCCTTGAGCTGGCGCCGCTGGGTGAAATTGAGTTTATCCCGCGGCGGAAGGTCCTTAATCGACGAGATGCCGCGCGCGAGGTACGCCGCGGTCCGCTTGGGCCCCACTCCGGCGAGGTGCCGGATGTGGTCCGGCGCGTCGGGCCAGCAACGGTCCATGAACGGGCAGTCGCGCGGCTCGAAGCAGTGCAGTCCGACCGGGACGTCGGGGACTGGGCCCGCGAGCATCTTCCGCTGCCGCGCGATCTCGTCGGGAACCTGGGCGACGAACGCTGCGACGGGACCGGTGACGTCGGTCCGGGCGAACAGGTCGCCCGAGTCAGGGTGCCGGAACTCTTTATTGAGGTGGAGCACCTCGGCGGCCGTGATGTTCACGCCGCACGCCGCGGCGACGCGGGCCTGCACGGCAACGTCCGGGATGTGTTCGTCTTTCTGGGAGGAGGACGACTTCACTTCGGTGAGGCGGTACCCGTCGCCCTGCCTTTCGAGCACGTCGATGGCGACGAAGGTCTCGTCGGCGATGAAGGTCGCCTCAAAGACCGCCGGCGCGCCTTCGGCGAGCGCCTTTTGGGTCGCGGCGACGCGCGCGGCGCCGGCCGAGTGCGGCAGGTCGATCAGCACGCCCCCCGGATACCGCTGGCGGGCCGCTTCGCCCACCTGGCGGCCCTGGTCGAACAGGTCCTGCAACACCTTGTCGGGCTGGAGCTCGATGGCGTCGGGCTCGTGCACCTCCCACCAGAGCTTCTTGTGGCACTGGAGCCCCGAGGTGAAGCGGGACTTGGAGAGCCGGTAGGTAGCGCCGGATGGCTGGTCGTTCGGCACAGGTTTCAAAGCTCGCTCGGCCACCGCGGCGCGGTCCTAGTTTTCACGACCCCGAACACACCGGCGCGACGAGCGTAGCGGCCGTCGCTGCCAGTGGCCTCAGGTTGTTCTGCGCGAGCACCGCGTTGAACCCAGCGAGCGCCGCGCCATGGATCGCCAGCCACGTCGTCACCGCCGTCTTCAAGTCCCTGCACCCCGCCGCGTAGTCGCGCTGCATCGCCTCCGTGGGCGTCATGTCGCCGTTCTCGAGGGTGTTGATCTGGCCCACGAGATCGGCATTCACACTCACGAAGGTCGGCGGCGGTCGGACCCCGCCCCCGAAAAACCCGCGCCCGCCCTCCGGGTTGCCCCCCACCGCCGCGAGCGTCGAGTCGAAGGCCTTCGCCGCCGCCACCACCGCGGCGGGGAGCGTCGCCGCCGTGTCGGCCGCGACCGCGGCGCGCAGCGCCGCGACCTGACGGTAGCCGTCCCACGATGCTCGCATGGCGGCGACGATCTTCATCTGTAAGTCGTATTGCGCGCGCACGTCCGGGGCCCTAGCGGGAGAGCGTGGATCGTTCTGCACGGTCAGCGACTGGGTGTAGGCAATGCCCGCGACCGTGAGTCGAAGCGTGTAGACGCCCGGGGGCACGAGCGGCCCTTCAGGGGACGGAGGCGTCAGGCCCGGGTTGGCGTTGATCTCGAACGTGTGGGTCAACGCAGCCGGAGCCTCGGCCCGGAGGTCCCAATTCACCCGGTTGGTGCCGGCGTCGGTCGAGAGCGGCCGCTGGGTGGCGATCCAGAAATTGGGCTCGGGCGGCTGCGCGGCTTCCTTAACCGGCTCAATAGGGGCGCTCGAGAGGTGGCGCACCACGGTGCCGCCTGCGTCCAAGACGTCGAGCGAAATCTCCGCCGCGGGCTTGGACGCGAGATAGTAATAGATGAGCGCGCCGTCGGGCGGGTTGAGCGCGTGCGGCACCTCGGGCGGGAACGGCGTGTCCGCGCCCACGTTACGGCGCACACGCACGGCGTCCCCGGGCCCGAAGAGATGCACCGGGTCATGCGCCGTGGCCGCCGTGATCTGGCGCAGCGGCGAATAATCGTCCAACACAAAGATTCCGCGGCCATAGGTGCCGACCACTAGGTCGTTGCCGTGAATCACCATGTCGCGGTACGACGTGTTGGGAAGATTGAGCTGCAGCGACTGCCAGGTGTCGCCGTCGTCGAACGACACGTACATCACGCTCTCCGTACCAGCGAACAGGAGCCCCGCCTGTTTCGTGTCCTGGCGGATCACCCGGGCGAAGCTGCCGCTCGGCTGGTCCGTGGCCAGGCCGTTCACGATCGACGTCCAAGTCTTGCCGTAGTTGTGGGTGCGGAAGAAGTACGGCTTGTAGTCGCCGGTCTGGTGCAGGTCGGCCGCCACGTAGGCGGTCGCCGCATCGAAGTGGGACGCTTCGATCGCCAGGATGTCCGCCCGCCCCGGGATCGGCAGGTCGGGAATCGTGACGTCGGTCCAGGTCTTGCCCTCGTCGGTCGTCAGCTTGATCAGGCCGTTGTTCGTGCCTGCCCAGATGACACCGCGCCGCACCGGGGAGAGCGCGAGCGACTGGATCGCGCCACCGATGATGGATCCCGGTTCCCCCCGCCCGCGCACGCTATCGGGGGGCGGGGTGACGTCCTTGGGGTAGCCCAGATCGGGGGACAGCTTGGTCCAGTGCATCCCGCCGTCGGTCGTGGCCATCACGAACTGGAATCCCGTGATCAGCTCGTGCTGGTTCCAGGGCGCGAAGGCCAGGGGCTGCGAGATGGTGGTCCGGCCGTACAGGGCCGGATCGACGTTGGGACTCACGTTGATCCACTGCTCACTCGGGTAGGTGATTTTCAGGATCCCCGAGCCGCTGGCGTAGACGATGTTGGGGTTCAAGGGGTCGGGAATCGTCGTGCCCCACTCCCACCCCGACACCGGATTCCAATCGAGCGGCGTGACAGCGCCCAGGTTGCCGCGGCTGCGCGTACGGATCGCGCCCGCGTCCTGCTGTGAGCCGTACACCCAGTAGGGGTACGAGTTGTCGACCGTGATGTGATAGATCTGGTCGGTGGACTGATTGTACCAGGAGCTCCACGTGGCGCCGCCATCGAGCGTCACGACGGCGCCCTGATCGAGCCCGAGGAGCATGCGCTGGCCGTTGGTGGGGTCGATCCACATCTGCTGCGGATCGTCGCCGCCGGGGGCGCCCTTGAAGCCGGTGAAGCTGGTGCCGCCGTCGGTGGACTTGTACATCGCCGTGTTGACGGTGTAGACGACGTCGGGGTTCTTGGGATCGACGTAGACGCCGCAGTTGTAGCCGCCCTGACCGTTGGCGATGCGCTTGTCGGCGGCGTCCATCTGGCGCCAGGTGGCGCCGCCGTCGTCGGAGCGGTACAGGCCGAAGTTGCCGATGATGAACATCCGCTGGGCGTTCGTGTTCATGGCCACCGCGACCGACGTGCGGCCGGCGAGGCGCGGCAGGCCGCCGCCCGAGATCTCGTGCCACGTGAGACCTTTGTCCGTAGACTTGAAGAGCTTGGTCTGGGTGGGCCCCGTCTGAGTGCCCCCACCGCCGCCGGCGGCGGGCACACGGGCGGGGCCAGTCACCGGTACCACATAGTGCCGCACCGACGTCGCGAGCATGATCTCGGGGTGATCCGACGCCCAGGCGAGCTTTTGCAGGCCCGTCGAATCGTCTACGTATAGAGTCTTGGTCCACGTCTTGCCGCCGTCGGTCGAGCGGAACGCGCCGCGGGTCTCGCTCTTCTTGTGGACGTCTCCCTGGGCCGCGATCAGCACGAGGTTCGGGTCGCGCGGATCGACCAGGATCGAGGGGATCTGTCTCGTGCCGTCGAGGCCCAGGTGTTGCCAGGTCTTGCCGGCATCGACCGACTTGTAGACGCCGTTGCCTTCGTTGATGCCGCCGCCGGCGATCAGGTCTCCCATGCCGACGTAGATCACGTTAGCGTCGGAGGGGGCGACTTCGAGGGCGCCGACCGAGGACGCGGCGGTGACGTCGTCGAAGATCGGCGACCAGGTTTCGCCGACGCTGGTGGTTTTCCAGACGCCGCCGAGGGGGAGGCCGATGTAGAAGACGCCGGGCTGGCCGATGGCGCCCGAGACCGCCGAGATGCGCCCGCCGCGAAACGGCCCGAGGTTGCGCCAGACGAGCCCGGAGAGGAGGTTGGGAGCGACTGGCGCGCGACCAGGGGCGGAGCCGGCGAACGCACCGAGCGTGACGAGCAGCAGTGAGACGGCAGGGAGCCGGAGCGGCATGGACGTGCGTGCGGTCATGTCGGACAACTCGCGAGTTGTGGGGGTGGCGGCACGTAATCATAATGAGAACGACCGTGAAGCGCGGCAACGTCGGGATTGTTTGGGCCACGAGCCTGGGGCAGCTTGCGGAAGTGCGCGAACTGTTCCTGGAATACGCGCAGTCGCTCGGCTTCAGCCTCTGTTTCCAGGGATTCGACAAGGAGCTGGCAGAGCTGCCCGGGATGTATTCCCCACCTGACGGAAGGCTGCTGCTGGCGACCGTGGATGACCAGGCGGCCGGCTGCGCCGGGCTTCACAAGCTGGAGAGCGGTGTGTGCGAGATGAAGCGGCTGTATGTGCGACCCGCGTTTCGGGGGTCAGGTCTCGCCCGCCGTCTCGCGACGACCACCATCGCGGAGGCCCGTGGAATCGGCTACAAGAAGATGCGGCTCGATACCATCGTGGGCAAAATGGACCGCGCGATCGAGCTGTACCGTCAGCTCGGATTCAGAGAGATCGAACCCTATCGCCCGAACCCCATCCAGGGGGCTCTGTACATGGAGCTGACGCTGTGAGAGATGCGCCGTTCGGACGCCCACAACCAGCCGAAGCAGCGCCGTACTATTTGTTGAATCATGCCACAAACCCGCCTTGACAACTGAGAACTACAGTTGTAAATCTACGCCTGTAGATCAACTGTGGAGTCGAGCATGCCAGGTCGCCATCAACTCACCGAGCTGCAACTCGCCATTCTGCGCGTCCTCTGGGATAAGGGCGAAGCGACGGTCCAGGACATCTGGGAAGCCCTGCACGCCGAGCGGGGGCTCGCCCAAACCACCGTCGCCACCATGCTGTCGCGTCTCGAGCGCCGGGGTGTCGTCACCCGGAGGGCCCAGTCCCGCCAGTACCACTACCGCGCCGCGGTGACTGAGCGGGAAGTGCAACACTCGATGGTCGGTGAGCTGACCGAGCGCCTGTTCGACGGCGACGTCACCGCGCTGGTCCAGCACCTGCTCTCGGGCCAAGACGTGAGCCCGGGTGACATCGCCAAGATCCGCGACATGATCGAGCGCGTCGAAACGAACGCCCAGGAGATCAAAACCAAATGAGCGCCCTCGCCTCCAGCCTGCTCGCGTGGCTTCTCACGTACTTGATCCACAGCACCGTGCTCCTGGGCGTTGCGTGGCTCGTGACCCAGCGGCGGCGCCTCGAGCCCGCCACCTCCGACCTCCTCTGGAAGGTGGCGCTGCTTGCGAGCCTCGTGACCGGCACCATCCAGTCGCGCCTCGAGCTTGCGACGCCGGCGGCGGTGCGGTTGCCCGTCGCCACGCTGCCCCAGACCGCGCCCCTGAACCAGCCGCCCGCCCCCGTCAGCGACCCGGCTAACCCGAGCGGTCAGTCTCCGGCCACTGTGCGAGACGCGACGGGTGGGAGCGTGTCGCGCGCGCCGTCGCTGCCCTTGGTGGTTGTGCTCCTGTGGGGCGCGATCGCGCTCGGCTCGTCCCTCTATTACGTGGCGCGACGGCTGATCCTGGTCGGCCGGCTGGCCGACCGCCGGCTCGTGAGCGACGGACCGCTCGCCGCGACGCTCGCGGAACTGCAGCGCACCACCGGATACCGGCGCCGCGTTCATCTCACGATGGCCCGGACCATCTCGAGTCCCGTGGCCCTGGGTCTCTCCGAGATCTGCGTGCCCGAGCTGGCGCTCTCCGAGCTCGGCGCCGAGCAGCAGCGCAGCATGCTGGCGCACGAGCTGGCTCATTTGGCGCGGCGCGATTCTCTCTGGCTCGCGGGAGCCAGCCTGATCGAGCGTTGCTTCTTCTTCCAGCCGCTCAACCGGCTGGCGCGCCGGGAGCTCGAGACGACGGCTGAATACCTGAGCGACGAGTGGGCCACGCGAAAGACCGGATCGCCAGTCGCGCTCGCGAAATGTCTGGCGACGGTGGCCGAATGGATTCAGGCGTCGCCTTTGGGCGTGCCCGTGGCGGGCCTGGCCGAACGGCGCTCGCTTCTCGTTTCCCGCATCGCCCGGCTGCTCGACGCGCGTCTGCCCTCGAGCCCCGCCTCGCGGCGTGGCTGGGCGGCGGCCGCGGCGCTGGGCGTAGTCGCGACGATCGCGGCCGCCCCACGCGTCTCCCAGGGAGTCGCGGCGGTGACGACGTCGGGGACGACGGCAACGCCGACCCAGCGTGCAGCGGAGCCCGTCGTGGTTCGCCAACCGGCGGCCCGGGGCTCGAGCCAGGACACCACGGTGGTCCTGGCGCTGATCGCTCGACTCAAAGACGAGAACGCCGGAGTGCGCGGTGCCGCCGCGCGATCGCTCGGACATTTGGGCGATCCGCGTGCCGTGTTGCCCCTGATCAACGTGCTCGCGGACTCGGACGGCGAGGTGCGCACGGCGGCGGTGGAAGCCCTGGCCGATCTCGCTGACCCGAGAGCCATCGGCTCGATTGCCGGCCTGCTCAGAGACCCCGTCGCCGACGTGAAGCGCAACGCGCTGGGCGCCCTGTCGCACTTCGATCAGGCAGTGCCCACAGCGCCGGTCGTGGCACTGCTGGACGACCCCGACGCCGACGTGCGCCATGAGGCGATCGATCTGCTGGTTCACCTCCACGCCCGCCCGGCCGCCGGCGCTATCGCCCGGCTGATTCACGACCCGTCGCCCGACGTGCGCCGCTCCGTCGTGGAAGCGCTCGGCAACCTGGGCGCCCAGAGCGGGGCCGCCGCCATCACCGACGCGCTGAGTGACGCCCACCCCGACGTGCGGCAAGCGGCGCTGGGGGCGCTCAACGACCTGAAGGCCCCAATCGCCGAAGCCACCCTCGTGAACCTGATGAAGGATCCGGCCGCCGACGTCCGCCAGCGAGCCGCCGAGCTCGCCGGAGAGCGCTCGGTGATCGCCGCGATTCCCCAGCTGCGGCACTTGATCGACGATCCCCGGGGCGACGTGCGCGAGGCCGCCACCCAAGCCTTGGGCCACATCGCCGACCCGGCGGCCCGGCAGGCGCTTCAGGCTGCGCTCCAGTCTCCAGATCCCAAAGTGCGGCGCGCCGCCGCCGAAGCGCTGGGGCAGGATCGATGATGCGCGCCCTGCACCTCCTCATTCTGTCGCTGGCGGCGGTGGGCCCCGGGCGGACCGGCGCTGATTCCGCGCGGGTCGCGACACTCCTCGCCGCCCTCGCGCACACCGACCCCGTGATCTGCGATCTGATCGGGGACCAACTCGGCAATTTCTGGATGGGCGGCGAACCCGGCCGCCTGGGACGCTTCGACGACGCACCCAACGTCCAGGGAGCCAAGGACTCACTGGCGGGCACCATCACCGATCCCCGCGCGGTGTCGCTCCTGGTCGCGACGCTCGGCACGGAGAACCCGTGCGTGCGACGGGTGGCGGCGAAGCTGCTTGGCCGGAGCGTCGTCACCGCCGCCGTGCTGCGGGGTCTGCTCGACAACCCCGCGCCGCGGATTCGCGAGAGTGCCGCCTTCGCCGCGGGGGTCGGGGAGCGGCGCGAGACGAGGGCTGCGCTCGAGCACCAGTTGGCGGATACTGCGACGGGCCCGGCGGCCATGGCCGCGTGGGCCCTGGGCGAGATCCAGGATCCCGCGTCGGCTCCGGCGTTGCAGGGTGCGTTGCGCGCCTCGCCCCCGCGGGTGCGACTGGCGAGTGCCTGGGCCCTGGGTCAGTTCGAGGACGCGAGCTTCGCGAAGGACGTGCTGCCGCTGTTGCGGGAGACTGATCCGGTCATGCGCGCCACCGCCGCCGAGGCGCTGGGACGGATGAAGAGCCCGCGCGTCGGTGCCGCGCTGGTCGGCGCGCTCAAGGACCGCACGGCCGCGGTCCGGCGGGCGGCGGTGCGCGCGCTCGCCGACCTGCACGAGCGGTCCGCGGTGGCGCCGCTCGAGGGGCTACTCCGGAACGATCCCGATCGGGAGGTGCAGCGGGAATGCGCCCGCGCCTTGGGCGAGCTGCACGCGGCGAGTTCGCTCGATGCGCTGGCCCGGGCGCTCGCGGACCCGGACGTCCTAGTGCAGCGCGAAGCCGCGAACGCGCTCGGGGAGCTCGAGGACCTGACCAAAGCGCCGGCCGCACTCGTGCGGGCCACGACGTCGCCGGACGTGGACCTGCGCCGCCACGCCACCAAGTCGCTCGCCAAAATCGGCGATCTCGCCACGGTGCAGGCGCTGGCAGACCGGCTGGGAGACGAGGACAAAGACATCCGCCTCGCCGCAGTGGAGGGGCTGGGCGAGATGAAGGTCGAAGCCGCCATCCCCGGGCTGACCCGGGCGCTGAACGACCGCGATCCCGAGGTGCGGCGCGCTGCGGCGGAGGCGCTGGGGAAGACGCAGGAGTAGCTGTAGCTACTCGCCGGCCGCACTCTCTCGCGCCGTGATCTCGTATTTGAAGTTGTCCGCGTCGAGACTGTCGAGCCTGCCGCCGGCCGTTTCCGCCTGCGGGTACATGAGGAACGGGACCGGTTGGCCCTTCGAGCCCGGCAGCGCGACGTCGTGCGCGAAGTTGTAGGCCATCCAGTTCATCTCCCAGGACCCGAAGAGCCGGGCGCGGGCCTGTTTCACGATCTCATCGTCGAGCGGCCGGTTTCGGGAGGAAAGCCGAACGGGGGCCCTCGTTGGGACCCCGTCGCGGGCACGTCAGCCTGGCCCGACCGCTCAGCGGACTACTACGGTACCCTGCATAGAAGGGTGAATGTGGCACGTGTACGCGTACGTGCCGGCTGTCGCGAACGTTCGCGCGATGGACACGTTCGCGTTGTTGCCCGCGATGTCGGCCGGGGCGCCCGCCTGCTGCGTGAAGAAAACGTTGTGCGGCACCGAACCAAACGCGAACGTCACAGTTTCGCCGACGTTCACGGGGAGCGTGCCAGGTGTGAACGTCAGGGAAGGCGTGGCGGCTACTGTGCTGGGCGGGGGGGGCGGTGCGGTGGTACCGTAGCCGTCGCCACCGCAGGCCATCGCCAGCAGTGCTCCGGTCAGCGTGGCCAGGACGAGTCGAGTCTTGCGCGTCAACATGTGTGTCTCCGTGTGACTGTGAGCCGATCATTCTAGGGCCGGTCCGCAACACGGTCTTGATCGAGACGAGCGCGCGGATTTGAACGTCCCTGCGGGGTGTCTTACTGAACGTGCCGCGGCTCTCCGTAGATGAAGTTGTCTGCGACAACGAGATCGACAGGCCCGCCGGCCGAGATGTCGTTCGTGGCAGCTCCCAGCACTCCGGTACCGAGCGTTATACGAACCCGCGCCACGATCGCTTCCGCAAACTTGGCGCCGACGAACGACAGTCCGGCGGCGTCGGAGCGCACGGGCGCGGCGATCCTGGCGAGGCTCTTTCCGTTCACGTCGAACAACTCGATCGTCGTCGCGGCGGCGGCATCGACATCGCTGAACACCGCCCCGAACCCCGTGACCAGGGCCGGCGTCGGCTGACCGGCGATCTGAAAGTCCACGTCCATCACGTTGCTGCCGATCGGCGAGAAAACCTTGGTCGGGCTGAACTCGCTGAACTCGGCCGCATACGTCGCGTTCACCTCCGAGAACCTCAGGCTGTCGTTCCGGAACCCGGTGCCCGGCGTGGTGAAGACTGCGCCGGACTTCACGTTCGTGTTGAAGAACGCCGCGGGAAAGTCGTTCCGGTTGTTGAATGGGTTGGCACCTGCGCCGTCCCACGAGATTTCACGGCGGCCCGCCGGCTGCTCGCCCGCGGTGCCCCCGTTCGATGGATCGCCCAACAGGGCGCGGTATTCCACAACCTTCGCGGTGATGTCCCCCGTCGCGGATATGACAGTCGGAACAGGTGGCGGCGTCACCGTGGAGATGCCGGTGTCGTCATTGCACGCGCTGAACGCGAGGAAGGCGACGACGAGTGCGAGGGTGCGGCCAAGAGCGCGCTGCATGGGATGATTCTCCTTGTCCAGTCTGAGTGTGAGTGCGCTACGTGGAGCAAACCTGCGACAAGGGACTTACTGGGGACTTAAGGGGAGGATTGGTAGGATTACGGCAGCGCTTACAAGGGCGGTCCTCTCTAGGGAGACATCAGTCTCTGATACAGTTGCACCGTCTCCGCCGCGGGCTTCGTTTCAAGCTCCTTCCGGAGCACCCGTTCCACGCGCTGGTAGAGCTGCTGCACCTGCGACCGCTC
>Ga0209055_1000738_pt1 | contig 22542 bp, 17 predicted proteins | sample GraSoiAngelo_110_FD_185875 | JGI IMG/M metagenome (GOLD analysis project Ga0209055, IMG submission 185875) | Grasslands soil microbial communities from the Angelo Coastal Reserve, California, USA - 14_0903_12_30cm (SPAdes) (version 2) | ecosystem: Environmental > Terrestrial > Soil > Grasslands ... | reverse complement strand
CAAAGCGGCGGCGAAGAAGGCGCTCGAAATAGACGACAACCTTGCCGAGGCTCACAATTCGCTGGCCTGGACCAAGCTGGTATTCGACTGGGATTGGTTGGGCGCCCAGAGCGAGTTTAAGAGAGCGATCGAGCTCAACCCCGGTTATGCCGCCGCTCACCACTGGTATGCCGAGTGCTTAGCGGGGATGGGGCGTTATGACGAAGCCCTCGCGGAGATAAAACGGGCGCAAGAATCGGATCCGCTCTCGCTCATCATCAGCGCGGTTGTGGGATGGATCCTCTACTTCAACCGCCAACATGACCAGGCGATCGTGCAATTCCAGAAGGCGCTCGAGCTCGATCCAAACTTCTGGGTGGCGCACTGGTGCCTGGGGCGGGCTTATGAACAAAAGGCCATGTTTGCAGAAGCCGTCGCAGAGTTCCAAAAGGCGATCGATCTCTCGGCAGGAAGCCCGCTCGCCTTAGCGGCGCTGGGACACGCGTATGCAGTGTCAGGCAAAACGACCGAGGCGCAGAGGGTCCTCAACGAGCTGAAGGAATCTTCGAAACGGCGTTACGTCTCGCTGTACGGCATTGCAGCAATCCATGCAGGTCTCGGCGAGCATGATCAGGCGTTCGAATGGCTGGAAAAAGCCTATGAGGAGCGATCGGGCTGGCTGGTCTGGCTGAAAAGCGAGCCAGTTTCTGATGTATTGCGCTCCGATCCGCGCTTTCAGAACCTGCTACGTCGCGTCGGCCTCCCGCCATAAACCCCAGCGCGCATTTGGAAAGCCTCCCCGCGCGCGCCAACATGCTCAATCTTGCGCTCCCCTTCTGTGGAGAGACTCATCAGACGGGTTGTACTATTCAACTTCGACGGTGATATCGCGGTAGCCGGTGGCGCCGGAGGGCCATTTAGATGTTGAAGGCTGGAGGTTGAAAACAACAAACCTTTGACTCTCCAGCCTGTAGCTTTGGGTTTCTAGAATTTCGTCACTTCAGTGAAGTGGAAGTCGTGGACTTTCATGGGCGGCACCACCATCTCGAACGCCTCTTCGCCAGTCGAGCGGACGGCCGGACCCAACAGCTCGGCCTTCGACAGCATCTCCAGGATGCTTTGGTTGAACCGCATGTTGCGGATGCCGGAAACAACTTGGCCGTCCTCAATGAGAAACGTGCCGTCGCGCGTCATCCCAGTGAGGATTTTTTCGTAGGGGTCCACTTCTCGGATGTACCAGAGGCGCGTCGCCAGGATGCCGCGCTTGGTCGAGGCGATCATCTCTTCCAGAGATGAATTGCCGCCTTCGAACACCAAGTTCACCGGCGCTTCGCCCCACTCGTTAGGCAGCGCGAGCCCATGGCCGGTGGGCTGTGCGCCCATCTTCTTCGCGGTCGCGCGCGAATAGACAAGGTTTCGAGGTACGCCGCGTTCCACCAGCAGCACTTTCTGTCGCGGCAGGCCTTCACCGTCGTACGGGGCGCCCAATTGCAGCGGGTGGTATACGTCGTCCCACAGAGTGATGTTTTGTCCCAGGACTTGCTTGCCGAGACGCTCGTTGAAGCAGGAGCGCCTGTCGAGCACTGCCGTCCCGGCGAAATCGTAGAAGAGGAAGCCGACTAGGTCGAGCACAGCGGCAGGCTCGAGGATGACAGTGTACCGGCCGGGCTCGATCTCCCGCGGCAAGTGGGATGCCGCGGCCTTGCGCATAGCACGCTCGGCTAGCGCTTCGGGAACGATGGCATCCACATCCGGAGCGTTGGCTTTGGCCCAGCCGGAGGAGTCTTCGCGGAGCATGGTGACCGAAAACTCTGCGCGAGTCTGGCGGTAAGCAGCAAACAGTCCGCGCGAATTGGCGAGCGCGGATTGCATGGCCCCGGTGGAGAAAATCCCCGCCGCGGTCAGGCCGTTCTCTGTCGCCATCCCGACCACGCGGTGGACAGCGCGGGCGCGCTCCTCAGGGGTGGCTAAGGCGGTGGCCTCGAAAAAACGCTGGACCTTCGCATAGCTCTGCGGGCCCAGCATGGGCAACAGATCGGGACTGCGCGGCACGCTTCGGGCGAGCGCCGAGGAGAGTTCCACGACGCGCCGCAAAGAATCGTCATCGGTCTTGTTGGTCGTGGCGCGCGCGGTGCGGCCATCGAAAACAGGGCGGACCGAAACCGTCAGGACTTGCTCGGCGACGTTCTGATGGATGGCGTTGTTGGCGAAGCGAGTCAGGGTGTCACAGGTGGCGTCGATCAGGACTTCCGTCTCGTCGGCCTCGCTGAACGCGAAGATTTTCTCGGCGATTCGCTGCAGCTCCGTCTCGGCCAGCAAGTGCACGGCAGCCAAAGCCGGATCCTGTTGCAGGCGCGCCTCCCCATGGGCCTCCGCGGTAGGGTGGGCCCTGGGCGCTGGCGCCGGCATTTTCCCCGGAGTAGTCATCCCTTGGCAAAAGCTACGCCGACTTTGACGTTGCGGAAGCGCGCTGGCGCGGCACCGTGGCCAGTGCCAATGGTCTGCATGGGCTGGCCCTTGCCGCAATTGGGCGTCCCCCACAGAGTCCAGTAATCGCGCCCGCAGATGGCATCGCAACTGTTCCAGAAGTCGGTGGTGATACCGCTGTAGCTGGGGTTCTTGAGCATGCGGACTTTCCGGCCGCGCTGGATCTCCCATCCGATCTCGGTGGAAAACTGAAAGTGGTAACGTCGGTCGTCAATTGACCAGGAGCGGTTGGTATCCATCAGGATTCCGTCATCCGTGTCGACGATCAGATCGTCAAAACGCCAGGTGCCCGGCAGGAGGCTCACATTCGTCATGCGAATGATAGGCAGGCGGTTCCAACTCTCCGCGCGCATAGTGCCGCCCGAGCGCGGCGCGCCGATGGCAGCAGCGGTTTCGCGGTTGGAGAGGTAGCCGGTGAACAAGCCGTTCTTGATGATGTCGGTGCACTGCGCGGGCACGCCTTCATCGTCGTAGCCGAAGGTGCCCAGGCCAGGGCCGTGCTCGATGCGGGCGTCGGCCACCACATTCACGATGTCGGAGCCGTAGCGCAGGTTATTCAGCTTCTCGAGCGTTAGAAAACTCAGGCCAGCGAAATTCGCCTCCATGCCCAGCACGCGGTCCAACTCAATGGGGTGGCCGATCGATTCGTGAACCTGCAGCCCGAGCTGCGAGCCATCGAGAAGAATTGTGCGGACGCCCTCGGGACACTGCTCAGCCTTGTGCAGCGCCACTGCCTCCTCGGCGACGCGCGGCGCGTGGCGCAGCAGGTCGAGCGACTCAATCAGCTCGTAGCCGGCTAGCGCGTGCTGCCCGCCGAAACTATTGGGGTAAGAACGCCTCTGGATTTCGTTCGCCGCGAAGCTCGTAGCAACGATTCCGCAGCCGGATTGCGTCTTGGTCTGGCGGATGACCGAGCCGATGCTCGAGGCGAACAGTTCGTCGATGCGGCGAAATTGCATGGAGGTCTCGGTCAGGGTGACGCCCGCTACCTTGCCCATTTCCTTGTCGGCCGCCAGCAGCAAGTCTAATTGCTGCTCGAGCGCAATGCGAAAGGGATCGGTCCGGCAGGGGCTCTTCCAGGTATCGATGTAGGCTCCCTCCGGAACCATCATCACGTCCTGGCGTTTGGCCAGCGCGGAAGCCCTCGCAATGGCCACGGCCTGAGCCGCGCAGGCCTCAACACCTTCGCGCGTGAGCCGGTCGCTCGAGGCAAACCCCCAAGCTCCCGCGGCGATGACGCGCACGCCGATCCCGAGCGACTCGGTTTCGCTCAGCGCGCCCACCTGGCCGTTTTTGGTGGACAGGTCGCGTTGGCGGATATCCATGACGCGCACGTCGGCGTAGGTTGAACCGCGCACCCGCGCGGTCTCCAGCGCCCAGTTAGCCCAATCCTGCATCATTGCGGCTTATGCTCCACGTGCGGACCGCATTGAGACCGATCTAATTCCAGACCCCGTGCGCTTGCACCCACCACGACGAGTAGAGGCCACCTTGCGTTGCCCATCCGCAACCTTCATTTCTTGACCAGCGAAGCGATTAATCAGGCGCAGGAATCGCTTCACCACGCCCGGTGTCGAAAACGGGTCTCGGGACGCCGCCCAGGATGACACAAGACTCTATGTTCGCGGAGCAGAACTTCGCCCGGGTATTCCCGAAAGGCAAAGGGTGAATCTAAGTGCCTTCGGACCACGAAGCCAGGTATTGTTCCTGCTCCGGGGTCAGGCGGTCCACGTGTATACCCATGGATTCGAGCTTCAACCGCGCAATCTGGCGGTCAATAGGTTCGGGCACGGCGTAGACTTGCCTTTCGAGCTGCGACGCGTTCCTGAGCAGGTATTCGACCGAGAGCGCCTGATTAGCGAAGCTCATATCCATCACGGCGGCGGGGTGGCCTTCGGCGGCGGCCAGGTTGATCAGGCGGCCCTCACCGAGCAGGTATATCTTGCGACCGTCGCGAATGGCATATTCGTCCACAAAGGGGCGGGCGGGGCGCTTGGCGCTGGAAATGCGTTCGAGCGCAGCTATGTCGATTTCGACGTTGAAGTGGCCCGCGTTGCAGATCACCGCGCCGTCTTTCATCTTGTCGAAATGTTCGCCGGTTAGGATGTTCTTATTGCCAGTGACGGTGACGAAGATGTCGCCCACTTTCGCGGCTTCGGACATGGGCATCGCCCGGTAGCCGTCCATCACGGCCTCGAGTGCGCGCAGCGGGCTGACTTCAGTGACGATTACGTCAGCGCCCAAGCCCTTGGCGCGCATAGCCACGCCGCGGCCGCACCAGCCATAGCCGGCGACGACAACTTTCGATCCCGCAAGCAGGAGATTAGTGGCGCGCAGGATGCCGTCAATGGTGGACTGGCCGGTGCCATAGCGGTTATCGAACATGTGCTTGGTCAGCGCGTCGTTCACCGCGATGATCGGATATTTGAGCGTGCCATCCTTGGCCATGGCCCGCAGGCGGATGACACCGGTGGTGGTTTCCTCGGTTCCACCGATGACGTGAGAAACCAGGTCGGTGCGCCTCGTTAGCAGCGTGGTGACGAGGTCCGCGCCGTCATCCATGGTGATCTGCGGCCTGTGGTCAAGGCCGGCGTTGAGGTGGGCATAGTAGGTCGCGTTGTCCTCGCCCTTGATGGCAAAGGTGGGGATGCTATAGTCCTTCGTCAGGCAGGCGGCCACTTCGTCCTGCGTGGAAAGCGGGTTTGAGGCGCAAAGGACCACGTCCGCGCCACCGTCGCGCAGGGTGATGGCCAGGTTGGCGGTTTCGCTGGTGACGTGCAGGCAGGCAGTAATGCGCACGTCTCGCAGCGGCTGGTCCTTGATGAATTGTTTGCGGATAGATTGCAGGACGGGCATCTGCTGATTGGCCCATTCGATTTTGCGCTTACCCTGCTCCGCCAGGGCAAGGTCCTTCACATCGCCTGTCAACCGATGCGCTGTAGGCACGTGCTCCCCCCAAGAGGTTTTGCCGAATATTTCGCCGAGCTGGTTAGTGACGGGCTCCGACCTCGGCGTTACGGAGTCCCGCGTCTCTGCGGATGGCCTCGGCCTTATCGGTGCGCTCCCAAGTGAACCCCGGCTCGGAGCGTCCAAAGTGGCCGTAGGCGGCGGTCGGCCGGTAGATGGGCCGTTGCAGGTTCAAGGTTTCGATAATTCCGCGCGGCGTGAGCGAGAAGTTCGCGCGAATGATCTCGGTGATCTGCTCGTCCGGGATGACCCCGGTGCCAAAGGTTTCAGCCATGACCGAAACCGGCTCCGCTACACCAATCGCGTAGGCGAGCTGCACCTCGACTTTGGCCGCTACCCCTGCCGCGACTAGACTCTTCGCCACGTACCGCGCCATATAGCAGGCCGAGCGGTCCACCTTGGTCGGATCCTTACCGGAGAGCGCACCACCGCCATGGCGGCTGTAGCCTCCGTAGGTGTCCACGATTATCTTGCGCCCGGTCAGCCCGGCATCGCCCATCGGCCCGCCAGTCACAAAGCGGCCGGTGGGATTGATGTGGAACCGCGTGCGCTTGTCCATCATACCTTCAGGGACGACGCGGCGGATAACCTCGTGTATGACCGCTTCGTGGAGGTCACTATTGGAAACGCTCTCGCTGTGCTGCGTCGAAACCACCACGCAATCCAGGCGTGCCGGGCGACCGTTCGCATACTCCACCGTGACCTGCGTTTTGCCGTCCGGCCGCAGAAAGTTGACTATGCCCGCCTTGCGCGCCTCTGCCAGGCGGCGGGCAAGTTTGTGAGCGAGCAGGATGGGCAGAGGCATCAGTTCTTCGGTCTCGTCGCAGGCGAAGCCAAACATCAGGCCCTGGTCACCGGCACCGCCAGTGTCTACACCTCTGGCGATATCGGGGGACTGGCGCTTGATGGAGGAGATCACGCCACAGGTATCGGCGTCAAAGCCGTACTCGCTCTGGATGTAGCCCAACTCACGGATGGCTTTGCGGACGATGTCGGCATACTCGACATGCGCCGTGGTGGTGATCTCGCCGGCCAGAATCGCCAGGCCGGTGGTCACCAGCGTCTCACAAGCCACGCGGCCCGTAGGGTCCTGGGCCAGCACGGCGTCCAGCACTGAGTCCGAAATCACGTCGGCAACCTTGTCGGGGTGGCCCTCGGTCACCGACTCCGAGGTAAATAAGAAGTTGCGTTTAGTGAGGCTCAAATCTCCTCCATCTGACCGGGAAGCAATTCAAAGGCCCAAGGATAATGGACCAAAAGACGCGCCAAGTCTCCCAAACTAACATGGCATTCACTTCCCGTCAACGCATTGAAGCCGAACGCGATATCAGCGGGTTAAACGGCAGTTTGGACCGCCCGAAGCGCGCGTTCGAAGGGCAGGATTTCCTTCATCCATCCCCGGCCAGTTCCGCGCTGGGTTCCACCTTCTCGGCGGTTTTTCCAACCCGGGAAAGCAGATAAGCTCGCATAAAAGGATCGAGGTCGCCGTCGAGCACCCGATCCACGTCTCCCATCTCAAACTTGGTGCGATGGTCCTTCACCAGCCGGTAGGGCTGAAGCGTGTAGGTGCGGATCTGGCTGCCGAAGCTGATCTCAGGCTTAGCCTCGTCGAGCTTCCGAGTCTCTTCCCGGCGCTTGGCGAGCTCGTGCTCGTACAGACGCGAGCGAAGGACCTTCATGGCCATCTCGCGGTTTTTATACTGGCTGCGCTCGTTCTGGCACTGCACTACAATGCCCGAGGAGAGGTGGGTGATTCGCACAGCGGAGTCGGTAACGTTGACGTGCTGGCCGCCATGACCACCGGCGCGGAAGGTGTCGATGCGCAGGTCTTCGGGTTTGATGACGATTTCAATCTTGTCGTCAATTTCCGGTATCACAAAAACGGACGCAAACGAAGTGTGCCGCCGCGCGGCCTGGTCGAACGGCGAAATGCGGATAAGCCGGTGCACGCCGCTCTCGGTGGAGAGCAGTCCGAAAGCGTTTTTGCCCTCGAAGCGCGCGGTGGCTGACTTCAGCCCGGCTTCCTCCCCAGGCGTCGAATCGATTACGGTCGCGCGGAAACCTTTGCGTTCGCCCCAACGGAGGTACATCCGCAGCAGCATCTCGGCCCAGTCCTGGGATTCTGTCCCGCCGGCGCCGGGTTTGATGGTCATGATGGCATTGAGCAAATCGTTTTCGCCGGAGAGCAGTGTTTCGGTTTCTAGTTCGGCCACATAGCCGTGGGCGGCGTCGAGCTCGCGCGCGATCTCCTCGAGAACCGCCTCGCGCTTCGCGGCATCGGTTTCCTCATGAGCCAGGTGGAAGTAAGTTTCCAGGTCGCTCGCGAGCCGCTGAAGTTTTTCGTCAGCGGCGATGCGGCCTTCTGCGGCTTTGCGCTGTTGCAGGATCTTCTGCGCTTGTTCCGGATCCTGCCAGAAGTTGGGCTGCGCAGTCTTTTGTTCTAGCGCGGCAATGCGCTCGCGGTTCCGCGAAACGTCAAAGATAGCTCCGCACGAGCTCCATGCGCTTGTGAAGTTCGTCGTAACGCTGTTCCAGGTCTTCGAGAATCATGTTCATTCCAAAGAAGCTAAATCGAAACTCGAAGAGCAAATCCTACGCCCACCGAAGACGCCCGCAGGGTCCTTGGCGGCTCGTGCAATCGGATTTCACGTTTCGCTTTTCGAGTCTCGGTTCTATCTCTTGCCGGGCTTGTTCATGGCTCCGGCGTTCCGCGCTCCTACTACCACATAGCCAACGCCGACTGCGACGCACAACCACGCTAGCCAGTCTCCCCACCGCACATAGAAAGTCACATCGTTCCGAAAGCCATACGGCGCATCAAGCGCGCCGCGCACGTCGGGAGTGAGCCGCGCGGCGTACCGTCCGTAGGGATCCACGGCGACCGTGTAGCCGTTATTGGTGGCGCGCAGCAACCAGCGGCGGTTCTCCACGGCCCGAACCCGCGCCATCGCCAAGTGTTGCTCCGGGGCCGCAGAACGCCCGAACCAGCCATCGTTCGACAGATTGATCAGTAACCCCGCACCATTCGCGACAAAGTGTCGCACCTCATCCGGAAAAATCGCTTCGTAGCAGATGATCACCCCAAACTTTGCACCGCCCGCTGAGGTGCCGGCTGGGAGCGACCCGAGTCGATACTCCAGACCCGGCTGGAAGTCGCCAACCTCGGCGGTCAACTTCCCCGCGAAACTCAGCCATCGGCGCAGTGGAACATACTCGCCGAACGGCACCAAATGAATCTTATCATATCGAAAGACGAGCCGACCCTCAGGATCGAGCAGCGCCGCGCTGTTGTATGGCGCCAGGCCCCCTTGCCGCCCCGGCTCCCAGACCACCACGCCGACGAGAAATGGTCTGCGCGATGTGCGAGCGATGCGCGCGGCGCGTGCGGCAAAGTTTGCCTCCTGCAATGAAAACGGCGCCGGCACTTCCGGCCAGATCACCAGGTCCGTTCGCGGGTCGCTAACTGCCACGCTGAGCCGTTCGAGCTCGTCCAACTCCGCGGAGTGAAGTTCCATCCAGTCGGCGGGATAGCTGGGCGGTTGGGAAAAGTTGGTTTGCACTAGCCGCGCGACGTGTTGCGCCCGCGGGTGTGGGACCCACGCTTCGCCATAGTGCGCCGCCATCACCAGCGCCGCGGCCACGAACAACAGGATGCCCAGCACGGCACGGCGCCACCCGGGTTCCCGCTGGGTCACGCCCCAAGCGAGCAACGCATTGAAAGCAGCGATCAAGAAAGATAGCCCATAAATCCCCGTCACTGCAGCGAGTTGTAAGAGCGGCAGATTCCCCCCAACAGCATAGCCCAGTAGATTCCACGGAAAGCCAATGGCGGGCATGTGCGCGCGGGCGTACTCAAGCGCCACCCACAGAAAGGGAGCCGCGAGACACGCGCGCGTGACGCTACCCCGGCCCACTGTGGCCACGGCTAGCGCGAAGGCTGCGGGAAACATTGAGGCCACCGCGACCAGCAGCGCCATAACGCCAGCCGCCGCCGCCGGCTTCAAGCCGCCGTGTGCGCGCATGACGGTATAGACCCACGGCAGCGTGATGGTGTAGAAGGCCGCGCCGTGCAGGAAACCGGCGAGCGCTGCCAGCTGCAGGCGTACACCGAGTGACGCCCACATCAGACCGGTCACGGAAATCCACGCCAACAGCGGCACGCGGTGCGAGGGAAAGGCAAGGGCGAGCCCGACCCCAGAACTCAAGCCAATTAGGAGGCGACCTGCAGGGTGGAGCTTCGCCTCAGAGACAACAAAAGGCTCCGGCCGCAAGATGGTCACTCTAGATGGGCGAGGGACTTGCCCTGAACGCAGTCGAGTCAGTGCAGCCATCAGCGCTTGAGGATGGCCTTGAATCCCTCTTTTTCCAGCTTGTGGCGGGCCAAGTCGGCCGACTGCTCGTCGGCGTACGGGCCGACCTGAACCCGGTAGTAGTGGTCGGCGGCGGGGGGTAGCACGAAAGCGGGAAACTTTTTCTTTTGCAGAGCTTCGGCGAGCGCCAGCGCATCAGTCTCTTTGGTGAGCGCCGCCACTTGGAGGACAATCCCGCCGCGCGGTATCGTCGGCGGAGACGTCAAAGCCTTGGACTCAGCAGAGGAGACCTTGCCGGAAGCCGGCGTCGGCTCTGAGAGCTTGCTGCCTACCGCTGGAGCCTTGGCTGTTTTTTGCAGCGCCTCGGTCTTCTTCGAGTCACCGGAGCGATAGAGATCCCATTCCGATGGCGCTGGGACGGGGGGCGAGCTTGTCGGGTGGGCCTTGCCAGCGGGCCCTGGCGCACCTCCCGCCGTCGCGGTCCGGAGCGTATCCCGGTTTGCCGTCGAGTAGAGCTTCGTCTCGCCCTGGTTGCGCCCTAGAAGGTAGCCGAGGGAGAACACCACGCCGAAGATCACCACCATAAGCAGAAACAGACCCACCAAGTGGCGACTCTCCAAAGCCAGGTCGCCGCTCCTTTTGAAACCCATTGCCATGGGCTACTTCGCCGTCCGCAACGATGTGACCCAAGCGTTGATGATATCGATAGGCAGAGGAAAGACAACCGTCGTGTTCTTCTCTACGCCGATCTCCGTCAGGGTCTGCAAGTAACGAAGCTGAATGGCTGCCGGCTCCTTTTCCAGGACCGCGGCGGCTTCTGCCAGCTTGGCAGCGGCCTGGGCTTCTCCCTCCGCGTGGATGATCTTGGCGCGACGTTCACGTTCGGCCTCGGCCTGCCGGGCGATGGCTCGCTGCATCGTCTCCGGAATATCGACTTGTTTGACTTCCACTTTGGTGACTTTAATACCCCAGGGCTCAGTATCCTGGTCAAGGATTATTTGCAGCTTTGCGTTTACCTTTTCGCGCTCCGCGAGGATATCGTCCAGCTCAAATTGGCCCACCACGCTACGCAGCGTGGTCTGGGCGAGCTGCGAGGTAGCGTAAAGATAGTTTTGCACTCGGGCTAGCGCAAGATTGGCATCCACAACTTTGAAATAGCAGACTGCATTCACCTTTGCCGAAACGTTGTCGCGGGTGATGATGTCCTGTGGCGGCACGTCGAGCGTCTCTATCCGCAGGGGGATACGATAAAGCGTCTCGATGGGCCAGAAGACCAGCCGCAACCCCGCAGGCTTCGCCTCGGGCAGCATCCGGCCCAGCCGCAGCACCACGCCCCGCTCCCACTCTTTGATCACGTACAGTGAATTCCAAAACCAGATCAGGATCAAGAATATCGCCACCAACATGCCCAGGCCGGGAAAAACAAGCTGCGCAAATTCCATCGCTGCCTCCTGAGACGAGATTCACCGCGGCTGCTTGCGCTTCATGAAACCTCGAGCTATCTCATAAATACTACGCCGGGGCCGCAACACTTTCTGGACGAGATACGGTATAACGCTTCTTTCTGCCAAAAGACAAGTTTTAGCCTAGGGGACTTAACCTCCTGCAGCATCGCCCCAGCCGGGGCGCAATGCTCTCGTCTTCCTTCCTCTAGAAACCGAATTCCCTAGCCAGACGGGGAAGACGATGAGAAATAAGATAAGAAAGGATTGAGTTGCGTGGTTCTCTCCCGCCTGAAGTTCGATTCCGGCCCCCTAGCCGGGGGGGCGCGAAGCCGGTTCCGTTGGTTCCACGAGCAGAGTCAGACCGTCCACCTTGACCACACGCACGCGCGCGCCCTTGCGGACCGGTTCCCGCGCGGTTGCGCGCCACAGCTCCCCGCTCACGAACACCAGGCCGCGGCCGGGTGGCTCGATCGCCTGGGTGACTTCGCCTTCCGCTCCGATCAATTGCTCAGCGCCGGCTGCTTGCTTCCAGCCTCGCGAGCGCAGCACCAGCCGCATCAGGAAGATGGTGAGCCCCGCAAACGGCAGCGTCACTCCCAGCGCCACGCCCAGGCTGACGCCCCCGCCGGTCAGCGGCGAGCGCACGAGCATCAGCGCGCCCAACAACATTGCCACAACTCCGCCAATCCCCAGGACGCCGTGGCTGGTGTACTTCGCTTCCAGAATGAACAGCAACACCGCCAGCGCGATCAGCAGGACGCCTGTCGCGTTCACCGGCAACACACGCATGCCATAAAGAGCCAGCAGGAGCGCAATCCCGCCAATCACCCCCGGAAAGACCATCCCGGGATGCGTGAACTCCGCATATAAGCCCAGGATGCCGAGGATTAACAAGATGAACAGCACATCCGGGCGCACGAAATAGGAGAGCAAACGCTGCCTCGAAGTCATCTCGATCGCCGTGCGCGAGGGATTGCGCAGGTCCAGCGTCACCGTGCTGCCGTCGAACCGGGTGATCTTGCGGCCGTTGAGCTGCGCCAGCAATTCCTCCGGCGACCGGGCGATCATGTCGATAAGCCGGCCCTCCAACGCTTCCTTCTCGCTGAATGCCTTGGCCTCCGTTACGGCTTTTTCCGCCAATTCGACGTTTCGTCCGCGCTTGCTGGTCAAACTACGCAGATACGCCGTAGCTTCGTTGAGGATTTTTCGTTTGAGCGTCTCGTCGATCTGCGCCGGCGCTCCGCTGAGGATGGAAATCAGCAGTGGCGAGGCCGCTCCCGTATCGGTGCCCGGAGCCATCACGGCGATGTCGGAGGAAAGCAAGATAAAGAAACCAGCGGAAGCGGCGCGCGATCCCGACGGCGCCACATAAACCGCCACGGGAATCGGCGAGCGAATAATGTGCTGGATGATCTCCCGCATCGCGCTGTCCAGGCCCCCGGGCGTATTCATTGTGATCAGAACCAGACTGGCCTCGGACTTCGCCGCTTCCTCGATTCCGTTGCTGATGTACTCAGCCAGTACCGGCTCGACCACGTCGTCGATGCGCAGCTCGACCACGCGTGCCACCCGACCTGCCTCATCCTCGCGCCCCGCGGGTGGGGCTCCTTTCCCCATCGTGGGGCGCGGAAGAAATGCCAGCAGCGACGCGGCAAACACTCCCGCCGCGAATAGTGATACAGCCGCGCTGACCTTTATGGCCCCCACACCTTCGGAGTGTGGGAGCCTGCCCCCACGTTCATGACGCCCAGCCGCAAGGCGGCGGCACCCTTCACCTGCGCTAAGGCCGAGAACCACGGCAGCCCGGATGCGCGCTAGAGGCCGCAAGGCCGCTACATGCGCCAGGAGGCGCCCCGATCCCGACCGCAGGGGAAATATCATCGAGGTTCTCCCGGTCCGTTGGTGGCCTCGAGCTGCTGAAGCAACTGGCGCGCTTCCTCCTGAAGCTTTGGGGTCGGGTCGAGCTTGAGTGCCGCTTGCAGCTCTGCACGCGCTTCCCCTGGGCGCCTCTGAGACATATAAAGACGAGCCAATTGGATCCGCAGATCGGCATCGTCGCGGCTGGCGAGAGCGGCACGCAACTCCCGAACCGCGTCGTCGGTGCGGCCCTGCCGCCCATAGATCTCGGCCAAGCCCTGGTGCCCCGCCGCGCTCGTGAGCGGAGCCAAGTGCACCGCCTCGGTGAATTCGCGCTTCGCGTCATCCAGCTTGCCAGCAGCCAGGAATCCTCGGCCGCGGGTCAGGTGAAGCTGGCTATGCTGCGCGCGGCGAGAAAGGGCCTGCGGCAGAGGAGATTGTCCTGGTCCACTCGGGCTGACGGCCTGCGTCGCAATCGGCGCGGAAGTTTCCGGAAACGGGTGCAGAGAAGCCAAGTCCAGGCGCATTTTGACCCGTTCGAGGCGAGCCAGCCCTTCCGGCTTCAGGGAGGGCAAGGAGGCGGGCGGCTCACCCAGGCGCGTAAATGCCTCGCGTTCGCCGGCGGCTTGAGCGGCCTGGCCACCACGCTCCAGCGCCTCAATTAGCAGAGCACGCGCCTCGGCGTCCCCGGTCTGGCGGCGCAGGACTTCGCGGAAGGCCTCGACCGCCGGAGCCGGCTCATTCGCCTGCATGCGAATGACCCCGAGATTCCACCAATAATCCACTTCATCCGGGTCGAGCTGGGCCGCGCGCTCAAATGCTGCGACAGCCTCCCGCAGCTTCCCCAATCGGGCGCGTGCGACACCCAGGTTATTAAACGCTTCGGCCAAGCCGCAGCACCCTTCGCCACCGCTCCGAGCCGGCCCTTCGCCCGAGGCCGCGACACCAGCAGTACCCCTGCCGTTGATTGCACCGCGCACGAGCAAGCTCGCGAACGCGGCTTCAGCGCGAGCAGCGTCATTGCGCAAAAGGTGGCACACTCCCGCGGTGAAACCTGCTTCCGGGCCACGCTCGTGTGCCAGAGGCACTCGCGAGAGCCAGGGCAAGGCAGACGCACAGTCGCGCCGGGCAAAATATGCTTGGCCGAGCGTGAAGGCGGGATCATCCCAGCCGGGTTCCAGCCGGGCTGCCTCCCGAAGGTCGCGCAGCCGCTGCTGGTCTTTCTCGGATTCCGGGCTGAGCAAGCCCCGAATGTAATACTCGAAAGCATCCAGGCGCAGCGGGGGAAACTTGCTCAGGAAATCAGCCTGGCTGAGTGCCACCCGGCCGCAAGGAGCGACCCCAGCTGACGCGGTCGCAACACCGCAAAACACGCGCCAGGCCAGCCGCGCGTGCATCTCCATAAGTTCTTCCAGTGCTCCGGACTCTTCCAGCGGCGGCATCAGGCGGGGCGGGTCCACATGCAGCACCTGCGCGGTCACCGTAAAGTTCTTCCCATCAGAAGAATAGTGACCAAACAGGACGTAGTCAGCGTCAACTTCTTCTGCAATCTTGAGCATGGTTGCGCGGCTATAGCGAGTGGATGCGGGCAGGCCCAATTTCTCGATCGCCGCCAAGCGCTCTTCGCGGGGAAAGGCAAACTGTCCGGCGTGAGAAAGCCGCTCGATGGTCAACTCGGCCAGACCTTCGCCTAGCCATTCGAGCTTGGCCAGCCGGCTGGAGTTTTCAAGTGGAAACACAAGAAGGGTTTCGCTACCTGTAGGCCTCGCAGCCCGTGCCGCACTGTGGAAAGACTGCGCCACGCAGGTTGGCGAGGCTGCAAGGGTCGAAAGCACCCCGATGAGGACGTTTCGGGTGGCCATCCTGTTGCGTATTGTAACAGAGACTCGGCGCCATCTGCATCCTGGCGCCGCCGGCCCAAACGCGCCTGCTACCTGCCAGCGCATTCAACGGGGCAGAAGTAGGAGAAAACATTTCTACGCTTTTATGGCGTTTTCGCCTCAGGTTGCGTGGATTTTACAGATCGGCCCGCCTGCTTTATGGGCTCTCGCAAGAAACCGGCTACAGGAGCCGGCGGAGCGGTGACAACTGGGTGCGGCTAATCGTCCGGCGTCGAGGCAGGTTGCAGGATTTCCTGGACGTTGGGGTCGCGGAGGACACCCGCGAAGGCAGGATCGGTATGAACGGAGGCCAGGTTCTTATAGCCCTCGTCGCGAGCCTTCCTCAGGTAGTGGGCGCAGCGCTCGCCGTTGCCCAAGGAGGCAAATGATTTGGCCAGAAAGAAGTAAAACATTCCCTTGTCCTCCACCGAGCGATCCTGCAAAAGCACCCCGGCGGAGGCCCGGCCATGGTCAAAAGCAGCCGGATCGAGCTCCAGCGCCCGGCGGAAAGCCGCCATCGCTTCGTCGTATTGTCGCCGCCCGAAGTAGGCGTATCCGAGATTGCTCTGCACCGCGGCCATGTCGGGGTGGATTCCGAGCGCTTTCTTGTACGCCCGAATCGCTTTGCTGAAGTTCTTGCGCTGGTAGTGAATGGTCCCGATATTGTTGTAAGCGCTTGCGTAGGTGCGGTCGGCCTTGGTCGCGCGTTCGTAATAACGCTTGGCCTGGTCCAGCATGGACTGCTGGTGATAAGCGATGCCGATTTTATTGAGCAGGAGAGCATTGCGCGGCTCCTGCTGAAGAAGTTTCTGATAGAGGGCGGCGGCTTCCGCATACTCCTTGCGTGCCATCAGGATATCCGCGTGCAGCTGTGCGTCTTCGCGAGGTGTTCGGGCGGGCTGCGTAGCGGATGTCTGGGAGACATTGGCTTGCTCGGGAGGAGCCTGCTGTTGCGGGCCGGTTTGCTGTGCGCTCCTCGAAGGATTCAGCGCCTGCCCCGGAAAAAGTTGCGGTGCAATCAAGAAGATGAAGGCAACCGTCGCTCGTCGTGCCACTCTCATGGCCATTCCTCCCAGCCGGCCGCTGAGGTCCAGGGCCGCGGGGGCGATTCAGGGACGTTTGCTAGTGTCTTTGTCCTTATCCTTTTTGCTGCCTCCAAAGATACCAAAAATACGGTTAAGCAGACCTTTTTTCTTTTCGTTTTTGTCGCCCTCCGCCCGCGCGTCGCCGGCTGCCGCGTTGGGCCCCTGGCCCTCGGCTGCTGGCGCATCGCCAGGCTGGACGGCTGCTCCGACTTGGGTCGGGGCGTTTGCGTCACCAGACGCTTCCTGCCCCTTCGACCTGTCACCGCCGAATATCCGTGAGAGCCAGCCCTCCGTCGGAGTCTGCGTCACCATCCGGCCGCCGTGGCGGAAACAGAACTCGGTGGGCTCCGTGCCGAGAACAAAAACCTCTTCCCGAGTGACCGGGCAGGACGGGGTGGCTAATTGCAGAGTGTCGGGGTCGATTACTACCGAGGTGACTCCGGCGGGCAACGCAAATGCCTTGGTGTCCTTGTAGGCTGGTAATGCTACGGCGCGTTTCATGAACTCGGCCCAGACGGGCGCCGCCGAAGCCGTCCCCGAGAGTCCCAGATCGCGATTGTCGTCGAAGCCGATCCATACAACGCATAGCAGGTTGGAGGTGAACCCGGCGAACCAGCCGTCATGCGAAGTGCCGGTTTTTCCTGCCGCGGGTGCGGTGAAGCCGCGAGTGCGGACGACGGCACCGGTGCCGCGGTTGACGACGTCCTGCAGCACATTGTTCACCAGATAGGCGATGCGCGGGTCGAGTGCCGGCCGTGTCCGCGGCTCCACGCGCTCAACTGTGCTGCCGTCGGCACTGACCACGCTGTGGATGAACACCGGCTCGGCGCGCATGCCGCCATTGGCAAAGACGGTGTACCCGGCTGCCACTTCCACCGGCGTCATCTCGTAGGCGCCCAGGGCTACCGCGGGTGTCGCCTGGATCCGCGGGTCGAGGCCGATCTGCCGCGCGACTTCAACCACGCGACCGTAGCCCACCTGCTCGGCCACCTTGACCGTGGCGACATTGAGCGAGCGCGTCAGCGCCTCGCGCAGCGTGACGGTGCCGTGAAACTGCTCGCCGTAGTTATTCGGAGTGTATTCCTTGCCGTCGAACTGAAACGTAGTGGGCTCGTCCACCACCGTTGTTGCCGGGGTCACGACTGGGCCGACGCCGTCGAGAACCGTGCTAAAGGCGGCGGCGTACACGAACGGCTTGAACACTGACCCGGGCTGTCGGCGAGCCAGCGCGCGATTGAGCTGGCTCTGCCCGTAGTCGCGGCCGCCGACCAGGGCCTTGATTTCGCCTGTACGGGGGTCGAGGACCACCATCGCCACCTGCGGCTCGGGCACCGGCTCATTCGGCTGTTTCTTGCGCTGGCGCGCATACCGGCGGGCAAGTAGCGCGTCCACGTTTTTCATGCCGATTTCGACGGCCGCCGTAGCAGCGCGCTGCAGCGCCGGATCGAGCGTAGTGTAGATGCGAAAGCTCTGCGAGACCAGCTCCGGCTCGGGGAACCGGTCGAGCAGGTGGTCCTTCACCATGTCCACAAAGTAGGGCGCGGCCCCGGTGTTGAGCCCGCTGCTCACCAGCCGCAGCGGCGCCTTCTTTGCGGCCTGTGCGGCTTCCAGGGGGATGACGTGGTTTTCCACCATGTGGTGCAGGACGCGGTCGCGCGCCTCCGCGGCGCGTTCGGGTTTGCGGTCGGCCGAGGAGTAGCGGTTGGGCGAACGGATGATGCCTGCAAGGAAGGCCGCCTCTCCCAGGGTCAGCTCGCGCACGTCTTTGCCGAAGTAGGCCTGCGCGGCCTCGCCGAAGCCATGAATGGAGAAACTGGTGCGGTTGCCAAGGTAGATTTCGTTGGCATAAAGCTCGAAGATCTGCTGCTTGGTGAAGCGTCGCTCGAGTTGCAGCGCCACAAACGTCTCGGCGAGCTTGCGCCGCAAGGTTTGCTCTCGCGAGAAGAAAAAGCTGCGCGCCACCTGCATGGAAATGGTACTGGCGCCCTGCGCGATCCGTTCGTGGCGGAGGTCGGCCAAGGCAGCGCCAACGATGCGCACGAAATCAACGCCGGAATGTTCGAAGAAGCGTTTGTCCTCCGCCGAGAGCACCGCGTCCACCAGCACTTTGGGCAAATCATCGAAGCGGACCGGCCGGCGCTTCTCGCGCGAGCTGTCAAAGAGATTGGTGAGTAACTCGGGTTCGACTTCGGCGCTGGAAAGCGACGCGCCGTTCGTGAGCGAACGGATGCCGCGCACCTCGCGGCTCCCGAACTCGATGCGCAGCGCATTGCCGTCGGGGAAATACGAATCGTGCCCAGGCCGAAGCTCGACCGCTCTCCCATTCACGGTGAAGCGGCCCGCGGCGCCTTCGGTCTCGATCTCATTGTAGCCGGTGCGTTGCAGGTAATTCGCGAACTCGCTCGCGGTCAGGGTCTGGCCAACGAAAATGCGCACTGGGGCGGTGTAAATCCGCGCCGTGGCCTGGAACGCCCGACCCGAGAGGCGCCGGTCGATCATGCGCCCGAAGGTGAGGTGGTAGTAGGTGAAGAGGCTTACGCCGGCGAGCAGCAGGAAGCAGGCGAACGCGAGGAGCGTGAGGCCCAGGCGGGATGACCAGAAGCCGCGGCCGATGCGAATCCGCAATCCAACCCTCCATCAATGTTTCCGGAGCGCGCGCTGAGAGGCGCGAACCGGGCGCACAGGCAGTGTTCCTATTCCCTGCGGAAGAACTGCCTGTCCTGCGATTCTACCGGGCGTGGGCTGGTTAGGAACGGAAACGTCCGGATGGACTGGGTCCGGCACGAGCCTCCCCTCTCGCCGCATCCCTAGTATAGCGCACGGTTATCGGCGGTGGGGGCGAAGTGTAGCTCGAGCTGGTAAACCGCGAGGTCCACGGTCGCCGTGTAGTCCACGCTGATGCGCACACCGCGCTGGGAGTTCTCCAAGATTTTGATGTCTTCGCGCCGGGCGGGGATGTCTTGATCCTGAACCTCCTTGTAGATGATATTGCGAAGATCGTCGTCACTCCGATGGTTCACCGTAGCGTACCGAGCTTCGGTTTGCATCTTGTCCTGGAGTTGATAGTTTGCGAAGTAAATCGGAACAACCTTAAAGGCAACGTAGAAGCCGGCAAGAAGGGCCGCGGTCCATAAGATCGCTTTCAGCTTGGCGCCTCCGCGTTCCCGGTGGCGGCTCATGAGTACTCCTCCGAGGCCTCAGTCTGGGATGGCTCGACGCCGCCCCCCACAGGCGTGGCTGACCCCTGCGGCCAGTGTATTGCTCATGCTAGCATCGCGGGCAGGACGCGTCGAGCAGGTGAGCGCTCTGAGGTTCGCAGCAGTTACTTTCTGGCACACCGCGCGGTGGGTGAAGCGCTCCGGCCGGGCCGGCGCATTAATAAGCCCTTCCGAATATAGCCTTCTCTTTGGCGGGCTGCCCGCAGCAAATGCATCGGCCTTCTCCGCCAGGCTGGTCGAGCGGGATGCAGCGCATGGTGGCCTTGGTCTCTTCCTTGATTTGTTCTTCGCACTTGGCTCTGCCGCACCAAAATGAAAAAGCGAAGCCAGTTTCCACTGCTGCCTTGAATTCGGCGTAGTCCTTGGGGTCGCGCGTGTTGGCTTCCCGGAACGCCAGCGCCTTGTGATGCAGCGATTGCTGAATTTCCACAAGTAGGCGCTCGATGGTCGCAGGCAAATCGGCGAGCGAAGCGCTGATCTTCCCTTCCTTGCCGGGACGGTCGCGCCGCGCGAGCACCGCGGACTGCTTGGCGACGTCCTTCGGGCCCAGCTCCACGCGCACTGGCACGCCGCGCATCTCCCAATCGTTGAATTTCCAGCCGGGGCTGCTGCCTTCGCGTTCGTCCAGCGTCACGCGAATATTGGCTTTCACCAGATCAGCTTTCAGTTTGCGCGCCGTCTCGAAAACGATTGTCTTCTCTTCATCCGTCTTGAAGATGGGGACGATGACAGCCTGATAGGGCGCGAGTTTCGGCGGCAGCACCAGGCCCTGGTCGTCCCCATGAACCATGATGATCGCTCCAATGACACGCGTGGAGAGACCCCAGGATGTTGTCCAGCAATGCTGGAGCTGCCCTTCCTTATCGAGATAACGAACCTCGAATGCTTTCGAGAAGTTCTGACCGAGGAAATGTGACGTGCAGAATTGCAAAGCCTTGCAGTCCCCCATCATAGCTTCGAGGGAAAAGGTCGTATCTGCGCCGGCGAACTTTTCCGAATCGGATTTCTTTCCAGGGATCACCGGAATCGCCGCGTCATTCACCGCAAAATCGGTGTAGATGTCCAGCATCTGGCGCGTTTCGGCCTCGGCCTCTTCGCGCGTGGCATGCGCGGTATGCCCTTCCTGCCAGTAGAACTCCAGTGTTCGCAAGAAAAGCCTGGTGCGCAGCTCCCATCTCACCACGCTGTTCCACTGGTTCATCAACACCGGCAAATCGCGATAGGACTGAATCCACTTAGACCACATGTGTCCGATGATCGTTTCCGATGTCGGACGAATCACCAGAGGCTCCGCCAGCTCTTCGCCCCCGCCGATGGTGACAACTGCCAGTTCCGGAGAAAATCCTTCGACGTGGTGCTTCTCCTTGTCGATAAAGCTCCGGGGAATGAGCAACGGAAAAGCTACGTTCTGGTGCCCCGTGGCTTTGAAGCGCCGGTCGAGCGCTTGCTGGATGTTTTCCCACAGCGCCCAGCCGTAGGGGCGCACGATCATGCAGCCGCGCACTGGGGCGTAATCCGCCAGCTCGGCGCGAAGCACCAATTGGTTGTACCATTCGGAAAAATCTTCAGAACGCGCCGGAAGTTTCAGTTCGGACATACCACGGCCCGCGGCAAGTACTTTTGCATCTTTGGGTGCGAATACCAAAACGTCAAAAGCGTAATGGACGCGCTATCCCTTGTCAACAAACGACGAACATTGAATTGCATCCAGCGAACCGCTAGAATCCCTTCCTGGGTGCAGAGTGCCGGACCCCACCAAGCCGCGCATAGTGATTGGCGCAGACCACGCCGGCTACCACGCCAAGGAAAACATCAAGAAATATCTCGAGCAGGCCGGTTACGCGGTAGACGACGTCGGCACGTGGTCGGAGGAGTCGGTGGATTATCCCGACTTCGCCCGCGCAGTGAGCGAAAGAGTCATCTCCGGCCAAGATCAACTCGGCATTCTCGCTTGCGCGACCGGGATCGGAATGTCCATCGCTGCGAACAAAGTCCCCGGCATCCGCGCAGCGCTGGCGCATGATGCGATGACCGCGCGCCTCGCTCGCGAGCACAACAACGCCAACGTGCTGGCGATCGGCGGGCGCGTCCTGGACGACGCGAAGGCTATCGAGATCGTTCGCGACTTTTTGAACGCACAGTTCGCCGGCGGGCGCCACCAGTGGCGCATCGACGAGATTGCAGAACTCGACCGGGAGCGGGCGCGGCGCAAGCACGCAGGCTGACTGCATGAGCGAAGGTGAGCCATGACAACAGAAACGCAGGCCGTGCGACGCATGAACCTGCCGCTGCAGGAAGTCGACCCGGAAATCGCGGAGATCCTCCGGGATGAAGCGCGGCGCCAAGCCACCGGCCTCGAGCTGATTCCCTCGGAAAACTTTGTCTCCGAGGCCGTGCTCGAGGCCATGGGTTCGGTTTTCACCAACAAGTATGCCGAAGGCTATCCCGGGAGGCGCTACTACGGCGGCTGCGAGAATGCCGACCGTGCCGAGCAAATGGCCATCGATCGCGCCAAGGCGCTTTTCGGCGCCGAGCACGCCAACGTTCAGGCGCATTCCGGCACGCAGGCCAACATCGCCGTCTACATGAGCGCGCTGCAGCCCGGCGACACGGTGATGGGAATGAACCTGGCGCATGGCGGCCACCTGACCCACGGCCACCCCCTGAACTTTTCGGGGAAGATGTATAAATTCGTGGCCTATGGAGTGACCAAGGACACCGAAACCATCGACTATGACGACGTGGAACGCCTCGCGCATGAGCACAAACCCAAGATGCTGGTGGTCGGCGCGAGCGCTTACCCGCGCATCATCGATTTCCCGCGGATGGCGAAAATCGCGCAGTCGGTCGGAGCCCTGTTTTTTGTGGACATGGCGCACATTGCCGGCATGGTGGCCACCGGCGTCCACCCCAGCCCGGTGCCGCACGCCGACTTCGTTTCCACTACTACGCACAAAACGCTGCGTGGGCCGCGCGGCGGCCTGGTGCTTTGCCGCGAGAAATACGCCAAGGACCTCGACCGGATCACCTTTCCCGGCACGCAGGGCGGGCCGCTGGTGCACACCATCGCCGCCAAAGCCGTTTGTTTGAAGGAAGCGACGCAGCCGGAGTTCCGCGAGTACCAGAAGCAGGTGGTGGGCAATGCGCGGGTGCTCGCGGGGGGCCTGGCCAAGCAGGGATTCCGCATTGTCTCGGGCGGCACGGATACGCACCTGTGCCTGGTGGACATGCACTCGCGCGGGCTGACGGGCAGCGTCGCGCAGACGGCGCTCGATCGCGCCGGGATCACGGTAAACAAGAACGCAATCCCGTTC
>Ga0209055_1000735_pt1 | contig 22581 bp, 21 predicted proteins | sample GraSoiAngelo_110_FD_185875 | JGI IMG/M metagenome (GOLD analysis project Ga0209055, IMG submission 185875) | Grasslands soil microbial communities from the Angelo Coastal Reserve, California, USA - 14_0903_12_30cm (SPAdes) (version 2) | ecosystem: Environmental > Terrestrial > Soil > Grasslands ... | reverse complement strand
CGAGCCGCGGCGCGGGTACGGGATCCGCCATGTGTTCTTCCGGGAGCAGCCGGCGGCCCTGGTTGACGCTCGAGCCGGCGATGTGCGCGTGCATATCGATGCCCCCCGGCATCACGATCATCCCGCGGGCGTCCAACCGTGGCGCGCCGGCGGGAAGGTCGTCGACGATACGGTCACCTTCGATGCACACGTCGCGCACCCGTCCCTCCACGCCGTTTGCGGGATCGTACACCGTGCCGCCGCTGATGCGGAGCTGCCGAGCGGCGCTCATGCGCCGAGCCGCTCGCGCAACGAGCGCAGCGCGCCGGCCGCCGTGGGTGGGCCGGCGAGGGGAGGTCGCAGCGGCAGCGGGACGTCGTCCATCCGGAACGCCGTGCCCCCCTCGTGGATTCCGGCGACGCCCGTGTCCACGGCGACGGCGGGCTTGAACGACGCCGCGCTCGCCCGCGGCCCGATGGCGATGCTCGGCAGCCGCGTCAGGGCGCCGACCAGCGGCTCGGGGACGCTCGCCGGTGAGCCGACGACGAGTGCGGCGTCGATCTCGCCGGCGGCGAGCAGCGCCGCCGCGCCGGCATGGGGCCGGTAGGTCGGAAACCGGGCGGCGAAGTCCACCGCGAACGGAAACCCGGTCTGCCAGGTGAGCACCGCGTCCGCGCCCGAGCGGTTTCCGCCGCCGCGCAGCACGACCATCGCGCAGCGGGTCGGCGCATTCAGGGCTTGGGCGAGGGTCACGAGCGCCTCGGCGCGGTCCGGGTCGGCCGGGACGGCGCCCGGCTCTCCGTCCGCGACGAGCGCGACGTAGTGTCCCTGGCTCATCCGGCGGGCGAGCTCCGCCGCGCCACGAAACCGCGCGTCGTCGCCGGCCACGCGGCCCTGCACCGTCGCGCGCATGACGCCCAGCGCGTCGACTTCGTCCCCGCCGGCGATCGCGACGCGCACGTCGGCGTCGGCGGGCCCGCGGCCGGTGCCCACGTCCACGGCGATCACCGTACGGCTGGCGCGGCCCCGCGGCGCCGCAAGACCGCGCGGCTCCACCGCGTAGCGCGCGGCAAAGCGCGGGTAGCGCTCCGCCGGGTCTACGCCCCAGAACACAATCACATCGGCTCGCTGACGGATCTCGCCCAGCGTGGCCCCGGCCCGGCCGCGCCGCTGGGCCGCGAGCACGCCGGCGGCGGCCGCGGCCGTGACACTGTCCAGCATGGCGCCGAGCCGATCGCTCAGCGCCACGGCCTCGCGCTGCGCTTCGCACGACAGGTCCGCAGCGAGATAGACGAGCGGCCGCTGCGCGGTCCCTAGGGTCCGCGCGGCCTCGCCGAGCGCCTGCTCGAGCGGCGCCGGGCGGCCGTTCACGCGCACGTCCTGTGGGATCCGTCCGTCACCGAACCACGCGGCGCCTAGCGCGCACGCGTTGCGCGCTTCGGCGATGCGATCCTGCTGCACGACGACGGTGATGTCGTCGCAAGCGCACCCGCAGCCGAGGCAGGTGACGTGCTCCACGGTCCGCGCGGTGGGGCTCATGCGATCCGCCGCTCGCGCGCCTCGATCTCGCGGTACAGCGAGCGAGCCCGGCGCACCAGCGCCGCGTGACAGGCGGCGGGATCCCGGGCGTGGGCGAAGATCGTGCACACCGGGTGCCCGCGCCCGATCCGCTGCCCGGGCGAGGGGATGTCGCGCACGCTCTCGTCCTCGAGCCAGCTGCTGGTGTCGCCGATCACGAGGTCGCGCCTCGCATACAGGATCGCCTTGCCGAGGGCGGCGCGCGGGCGCGGCGGAGCTCCCGGCAACTCCCCGGCGCAGGCGCGTGCGTGTGTCTCGAAGATCCCCAGGTCGTGGGCACGCTCGACCAGCTCGAGGGCGGCCGTGTATCGCGGATTTACCTCGAGCGGATAGGGCACGCCGCGGCGCGCCACGAAGTCGATGCCGTTGACTCCCACGAGGCGAAACTCGCGGGTGACGGCATCGGCGATCCGGCGCGCGATGTCGGCCAGGCGGGCGTCGGCCCCGCCGAGGATGTTCCCGCAATACCGGAAGGGCCCGGCGCCGAACGCCCGCTCGCCCGCGAGCAGGCGCGACATACCCAGCGGCACCGCGCGACGCCCGTCGGCGGCGAACACGATCGAGCCGGGTACGCCCGCGATCCACTGCTGCAGATAGCTCCCGACCGGCACGCTCCGGCCGCGCCACCGCGTGATGCCGCTGCCGCCGCCCGATGCCCGCGGTTTCAGGAGCCAGCGAGTCCGCGCCGGCGAGCGCGGCGCGCTGAGCCGGACCACCGGCGCCGGCAGGCCGTGGGCGGCGAGCGCCCGGGCGAGACGCACGGGGTCGCGCACGCGCCGCAGCACGGCGGGTGGGTTCCCCCACAACGTGCCGCGGCGCGCCAGGACGCCCACCGCGTCGGGATGGTTCTCGAAGCTCGCCACGTAACACACAGCGTCGCAGGCGACGGCGCCCGCGGCCCGCAGCGCGGCGGGCACGCTGAAGCGATCGCTCCCACGCGCGACCAGCACCGTCCCAGCGCACGCACGCAGGTCGAGATCCCCGAACCCATCCACCGCGATCACGTCGTACCCCGCCCGCGCGGCCGATTCGGCGAAGCCGCGGGTCGACACACCCGCGATGAGCACGCGCGGCGGCATCACGCGAGCCCCAGGCGCCGCCGCGCCTGCTCGGGGGAAATCACGTAGAGATGATCGAGTACCGTCCCCTGCGCCTCGCGGATGCCGAGCGCCGTCACGAGGTCGCGATGCCGGCCGCCGGACAGCCCGTCCGCGATGAGCGCGGCGCCCTGCGCGCCTTGCTTGGCCTGCGCCGCGAATCCTTCGAGCAGCCGCACCGGGGAGATACCTTCGAGTCGCTGCGTGATGGCCCGGCGCACCCCCTCCACCCGCGCGAGGCGTCCCGACAGCACGATCTCGCGCGGCGCCGGCACGCTCGCCCGCAGGAACCGCACCGCTTTCACGGCGCCCTCGACGAACGCGTCCAGAGCGATCTGCTCCCGGGGCGTCCGGGGGTTGCCGAGCGCGTCGGGAGACCCGAGCCCGGTGTCCCACCCCGCGACCGCCGCCGCGCCGCCGCCGAACAGCAGCGACTTGGATACGGACCCGGCGAGAAAGGCGACCTCCCCGTCCAGCGCGCCGGACGCGCGAAAGCCCAACGGCCCGGCCGATCCCCCGACGCCGTCCACGATCTGTCCCTCGGCCACCGCCAGCGCCGCCGTGAACGCGCCCCCGAGCTCGAGCAACAGCAGCGACACATCGCGCAGCGATCGGCCGCTGCGGCGCGATTGCTCGTCGATGGCCAGCGCCGCGGCGCAGACCTTGTCGGCCGTGCCCATGTCCACGCGATTCACCTTGCGGTGCGCCGGCACCGAGGGGAGGTGGATCACGCCGGGCGTGAAGACCACGGGGAGCGCCGACCTGCCGAGCGCCCGGGCCAAGGCCCGCAGGCCGCCGATCCCCCCGGGCTCCCCCTCCGCGGCGAGAAACGCGAGCCGCAGGTCCTCCTCGGTCGCCTGCTGTGCGGGGGTGAGCGGGAGACCATAGCCGGACGGGCCGGCGATGCAGTCGAGCGGCCCCGCCCCTGCCAGCAACGCCACGAACCGGGCGGGATCGGCGAGCGCCTCGGCGGTGGGAACCGAGCGGTCCAGGAACACGCGCCCATGCTCCAGCCCGCACAGGTCGATGGTCAGCGTTCCCGGGTCGATCCCGATCACGCGGGTCATGCGCTCTACTTGGGCTTCGCGCTCAACTCCCGCGCGACGTTGGCGATCGTCTCGGCGTCCAGCACGAGGTCGTTGCGCTCGAACAGGCGCGCGATGCACGCCTTGTGCAGTTTCATCTTCAGGTTGCCGATGGCGAGCGCCCCGAAGCACCGCACGCCGTCCTTCGTGACGCCGTCATCCATCACGTCGACGCCTTCGATCCCGAGCGGGGGGACGGCGTTCACGTCGGCGACCACTTTGAGGCCGGGCCGGTTGGCCCACGCCTGCTTCGGAACGAGCAGGACGCCGGCTGGGCCGGCGTTGAGCAACAGCGTGGCGCGCTCGCAGGCGCGGATCGCCTGGCTCGCGTCCGGCATCGTAATCGCCCGCACCGTCCCGCCGAAGCGCCGGACCACCAGATCGCGCGCCCGCTCACCCGCCTCGGGCTTGCGGGACGTGATGACCACCTCCGCTCCCGCTCGCGCGAACAGCCCGGCCGCGCGGATCCCCACCGGTCCGGTCCCCGCGACGATGAGGACGCGCTGGCCGCGCACCTCGCCCGCTGCTTGGACCATCTTCTCCACAGCCGCCACGGCGGTCGTGTTGGAGCCGTTCGAGTCCAGCATCAGCGAGACGCGGAACGGCCCGAAAAACGCCTGTTGCGCCGCGGCCAGCAGCCGCTCCCCCGCCGCCATGTCCGCCCCGCCGATGAACCCGGCGGTATTCCTCAGGTCCTTCGGTCCCCGCGTAAAGATGCAGCCGTGCATCAGGTCGCGAACGTCCGCCTCGACGATGCCGCCGTAGCTCATCACCTCGTCGGCGCCGCCGTCGTACGCTACGACCCGGTCGAACACGCTCGGCAGCCGCGAGCTGTCGAGCTGCAACAGAAGCTTGCGCATCAGGGGTCGGACTCCAAGGCTCGGACAGGGAGAAAACAGTCGAGGGGCGGCAACGCCACCGCCCCCCGGACCAGAGCTGCCGACGACCGCCGGGGCGTCAGCTCTTGTCGGCCCCGCCCGCGAACGGGTGAGTGGCGGTCTTGGCGCCCGAGATGACCGCGTCGATCCGAGGCTGACCCTTCAGGGCCCGCTCGATCGATTCCTTGGTCGCGCGGTAGTTGAAGTCGAAGATCTTCTTGTCGTTCTTCGCCTGCCAGTGGATGAACACGCCTACCAGGATGCAGTAGTCGTCCACCTTGTCGCGCGGGATCACACCCGACGACACGCTGTCGACCACCGCGCGCGCGACCGCCGCCTGCGCCGGCCCGAACATCTGGACGGCCTGCGTGGCGTTCTTCATGGTCACCTTGTTGAAGAGCAGCGTGTCCGGCTTGGCCGGCAGGTTGGGCGTGACGACGGCGAGCAGCTTGGTGAAACCGTCGGTGTTGCTCGACAACGTGCTGACGAATGCCTGCCCCGCATGGCCCGACTTCGACCCGATAATCAGGTCGATGTGGGCGACCTCATTCCCGTCCCCTACCAGCGACTCGCCGATGAAGAAATCCGCTGCCATAACGACCTCCCGATCCGGATGGGGTGCACGAAATCCTGCTGCTGGTGTCACGAATGCGGCGTTGAGAGCGGCGTGGCTGAGGGGGTCAGAGGAACCACGCGGTCCCGCCTTTGCGGGTAGCTCCTTACGGAACCGTATCGATGGGGAGCTAACCTGCCCGCCGGGTAGACCGGTGTCAAGGCCGCGCCGGAAGCCGGGAATTGGAACGTTTTCGGGCGCTACTCGGGGGGCGCCTCGCCCGTCGCCACGCGCCACACCTCGTCGGCGAGCCACTCGAGCCGCTGCTGGGAGTATTCGAGCTCCGGGGGAGTCATCTGCTTGGCGCGCCGCGCGATCTCCCGCGAGTGGACGAGCAGCTCGTCCAGCACCTCACGCAGCGGTCGGTTGCTGCGCCGCTCTGCCTTCGCGCGCGGGCTCACGCGGTCTGGATCCCGAGGGCGCGGTCGTCCGCCTTGCGGAACTCTTGCGCCGCGGCGCGCAGCGTCGCTGCGATGCCCCGCTCCGCGAGGTAGTTCTCCACCAGGCGCGCGCCGAGGTAATATCCGGCGCGCTCCGGCAGCACCTTCCCGCCCATCAGCCGGGCCGCCGGCGTCATCCCGCCCGACAGGAAACGCAGCCGCAAGCCCAGCCCCGTTTGGTCGAGCACGGGGGTACTGACCCGGCGGAGGAAAGCGTCGAGCTCCCGGATGCGCCGGTACTGTCGGCGCGTATAACCGAAGTACTCCCACGGCTCGAGCCCCGGGGCCACCGCCTGCGCCGCGGCGACCGCCGCGCCTTCGTTGACCAGCAGCTCCCGCAGGCTGGCGCGACTCCCCGTGTCCCAGTAGTCGTAGTGGCCGCGCCGGTCGGCGACGAGCCGCCGCAGGTCCGCCCGGCTGGTGGGCGATGTGTATCGCACGGCGTGCGCCGTCTCGTGCGCCACCCACAGCGGCAGCAGATGCGGGGCGAGCCCCATGCCGTACGTCTGCGGGTTCGCCCGGCCGGTGAAATGCTCGAGGCACAGGAACGCGATGCCGCGTCCCCCCACCACCAGCTCGCCGGCGTTCGCCGCGCCCACGCCGACCATCAGGTAGAGGTCCACCGGACAGTCCGCCTCGAACCGGTCCAGCGCCCGCTGCAGCGCGTCCTCCGCGATCGATACGACATCGACATCCGCGAGCAGTCGTTTCAGGTCCGCTCGGTCCGCCCGCAGCGCCGCCGCGATCACCTGTTCGGCATGCGGTGACCCCGGGTCGAGCACGTAGTTGTGCCAATAGCTCCCGAGGACGGGCCCGTGCCGGTCGAGGTACTCGTGGTATGCCGCGGCGGGATCGGGCGCGGCCAGGACCGCCAGGAATTCCGGCACGAGATTGACGAGCATGGAGCGGCCGGTCCCAATTTGGGAAGTCGCCCCGCGGGAGACAAGCGTGCCTCAGCGGACGGTGATCTCGACGGCCACCGACTCCGCCTTGACATTTCGCACGACGTCGGTCACACCCAGCGTTACGCGGTAGCGCCCCGGCGACATCCGCCCGGGATCCAGCACGAGCCGCTCCGGTGTGACGTCCGTCGCCGGCGTCTCCCGTGTGAATTCGAAGACGACTGGATGACGTGTGCCGAGCAGGCGCGCGACCCACGACCGCACCGGCACGAAGCTGTACCGCGCCAGATAGCGGGCCACGCCGCGCTCGTCCGCCGCGAGGCCGTAGATCTCGGCGTACGCCGCGAGCGACGCCCCCGCGCGGTACACCAGATCCGCGGGACCGGCCGCGAGCACGGCCTCGCGGTCGCCGCTGCTGTCGGTGGCTCCCAGGATCAGGCTCGAGAGCATCGGCGCCCGCGCGCGCATGAAATGGGGGACCGTCACCGCGCCGCGGATCCGGCCCAGCACGCCGGCCGAATCGACGTCGAGTCCGAAGTCGTAGCGTCCCGGCGGAACGCTGACGCGCAACAGCCCCGGGCCGGCGGCCAGCGCCGCGGCCACGCCGCGCTCGTCCCACAGGGCGACGCCCGCTGTGTCGGGCGCGCTGCGGTAATAGACCTCCGTGCGGCCCGGCGTGCGGCCGCGAAAGAACGCCACCCACACGCGGGGGCTGAGCGGCGCGCCCAGCCGCGTGCGGTCGGTTTCGAGCAGGCGCCGCGTGTCCGCGGCCTGACGCGCCGTCGTCGGCGTGAAGATGTAATCGCCGCCGAGCTGGAGCCCGGCGCTCGCCGTGGCGCGGGTGAACGCGACGCTCGCAGTCTCGTAGCGCCAGGCCTCGGCGTCGAGCGCGCTCACCCCGGGGAGGTCGAGCGAGCGCAGTGGGTCGCGCGCCTTCGTGAGGCGCGTGTCGGGAGCGCCATGGCGCAGCCACACCAGCCCGCGGGCGTCGAGCCCGGTGAGACCGTAGATCGACCGCTCCCCCGGCTGGTCGGCGGCGTCGCGCGGCTCGGGCCCGAGTCCGGCCGCGAGGGCGAGCCGCTCGCTCGCCACCGGCACAAGCTGCGGCTCGATCGCGACGAACTGCCGCTGCAGGCTGCGCAGCCCCGCCGCCGCCAGACCGCGGGCCGTGGCGGAGCGGTGATACAGGCTCAGCGGGTGGAGCAGGTGGAAGTGGCGCCGCGCGTACGCCAGCCGCCGGAAGTGCTCGGCGATCCGCTCGTTCCAGGGCGTGACGAGGTTGGGATCGCGCTTGCCCCAGAACCACAGGAAGAACCGCCGCGCGTCGCCCGGTCCCGTCGCCGCAAAGCGCGCCGCCTCATCCGGCGTGGCGATCAGTCGGACGTTGTCCCACAAGGCGCCGCTCGAATCGAGGTCGGCGTGCGCGAGCGCGCTGTCGTACCAGGCGTACCCGGTCGAGTCCCGGCCGAGTTGGAAGCTCGCCGAGGCGCGCACCAGCGAGGCGGAGACGTCCGGCCCGCGCCGTGCAAGGACGCCCGTCGCGAGCGAGTCGGCCCGCGCCGGCTCCTCGAGCGCGACCGCGATCACCCCGCGCCGCAGGGCGGCGGCGGGATCGTCCGGATGGAGCGCGAGCGCCCGGTCGGCGCGTCGCCACACGGCGTCGTCGTGATACAGCTCGAGGAAGCGTTCCCACGCGGCGTCATCGCCTGGCCGCACCTCGAGCAACCGGATGAGCGCCGCGCGGGCGATCGCCTCGCCCTCGTCGCCGCCCAGCCGATACCCCACCTCGACCTGTCCCCACAACGGCGCCGTGTCGTCGGGAGCCAGTCGCTCCGCGGTGCGGAATTCGGCGAGTGCCTGATAGCGGCCGACCGTCGGCCACGCCTGCCACACGCGCCCCAGCGCGAGGTGGGCGTGCGGGTCATCCGGACGTTGGGTGATCAGGCGCTCGGCGGCGCGTCGGGCGTCGGGGAGCCGCCGGGCGGCGAGCAGCGAGTCGGGATCGGCGGCGGGATCCTGCAGCAGGACGACGAGCAGCGCGAACACCGGGCCCTCAGGCCTTGTCGCGCATCTTCCGGCTCATGTCGGCGAGGAATTTCCGTTCAGCGGGGGTGAGGCTCTCGATACCGCGCGCCGAGATCTTGTCGAGCACCCGGTCGATCTCTGCCTGCGCCGCATCGCGCGGCGGGCGGCGCGGCTTGAGGCCGGCATCGCCGGCCCGAGCCACCCGGCCCGGGTGGACCAGCACGCTCGGTTGCGCCGCGCGCCGCAGGTGCCGCTCGGCCCGGGCGAGTCGCCAATCGGCGACCTTCAGATAGAGAAACCCCGCCCCGAAGCCGCCGAGATGAGCCAGGTGCGACACCTTGTCGCTGGGAGCGAGCGGCACGATGGCCAGGGCGAGCGACACGGCGACCGCGAACGTCACGAGCCACTTGGCGGGGATCGGCTCGGGCAGCGGAAAGACGTAGATCGGCCGGTCCGGCGCGGCCCACGCGAACGCCAGCAACACGCCGTACACGGCGGCCGACGCTCCAATCACCAGCTCCACCGGCCGGAACTGGATCAGCACGAACGACAACACGGCGCCGCCGAGGCCGCACAGCAGGTAGTACCCGAGGAACGGCCCGCCTCCCATCCGCTCTTCCACCTCCGGCCCGAACACGTACAACGCGAGCAGGTTGAAGGCCAGGTGCAGCGGGCCGCCGTGCAGAAACATGTACGTGAGGAACGTCCAGGGCTGCGCCAGGGCGCGCAGCGGCACGAACCCGAACGTGGTGAGGAAGCGCGGGTCGACGAAGATCGTCATCTGGAAGAGGAAGACGACCAGGTTGGCGACGAACAGCCGTCGCACCCAGGGAGTCATGCCGAACATTCGCTGCGGGCCCATCAACCCACGGCGCCTCCGCGCCTCTCGCGTCTAGCTTGTTATTCCCCCGCGCCCACTACCCGGGTTCCCCGCCAACCGACAGATGCGCTCGCACAGCTCGGCAAACTCGATCCCGGCGGCCCGTGCGGCCTGGGGCAGCAGGCTCGTCCCGGTCATGCCCGGGAGGGTGTTCGCCTCCAGGCAAAAGATGTCCCCCTCGGCCGTCAACCGGAAGTCGACCCGCGAATACCCCCCGAGCTTGAGCGCGCGGTGCGCCGCCAACGCCAGCTCCTGCAGCTGGCGCGCCGGCTTGGGGTCGAGCTTCGCCGGGAAGACCTCCTCCGACATACCGGGCGTGTACTTGCACTCGTAGTCGAACAGCTCGTGCTTGGGGATGATCTCCCCTACCGGCAGGGGCACGTCGCCGAGCACCCCCACGGTGAGCTCCCGTCCCGCGATGAACTGCTCGACCAGCACCTCGGCATCGTAGCCCCGCGCCGCTTCCACCGCGGCGTCCAGGCTCTTCGCGTTCTTGACGAGCGTCATCCCCACGGACGAGCCCATCCGGGAGGGCTTGACGATCACCGGCCAACCCAACGCCGTGGTTACGTCTTCGGCCGCGACCGGGGACATGAACCAGGCGGGCACCGGAACCCCGGCAGCCCGGAACAGCCGCTTGGACAAGTCCTTGTCCATCGCCAGCGCGCTGGCGAGCGCTCCGCTCCCTGTGTACGGCACACCGATCACGTCGAGGATCGCCTGGAGCGTTCCCCCCTCACCCCGACCCGCGTGAAGGCAGAGGAACAGCACGTCTGCCCCGGTCACGTCGGGCAGCGCGGCGAGGCCGTTGGACAAGAACGCCCGCTCCCGCTCGTCGAGCTCGACCACCGGGGGCGGCTCCCGGCCCACGGCGCTGGTCAAGAGACGCGCCTCGTCGGCGCGCGTGAGGAGCCCCGACGCGGTGTCGACCACCGAGACTGTGTGGCCCCGCTGCCGCAGGGCCGCGACGATCTGGACGGCGCCCGCGAACGCGACGGCGCGCTCCGCGGTCGCGCCGCCCGTGAGCACGGTCACCCGCATCAGTGGATCCCGGCCAGCTGGTGGAGCACGTCGTAGCGCGTCACGATGCCGGCGATCTTGCCGTCGCGCCGCACCAGCGCCGCCGGTGTCTCACGCGACAAGAGCGCGGTGAGGCGCTCGACGGGTAGATCCGCGTCCACCACGGGAAACGGCCCGTCCATCACCTCCTGGACGGGCTGGTCGAGCGTGGCGGGCTGCTCCAACGCCTTGGCCATGAGCGCCGGTTCGGACACGGCGCCCACGCCGTCGCCGCCGTCGAGCACCGGGAGCTGGGACACGTTGTAGGTGCTCATGAGATTGAGCGCCTGACGCACCGTAGCGGTCGGCGCGACGGAAATGAGGGGCGGCGCGCCCGAGTTCTTCGCCTCGAGCACGCGCGCCACGGTCACGCGGTCGGTGTCGAGTATCTGGTTCTCGCGCAGCCATTCGTCGTTGTAGACCTTGGAGAGGTAGCGCTCGCCGGTGTCGCACAGGACCGTGACCACGAGCGCCTGCGGATCATCCACGCGACGCGCCACCTCGAGCGCCGACACGAGGTTCACGCCGGTCGACCCCCCGCAGAACAGCCCCTCCTCCTTGGCGAGCCGGCGAACCGAGAGCATGGCGTCCTTGTCGGGTACCGTGATCCACTCGTCGATCACGTCCCAGTGCAGCGACGTCGGGATCTTGTCGCCGCCGATCCCCTCGACCTTGTACGGGTGGCCCTCGGTCTTCTGGCGCGTACGCGCGTACTCCGTGTAGATCGAGCCCAGCGGGTCGCCCGCGACGACCCGGAGCTTCGGGTTCCGCTCCTTGAGAAAGCGGCCCGCCCCGCTCACGGTCCCGCCCGTCCCGGGCGCGCACACGAAATGGGTGATCCTGCCCGCGGTCTGCTCCCAGATTTCCGGCCCTGTGGTGCGGTAATGGACCTCCGGGTTGACGGGGTTGTAGTGCTGATCGGCGAAGATGGCGTTGGGATGGGCCGCGGCGATGGCGCGGCCCTTCACGATGTAGTTCTCGGGATGATCCGGCGGCACGGCCGTCGGTGTGATGATGACCTCGGCCCCCAGGGCGCGCAGCAGCCGGGCCTTCTCCTGCGACATCTTGTCGGGCATCGTGAAGATGCAGCGGTAGCCTTTCACCGCGGCCGCGAGCGCGAGCCCGACGCCCGTGTTTCCCGAGGTCGCCTCGACGATCAACCCGCCCGGCCGGAGCCGCCCCTCCCGCTCCGCCGCCTCGATCATGGCGAGGCCGATGCGGTCCTTCACCGAGCCCCCCGGGTTGAAGAACTCCGCCTTGGCGTAGAGCGGCGTGCGGATTCCCTGCGTCAGCTTGTTGAGGCGGATCAATGGCGTCCAGCCGATCGTCTCGAGGACGTTCGCGTACGGCTCAGTGTGCGCCGGCACCGCTATCCGCTTTCGCCTTGCTCGTGTCGCGTCGCACGCCGCCGGTATCGCGCGGCGCGGCGCTGGTGTCGCGCGGCGCAGCGGCGCTGTCCGATCGGGCTCGGGGGGGAAGCGGGGGAAACATCACCGGGGGCGGGCGCGGGGTCGGCTTGGCTTTCGCGACCGTGGCGCCGCTCGTGGGGCGGCGGAACTCGATCGGCTGCAGGAAGGCCGTCGCGACGGCGAGCCCGCGTCGGCGGGCCGGGGCGAACCGCAGCTTCCTCGCGCCCGCGAGCGCGGCCGAGTCGAGCCCGGAATAACCGCTCGACTCGGCGACCTTGCTGGACTCCGGGACGAGCCGGCCCACCGAGTCGACGAACAGTCGGAGCACCACGTCGCCTTCGACCTTCTGGTCGTACAGTCGCGGTGGATACTGGATCGGGGAATCCGCGTTGATCGGCACCGGCGGCTCCTGGTCCGGCGGCGTGACGGCGGCTCCCCCGTCGGTCGCGGCGTCCTCCGGCGGCGGTGCCGGTTTGCCACAGCCGGCGGCGGCGAGCCCGAGGGCACCGGTCAGCGCGAGCCAGCTTCTCATGACGCCTCCTCGAGTCGCTTCTTCCACGCCGCGAGGCGATTGAGCGCTTCGAGCGGCGACAGGGTGTTCACGTCCAAGCGATCGAGCTCGGCGACCAGCGGGTGTGTCCCGGGCGCGAACAGGCCGAGCTGCTGCGCGTCGGGAGCGGGGGGCGGGGGCTGGCGCGCCACGTGGTGGCCGGCCTCGAGCAGCTTCAGCACCTCCCAAGCGCGCCCCACGACCACGCCGGGGAGCCCCGCCAGCCGCCCTACGTGAATGCCGTACGAGCGATCCGCTCCGCCCGGCTCGAGCCGGTGCAGGAACACGATCTCGTCCCCGGCCTCCCGCACGGCCACGTTAAAGTTGCGCGCGTGCGCGAGCTCCTCGGTGAGCTGGGTGAGCTCGTGATAGTGCGTCGCGAAGACCGTCTTGCAGCCGATCACGTTGTGCAGGTGCTCGGTGACCGCCCAGGCGATCGCGACGCCGTCGTAGGTCGACGTCCCCCGGCCGATCTCATCGAGCAGCACGAGGCTCCGGGCGGTCGCTCCGTGGAGGATCGCGCTCGTCTCGCTCATCTCCACCATGAAAGTGGACTGGCCGCGTACCAGGTTGTCCGACGCTCCGACACGCGTGAACAATCGGTCTACTACGCCGATCACCGCCCGGCGGGCGGGCACGAAGCAGCCCACCTGCGCGAGCAGCACGCACAGGCCGACCTGCCGCAGCAAGGTGGACTTTCCCGCCATGTTCGGCCCGGTCAGGAGGATCACCCGAGCCCCCTCGTCGAGGCGCACGTCGTTCGGGATGAACGCCTCGCGCGCCATCATCCGCTCCACCACCGGGTGGCGGCTCGCTTCCAGCTCGATCGTGAAATCGGCGGTCACTTGGGGCCGGACGTACGCTTCCCGGTGCGCCAGGTCGGCGAGCCCGCTCCACACGTCCAGCTCGGCGACGATCCCGGCGGTCGTCTGCACCCGGGTGACCGCGTCCGCCACTCGCGTCCGGAGCGCGTCGACCAGCTCCGCTTCGCGCACGGCGATCCGTTCCTCGGCGCCGAGCACTTTCGCTTCGTATTGCTTGAGCTCCGGGGTCACGAACCGCTCGGCCCCGGAGAGCGTCTGCCGCCGCTCGTAGTCGGGCGGCACGCGATCCTTGTGCGCGTTCGTGACCTCGATGTAGTAGCCGAAGACCTTGTTGAAGCCGACCTTGAGGGAAGGGATCGCGGTGCGCTCCCGCTCGCGCGCCTGGAGCGAGGCGATGTACTGTTTCCCGCCGTCGCGCGCGTCCTTGAGCTCGTCCAGTTCGCGATCGTAGCCCGGCCGGATGGCGTCGCCGTCCGCCGTTTGCGCGGGGGGCCGCTCGACCAGCGCGCTGGCCAGCCCGTCCCCCAGATCGGCGAGCAGGTCGAATCGCTCGGCTGCCTGCTCGAGCGCAGCGGCCTGCCCGCGTGCCTCGAGCCCGTCCAGCGCCGAGCGCACGTCCGGCAGGCGCGCGATCGAGTCACGCAGGGCCCCCAGCTCGCGGGGCGTCGCGCGACCGAGCGCGGCACGGCCCGCGAGTCGCTCCAGGTCGCGTACGCCGTCCAGCGCCTCCCGCACCCGGTCGCGGCCCCGCGGGTCGCGCACCAGCACCTCCACGGCATCGAGCCGCGCGTTGATCGCCGCCGGGTCGACGAGCGGCGCCAGCAGCCAGCGGCGCAGCAGCCGCGCGCCCATCGGCGTCATCGTCCGGTCCAGCACCTCGAGTACCGTCGCTCCTGAGGCTCCGGGGCGCAGCGGCTCCACCAGCTCGAGGTTGCGGCGCGTCATGTCGTCGAGCGGCACCACGGCGCCGCCCCGCAACACGCGGGGGCGCGCCAGATGCGGCAGTCCGCCCGGCTTGAGCTCCCTCGCGTAGCGGAGCAGCGCCCCGGCGGCGCCGACCGCGGCCCGGTCCCCCGGCTCGACGCCGAGCCCGTCGAGTGAGGCGAGCCGGAACGTCCGCACGAGATCCTCGCGCGCCAGCTCCGGATCGAATTCCCACGCTTCCCGCTCGGTGACTGCGCAGGAGCCGCGCCCCGGGAGCAGGGCGAGCTCGCAGCCGGCGGGGAGCACGACCTCCGGCGCCTCGTAGCGGGCGAGCGCGCTCGCCAGGTCCTCGAGCGGCACGGTTTCGAGCGCCAGCTCGCCCGTGCTCAAGTCCAACGCGGCGAGTCCCGGTGCGGTGCCGCGCGGATCGAGCGCCAGGAGAAAGTTGTTGCGCTTGCGCTCGAGCCAGTCCTCGGCCAGCACCGTCCCGGGGGTGATCGTCTCCACCACTTCGCGCCGCACCAGTCCCTTGGCGAGTTTGGGGTCCTCGACCTGCTCGCAGATCGCGACCCGGTGCCCCTTGGCGATCAGGCGTCGCAGGTATTCCGTCCCCGCCTTGACCGGTACGCCGGCGAGCGGCACCTCCGCTGCTCCCCCGTTGTTGCGCGACGTGAGGGTGAGACCGAGCTCGCGGGCGGCGAGGCGGGCGTCGTCTTCGAACATCTCGTAGAAGTCGCCCATGCGGAAGAACAGAATGGTCTGCGGGTAGCGCGCCTTGATCTCGCGATACTGCTGCATGAGCGGCGTGTCGGCCTCGACCCGCGGGGTCACTGCTCCTCCACCACGAACGGTTGTCCGCCGACTCGGGTCTTGAGCCGGCGCTGCACCTGCTGAGCCTCGTCGCGCGTGGCATAGCGTCCCACCCGCACTTTGAAAAGCCCGCTGGTATCCCGCACGACACGAGCGTCGAACCCCATCACCTTGAGGCGGGTCAACATCTCGTCTACCTGAGCCGCGCTCTTCACGGCGAGCACCTGGACGGCATACGGGCCGGCGGTGGACGCGGCCTTCGGTTGACTGTCGGCGGCCGGGGACGCAGCGGCGGGCGTGACGTTCGTGCAACGCGCGGCGTAGAAGCTCACCTGGTTCTTGAACTCGACGTCGGTCCCCGGACCGGCAAGCGCCTCCTGGATCAGGGGGCAGCCGTGCGCGTCGTCCTTCAGGTCAAAGTAGGCCCGCGCTCCCCAGAAGTCGGCGCGGGGCTTGAGCGGTGAGTCAGGGTAGTCGCGCCGCAGCCGCTCCGCCGCCTGCGCCGTCGCCGCCGGGTCGCCCTGCGCGAAGTAGAGCTGCGTGAGCAGCACCAGCGCCGAGTCGGCCCACACCGAGCGGCCGTACTCCACCACCACCCGCTGCAGGTTGGTGGCGGCGGCCACGGCGTCGTGGGCGATGCGCGCGGCGGTGAACAGCGCCCCGGGGTAGAGCGAATCTTGCGGTGACAGACTCGCGAGCAGCCGGCGCAGCATCGCGCGGCCGGAGTCCGGTCGGGTTTGGGCGATCCGCAGCGCGGCGGCGCGGATGGAGTCCGTTTGGCCGGACAGCCGCCCGGCCGGACCGACGGACAGCAGAGCCCACGCAAGACCGACGACCGCCTTCACGCTGCCTCCCGCTGTAGCACGCCTAACCCGAGCACCAGCTGCACCAGAATTCCTCGTTCGTCCGTGAGCGTGGTCGACTTGAGGGCGCGATCGGCATCGAGCGCGAGGCGCAACGCTGCGCGGAGCGAGCCGGCGCTCCAATGCGTCGCCCAGCCCGCCCAGCGTGCCGCCGTCTGCTCCCAGCTCCCCAGGCCGAACGGCCGCGCGGCGCGCAGCTGGCCGAGCAGGGCGGCAGCGAGGCGGCCCGGCGGCGTGCCCCGGTCGAGCTCGGCCCTGGCGAGGGCCGTGCCGATCAGGGCTGTGCCGAGCGCCATGAGAATTCGCACGCCCGTCATCCCCGCTTGCTCGAGCACGGGCTCGATCATCCGGGCCGCAGCGGCGGCCCGCCGCTCCAGCGCGGCGTCGATCAGGTCCTGCAGCGTCTGGCCCGGTCGCGCGCCGACGAGCGCGGCGACGTCGTCCCGCGTCGCCCGCTCGCCGTCCGTCCGCCCTGCCACGAGCGCGGCCAGCTTGTCGAGCTCCCCCGCGAGCGCGCCGAGGTCGTTGCCCACCGACTCGACCAGCAGCTCCGCGGCGTCCGGCTCGAGTGTGAGCTGGAGCTGTCGCGCTCGATGCGCCACCCATTTGTGCACGCGCGGAGTCGGCAGCGGCTCGATCGCCACGCTCGTGGCCAACCGCTCCAGTTCGGCATCCGGCGGCTCGCCCGCCCCCTGCACGAGGACCAGCAGCGTCGTCGGGTTGGGCGCCTGGAGGTAGCGCACCAGCGCCTGGCGGACTTTGGAGGTTTTCCGGACGTCTTCGACTCCCCGGAGTACCACGACCCGGGCGGCGGCGAGCAGCGGCGGGGTGTTCACCAGGCTGTGGAACGCTTCGGGGTCGAGGTCGCCCGCGCTGCGTTGGTCGAGGTTGAAGTCCCGCGCCCCGGCGTCGAGCACCCGGTCGACGAGCGCCCGAATGGCTTCGTCCTTGAGGACGTCTTCGTCGCCGTGCAGATAGTACACCGCGTCGGGCGCCCCTTCGCCCCTCCCTGCCCCGCGCCCCCCTTGGCCCCCCTGCTTGAGGCTCCGGAGCAGCGCATCGAAGGTGAGAGCCCCCATATCGGCCGGAAGTTATCGTAGCCAAGGGCCCGGAGAAAGGTCGGGGCACGGCGTGCCGTGCCCCGGTTGCAGCGGATCGAAAAAACGCCTAACGGCCGGCGCTGGCGGGCTCGACGAGCGCCGTGCCGTACGGGCTCGGATTGCCCGTAACGACGCTCGCACGCGGGTCCTGGAACGAGACGAAGGGCACGCCGGCATGGGCGACCGGCTTGGGGAAGGGGACCGGGGGCAGGACCGGCGCCCGCGCCACCGGGGGCCGGTGCACCCCTTCGAGGGCCAGCAACGCCAGCGCGGCCGCGACGAACAGCGCCGCCGCGATCCCGGCGCTCGCCGGAACCTGAACCAGCGCGCGGCGCTCCTGGGCCAGACGCGCTTCGAGCCGGCGCCGGAACTCGGGCGACGGCTCGATCGTCTCCACCGTCTGAAGGGCCCGCACGCCCCGGCGCACCGCCGCGTCATAGCGGCGACAGGCCGGACAACAGGCGAGATGACGCTCGAAACGCCGCAGCTCTCGCGGGGCGGTGATCAACCCGTCGCGAAAGTCGGTATACCGGTCCAGGAACTCAGCACACGTCATGCGGCTATGTTGTACCGTGACAAGCGCCGGCGGGTTCCGCCGACCTATTCCAGCAAGGGCTCGATCAGCTGTGCGAAGCTGTTGCGCGCCCGGTTGAGGCGGCTCTTCACCGTGCCCAGGTTGCAACCGGTGATGTCGGCGATCTCGGCGTAGCTCTTCCCCTCGAGCTCGCGCAGCACGAAGACGGCGCGGTGGTGGGTGGGGAGCTGCCCGACGCACTGATCGACCGCTTCCTTGAGGTAGCGCTTGCGGTACAGATCGTCCGGCCGGGCGGTCGTGTCCTCGAACTGGAGCGGCCGGTGGTCGGCCTCCCAGTGCTTCTTGATCGTCTGGAACAGCACGAGCGGGTTGCGGCTGCGGTTGCGCAGCTCGTTCTTGGCCAGGTTCGAGGCGATCGTATAGATCCAGGTGGAGAACTTCTTCGTCTGGTCGAAGCGGTGCAGATGCCGGAATACCCGGATGAACACCTCCTGCACCAGATCCTCGGCGCGCTCCCGGTCCCCGATCGTGCGGTTGATGAAATTGAGCAGTCGGGTCTGGTAGCGGTCGACGAGCGCGCCGAAGGCCTGCCCATCGCCCGCCAGGTGCTCGAGCACCAGCCGGCCGTCGTCCAGCTCGTGGAGCGCCTGGCGCTCCCGGGCGCGTGGCGTGGTAGAGGCTGGGGCCTGCTGTTTGAGGGCTGCTCGCATGACACGGGCTCCGTTGTTTCAGCTAGAAACGTTCCGGACCTGCGCGAGGATGGCTCGATTGTGCTCGGGTTACGGCACGAACCGTACCCGTTCCGACGTGACTCCATCAAGTCTTAGGACGGCAAGGCGTTCAGGCCCGGCGTCGGCCGGGCGCCACGTGGTGGAATATCGTCCACCTGAGGTGACATCGCAACGTGACCCTTGTGTCACTGGTCCAACCGAAACCGCGCCATATAAAGGATAGCCACAATCGTCTTGGCGTCACGGATCTCGCCATCGCGAATTCCTGCAAGGACTTCGGAGAGGGGCCTGGGCACCACTTCGATGAACTCGTCGCGCTCCGGCGCCGCCGTGCCCCGGCCCAAGCCACTGGCCATGAACAGGTGGATGACCTCGTTTGTGAACCCCGGCGTCGTGAGGATCGCGCTGAGCGGCTCAAGCCGCTCGGCAGTGGCGCCGGTCTCCTCGAGCAGCTCGCGCCGCGCGCACGCTTCGGGCGCTTCGCCCGAGTCAAGGGTTCCGGCCGGGATCTCCCACAACGGACCGCCTGCCGCGTAGCGGTACTGCTTGATCATCAGAATCGTGGGATCGGAGCCCTGCGGGTCGGTGAGACATGGGACCACTGCTGCGGCACCGGGATGTCGAATCAGCTCGAGTTCTCCCGTGGAGCCATCGGGGAAGCGTACCGTATCCACGTCGAGTCGCACGGCCCTGCCTGCGTAAACCCGGCGGGTAGCCAGTTGCATGGAGCGCCCTCAGCGGTTGAAGAGCCAGGTGACGGGGACCTTGAATCCTTCGGCGAAGAAGTACGCGGCGTTGCGGCGCGGGTTGGCGTGGATCGGTGAATTGGGCGCGGGGGACGTGAATGGCGCGAGGCCGAGGTGCGTCGCGATGATCTGGAGCCGCAGCATGTGAAACCCGTCTGAGACGAGCAGGACGCGACGGCTGTCCCGGCCGCTGAACCACCGCGCCACGCCGTCGAGCGAGCTGGACGTGCTCGTGCCGGCGGGGAGGGCCAGCACCGCTGCTTCCGGGAGGCCCGCTTTGACCAGGTAGCGGCGGCCCACGTCGGACTCGCTGAGGGTGTCGCCCGTCCCGACGCCCCCCGTCACCAGCACCACGGGGGCGAGCCCGCGTTGGTATAGCGCGGCGGCGTGGTCCAGCCGCGCGCGGAATACCGGCGAGGGCCGACCGTTGTACTGCGCGGCCCCGAGCACGACGATCGCGTCCGACGTGGTCGCCTGGTCGCGGGACGCCGCCAGGGCGGCCGCCACGACGACCGCGGCCCAGCCCAGGACGAGCGCGATCGCAAGCACCAGCACCCCCGCGAGCTTCCGGGGCAAGGTCCAGAAGGGCATGCGGGGAATATACGGGGGAGGTTTTGGAAGTTGGTGAGGTGGTGGAGGTTGGCGGAGGACCGTGCCTCCCTCCCCTGACCTCCACCGCCCTCCACCGCCCTTCACCGCCCCTTGGTGAGGATCTCCTCAAACAGCGCGAGGGCGCGCGGATCGTCGGACTGGCCCAGCCAGAACAGGGCCTTCTTGCGCACTCCCGGACTGGGGTGGGTGCGGGCGACGCGGATCAGCGCCGGGACGCCTGCGTCACGCGGCTGCTGGGACAGGGCGAACACGGCGCTTTCCTTTACTTCGAGCGCCACCGTGGTGTCGTCCAGCAATTCCGTGAGACCACGCGTCGCCGCCTCGCCGGCGGCCTGGCCGAGCCAGAAGACCGCCGAACGGCGTGTCTCACGCGCTACGGCGGCCGAGCGGGCGAGCCGCAGCAGATCGGGCCATACGGTCACACTGTCCGCCAGGACGGCGGGGAAGACCGCGTCATGTCCGGCGTCGCCGGCGGCGCGCGCCGCCAGGTCGAGCAGGTAACGAGCCGCGACGGCGGCAGACACGGTGCCCAGGTCGGTGACGCCGGCGCCGGCGGCCCGCCAGGCGCCGCCCACATACACCCGCAGACGTATGACCTGCCCGCCGCGCTTCTGGAGCGCGACCCGCGCCGGCCCCGGCTCGCACGGACAGCCCGCGTCGTCGTTGTCATTTTTGCCGACCGAGATCCGATGCCGGCCGCACCAGCCGTCCTCGCAATCGAAGGAGATGTTGTTGCGGCCGTTGCCGCACACGCCGGGGCGGGTGGCATAGGAGAGCCGGACTTCGCCGTCGGGCGCGGCCGCGATCCGGTCGGGCAGGCCGCCCTGCAGGGCGAGCGCCAGAGCTAGGGAGGTGATCATTGGTTGATGATGTCCAGGAGGACCTGCGCGGCGCGCGGGTCGTGCGACTGGCCGAGCCAGAAGATCGCCTTTTTGCGCAGCTCCTTGTCCTGCTCGGTCTTGGCGATCTTGATCAGGGCGTCGAGCGCGGCGGGCTCGTGGCGCTGCGAGTACACGAAGATCAGCCGCTCCTTCATGTCCCGGTTTTGCATCCGGTCGTACAGCGTCGCCAACTCGCCCAGGTCGGCGCCAGCCTCACTCGCCCGGAACAGGGCCTTCTTGCGCTGCTCGATCGGCTCGCGCTCGTTCAGAGCGATGTCCATCAGCCAGCGCTGGTTCTCTGCGCCGCGCATCTGGGAGAGAGAGAAGATCACCTTGTCCTTCAAGTCCTCGTCCGTGAGTTTGGCGTACAAGCCCCGCAGGAAGGCGGCGTTCTCGGACGAGTGCTGTTGCCCCAGCCAGAAGATGGCCTTCTCCCGTGCTTCCGCGGGGGCGTTCGAGCGCTCGGCGTAGGCGCGCAGAATCTCGGCGGCCTTGGGGCTGTGCTGCTGCGACAGCGCGAAGATCGCCTTCTCCAGCAACTCCTGATCGCTGGACGTCTTGAGAATCGAGTCGAGCATCTCGACCGCGCGGTCAGTGGGGACCTGCGACAGCCAGAACACCGCCTGCTGGCGCACCTCCGAGTCCGGGTCGTGCTGGGCGGCGTCGAGCAGGATGTCCTCGGTCTCAGGCGTGCGCTTCTGCGACACGATGAACACCGCCTTGCGGCGCAGCGCGGTGGAACAGGCGTCGCGGCGGGCCAGCACCTTGCGCAGAATCGGCACCGCATTGGCGGCGTCCATCTTCAGCAGGCCCTTGAGCGCCTCGATGCGCATGTCATCGTCATCGTCTTCGCTCGCGCAGCCCTTGGCATGCGTGGTATCGGTCTCCGACCGCGGTTGCGCATTCTGGCTGAGCCACCGGCGCGCTTCTTCGTCGCCCTGCTTGGCGAGCGCCGTTTGGATGCGCGCGAACAGCGCGTCACCGTCGCGCCGCGTCGCCGCCTTGGGGTAGCGGCGCTGCTGGGTGACGAGCAGGCTGCGGGCGTGGGCCAGGTCGTCGTTCTTGTACAGCGCGAACGCCGCCCAGTAGAGGGCGTCGCCCCCGCGGGTCGAGTTGGGATAGCGCCGGGTGAGATCGCCGTACAGATTCGCGGCGCTCGAGTAGTCGCCGCGGTTGAACGCTTGCTGCGCCGCCCGCCACAGCGAGTCGGCGGGGTCCTGCGAGTCGTCTTGGGCCGCGCTCTGGTCATCGAGCACGTCCAGCCCGGTGATCCCCCCCGCGAGCCCCTCCAGCGCATCGAGTCCTTCCAACGCCGCGAAGCCCTGCAGGGCATCGAAACCTTGCAGCGCCTCGATACCATCGAGCGCCGCGAGGCCCTGGAGCCCTTCCAGCCCCGCGAGCGCGTCCAGCCCCTGCAGGGCCTTGAGCCCGTCGAGGTGAGCGGCGACCGGAGGCCGGACGAGCACCGGCGGCAGGGGCACCACCGGCTGTTGCATTCCCACGACGGCCACCACCACGAGCTGCATCGCGTGCATCACAGTGCTCCTTGCGTGCGCACGGGGCCGGGGCCGGCGGGATTCGCCGTCCGCAGCCGCAGCAACACGCTGCGTTGTTCCAATCCCTGGTTGATCGACTGCACGTCGTCCCTGTCACTGCTCGCGGGGAGCTGAGCGATCTGCGCCAACACCAGCTCCAGATCCTCGAGCAGGTCTTTCAATCGCGCGTCCTGTGCGGCGGGCGAGTCGAGCATCAGGCGCGTCGTGCCCAGGAGGTCGCGGGCTTGCCGCGCGAACTGCGCGTCCGGCACGCCCGAGCGAGCTTCGGAGCGAAACCCCGTCAGCAGGACCTCGGTGCGCGTCAAGTACTGCGCCGCGGCGACGCGGTACGCGAGCGCGCCCTCGTCGCCACCGGCCGCCGCCACAGCGGGCTGGCTCGCGCGCGGTGGGTGCGCCGTCCAGCGCCCGATCCCGACGCCCAGCGCGAGCACGGCGGCGATGCCGACGCCCCAGCGGAGCCGGGGACTGGTGATGAACACCAGGCGGCGTCGCCGTGCCTCGCGC
>Ga0209055_1000734_pt1 | contig 22620 bp, 21 predicted proteins | sample GraSoiAngelo_110_FD_185875 | JGI IMG/M metagenome (GOLD analysis project Ga0209055, IMG submission 185875) | Grasslands soil microbial communities from the Angelo Coastal Reserve, California, USA - 14_0903_12_30cm (SPAdes) (version 2) | ecosystem: Environmental > Terrestrial > Soil > Grasslands ... | reverse complement strand
AACTAATTGTTTCTTGAATCCCGATTCCTGCGCCGTAACTGTCTCACAAGCACAGCGAGCAATATAAGGGCACCAAGAATCCCCAACGTCCAGTGCAAGTGGGTACGAAACACGTGTGCCACCAAGTCCACCACGCCCTTGCCGTACCTGATGGTCAGCAGCGAGAGGATCAGGAAGCGGACGAAGCGGCCGGCAAAAATGGCCAGAAGAAAGTGCCCAAAATTCATTTCGAAGACCGCTGCTGCCAGCACGAACAGCTTGAACGGGGTCGGCGGGGGGAGCATGGCAGGGAACATCAGGGCCCAGAATTTATGCTGGTCGAACGAGCGATGGATCTTTTCGAAGCGCTGCGAGGACATTCTTCTGCGCAGCACTGTCTCGCCACCCAGATAACCAACCAGATACAAAACGCTGCTGCCAACTGCGGAACCGGCGGATGCCAGGATGACGTAAAGCAGGAATTTGGAGCGATCCTGGTAAACGTAGCCGGCGACGATGGCGTCCATGGGAAGACCGAGGAATGAGCCGTCAATCGCGGCTACCACGAAGACTCCCCAAATGCCGAGCGGCGCCAGAATGCTCCAGAGCCATTTGGTGTAGCGGGTCAGGATGCGTTTGAGGGTCTTCAAGACGGAAGTAGGAGTTTACGCGAAACGGGCAAGCTGCGCAGTGGAGTCCGCGTCTCAAATTTGTGAGTGCCGTCCCTGACGGGACTCGGGACAGTGTCCCTGCTACCCCGGGGCTTACGCCCGGGGCTAACGAATGTCGCCGCTGCGCGGCTGGTGGCGAAGTCGAGGCGATGGATTTAGCCAATTGGAACTTTTTAGTCGGGTAGAGACGCGGCTTGGTGCGTCTCCTTTGAGTCTTCGAGACGTGGCAAGCCACGTGTCTCTACCAACAAGCTCGCCAGAGAGCAGGCTGCCGCGCTACGCCCGGCATGAATGGGTCAGAGACCGGTCCCCACACATAGGCGACGAGGCCGGTTGTGGCTACCCGTGTTTGGTGTCCCCGCCCAGCAGTTGCAGGGCGTGGGGCAGGAGATCGATGACAGCTTCCAGAGATTCGACGGCTCCTTTGGGACTTCCGGGAACGTTCAAAATCAGGCAGTGCCCGCGAACGCCGCACAGGCCGCGACTGAGAGCGGCGTAAGGGGTCTTTTTCCCTCCTTCGAGGCGCATGCGTTCCGCCACTCCTTCCACCAGGCGTTCACAGACTGAGCGTGTAGCCTCTGGGGTGACATCGCGTTCAGCGATTCCCGTGCCGCCGGTGGAAACCACCAGCCGAGCCTTCTCGGTCAAGCGCATCAGCGCGTCTTCGATGTGGATGCGATCATCGGACACAATCTGAGTAGTCACAATCTGGAAGTCGTGTTTCTGGAGAAGTTCCGCCACCGCCGGACCAGACGCATCGGAACGCTCACCACGGGCTGAGGAATCGCTGACCGTCAGGATGGCCGCGGTATGGGCTTCAGGTGTCGAGGAGAACATCTTCCGACTCCGCGGCGTCTCGCCTTGACTCATCCAGGAGGCGGAGGCCTTCCATCAGAAGTCCCTGCGTGTTCAGAGTGGTGCTTTGCTGCTTGGTCTTGCCTTCGAAGTTGATCTGAAAGTTGCCGCCGGTCCAGCGCAGAACTTTGAAGACAGCCTCGTCGCCGCTGAGAGAACCATAAGTGGCATGCACGACCTGGCCTTCGTTGAAGTACATTTCACAGCGATCCTGGTCTTGAGTGAGCGTCAGCAGGCAACTTTTCCGGCCCATCTCGAGCGACTGCACCAGGTCAATCACATTCATCTGCGAGAGGCTGCCGCGCAAAATGCCATCGCTGGAGGCAGCCTTGGCCATCTTCTCCAGCGCGATCTTGTCGATGACTTTCTTGATGCGGTGGGTCGCTTCCTTCAGGAAGAATGGTTTCTCGACATATTCATCTACCGGTTCCTGGGCCGAGAGGCGCTCGCTGATGTCGCCCTTGGTGGCCAGGAGGATGACAGCTACGCTCGCGGTCGACGGGCGGCTCTTGAGTTTCTCGATCAGCTGGTGGCCGTCCATACCGGGCATTCGGTAATCGCTGACCAGGACGTCGGGCGGGTCATCCACGGCCTTGAGCAGGGCGTCAGGCGCGTCGCTGGCAGTTTTGACGTCGGCCATCGAAGACAAGCTCTGCTTAAGCATTCCCAGCACCATGGGATTGTCGTCCACCAGCAGAACTTTGACGTTGTTGGACATAAACTAATGCTTCTTGCGGCGGTAGTCTCCGCTCTTGCCGCCGGACTTGCTTTCGAGTACGACATGACGGATCTCGATGCCCTTGTCCAGGGCCTTACACATGTCGTACACAGTCAGAGCGGCAACGCTGGCGGCAACCAGCGCTTCCATCTCCACGCCAGTTACGGCCGTGGTCGTTACTTTTGAGGCAATGGTGACGCCATTCTCGCATAGCCGCATACGCACATCAACGTGCGAGAGGGGCAGCGGATGGCACATCGGGATCAGTTCTGCCGTACGCTTGGCTGCCATAATGCCTGCCAGGCGAGCGACTTCCAGGGGATCGCCCTTGGGGTTCTTGGGCAAGGCTTTCAGCACCGCGGGCTGCATGGCGACCAAGGCGGTGGCCTCGGCTTCGCGCCGGGTTGCAACTTTGGCGGACACATCCACCATGCTGGCGCGGCCGGCTTGGTCGTAATGCGAGAGCTTGCGAGGCATCAAGGTCTATCTTACATGCTGGTCGTAGGTCTTTGGTCTTTGGTCTTCGGTCTTCGGTCTTTGGTCGTTAGCAAGACGCTTTGGCAAAAGACCAACGACTAAATTGACTTGCTTTCCGTTCCCGGCCTAACGACCCGGAGTACCAGAGAATCATGGAAGATGTTCGGCAACCCTGGGGAGAGTGCAAGAGTGAGTTCGGAGAGACAGACTCTGGATCCAGGGCGGCTCCTGGCTTATGCATGGTGTCATTCAAGCGGAGCGAGAAATCTGCTCTTGTCTCCTGGTTCCGAGAAAAAGCAGATTCCTCACCGGCTGAAGCCGGTTAGAGACGGAATGACAAGTGAATGCAAACATGACCGCGCCCTAACCTAGGAGCAGCGGCACCCATTCGCCGGCCGGGATTTGGTCGCGGTCGGGTGGGATCACGATGTAGCAGTTGGAACGAGCGGTTGTGGCGATGTCGCCGGAGCCTTGCCAGCCTGCCAGTTCTACTTCGGCGCGCTCAAATTCGCCCGATAAGATCGCGGGCAAGAACCGTTTCAATCCTGTCTTCGTCCTGATCTCTGTCTTCAGCCGGGCATGAAGAAAGACTAGCCTGTGCTGTATCGCTCCGGTGAGGGCGTCGAGCATGGGACGAACAAACAGGTTGAAGGTCACCATCGTCGACACGGGGTTGCCGGGCAAGCCGAAGAAGTACGTATTGCTCGCGTCAGTGCCTAAGGAGGTTCCCTGTGTTGCCGGCGAGGACGCCGGCGCTACCCCAAATACGATCGGCTAATTCTGAGAGCTCATCAGGCTCATCTGGAGCGATCGGCAAGAGAACGGGCTCGCCGCCTGCGCTCAGAATCTGGGCAGCCAGAGAGTAGCTGTTGGAGTTGCGGATCTGGTTTGGACCGGGGTGCGTGTCAATGGGTACGACCTCGTCGCCGGTCGAGAGCACAGCCACCTTCGGTTTCCTATAAACCTGCACTTGTGGCTTGCCGACCGACGCAGCAACGGCAATAGCCGCCTGGTTCAAGCGCGTGCCGGGCGCCAGCAGCAAGTCACCTCTGCGAGCCTCTGAGCCGGCAGGGACGATATTGTCGCCGGCGCGAATTGCTCTGGCGATCTCAACCTGGTCTTGCGTACGTCTTGTGTATTCCACCATGACGACCGCATCGGTCCCAACAGGAGCTGGTGCCCCGGTCATGATTGCGACGGCTTGTCCGGATTCCACGCTCTCCGGCAGGTCTTCCGGCGCGGCGCCAGCCTTGATCTCTGCGATGACTTCCAGCCTGGCGGGCACATGAAGGAGGTCAGACGCCCGCACTGCATAGCCGTCGCGGGCGGCGCGAGGAAAAGGCGGAAAGTCGCGGGACATGGGGAGATCATACAGCACGGGATTTTAGGATTGCTGATTGCTGATTTTACCAGGGGTCCTCCGGATGACAGCGAGGAACGTTATTCTAGAAATCAATAATCAACAGTCGACAATTACTTCCCGAGCGTTTGCCGCAACTGGCTGGGGTTGATGGCGTAGTTGAGAGCGGTCTCCAGGTCTACTATGCCGGCGCGGACCAGTTTCTCAATCTCAGCGTCGAAGTGCTGCATGTCTTCGGCTCTCCCGGACTTGATGCAACTGAGCAGAGTATGGCCTTCGTGTTCCCCGTTCTCTACGCAATCGCGACTTTGTTGGTTGGCCTTAAGGATCTCGACGACAGGAACCCGGCCGGCTCCGTCGGCGCGCGGAATCAGGCGCTGTGAAATGATGTAGCGGAAAGATTTTGCCAGGCGGGTGCGCACCGACCATTGCTCAGCGGGCGAAAATGAGCCGACGATTCGCTCCACCGTTTTGGACGCATCCAGCGTATTCATGCTGGAGAGCACCAGGTGACCGGTTTCGGCAGCGTCGAGCACAATGTCGATGGTCTCGCGGTCACGCACCTCCCCGATGACGATCACCTTGGGAGATTGGCGCAGGGCCGCTCGCAGCGCGAGCGAAACACTGGGAGCGTCGCTGTGCAGTTCTCGCTGGTGGATCGTTGAGCGTTTGTGGTTGTGCAGGAACTCGATCGGGTCTTCGACGGTGATGATGTGATAACTGTACTCGGTGTTGATACGGTCCAGAATTGCTGCCAGGGTCGATGATTTCCCACAGCCAACCGGGCCTGTCACCAAAGCAATCCCGCTTTTCAAGTCGGCAACTTCCGCCAGGCGGGGCGGAAGGTTCAGGGCCGTGAAGTCCGGGATATCGGTGGGAATGACCCGCATCACGATGGCACAACTGCCACGCTGGATGAAGACGTTCACGCGGAAGCGCGCTTGTCCCGCCAGGCCGTAGGAAATGTCGCAGGCGCCTTGCTCACGCAGGCTGCTGATGGCCTGCTTATTGCTGGCGATAAGGTCGGAAGCGATGTGACGGGTGTGGTCTGGAGTCAGCACCGGCAAGCGCGGCACCTGGACAGCAACCAGCTGCCCGTGGATTTCTACTTGGGGCGGACGGCCAGGGGAAAAAATAAGATCGCTCACGCCTTCTGAGGCGTGCAACATGGCGGCCAGCAATGCCTCAGTTGCTCCTGCACCCGACTCGGGCAGGTCGAGGGAGACCGAAATCGGAGCTATGCCTGGCGCGGCCATTTCCTACCTCGACGAACTGGTTGGGGCGGTCAGCGCGGGGGAGGGCTGAGCGGTTCAGTTCGACCGAAATTCTAATTTAGCGTGAATGGAAGACAGGTTCCATGAAGAACGTCAAGGGCATGGACCTTCGTAATGTCAGAAATTGGAACGCCCGCCGAGCTTCGATTGGGCCAGAAGCCGGGGCCGCTGTCCCTACGTGGGCTGGGTTGGACGGGTCAGAGACCCGTCCCCACACAGTTATTACTTGGATTTGGCTTTCTTCTTGTTGCCGTAGGTGGTTTCGATGGTCGCACCGATGCTGGCCAGCATTTGCTTGGCTGGCTCAGCATAGGGACCGTTGGGCTGCAGTTCCAGATACTTGTTGAAAGCTTCGGAGGTGCCCTCGGGTGCGACCATCTTGTCGCCCTTCAAGGTTGCTTTGCCAATCATGTTCACACCCAGCCAGTAGTACGCGTCCGCCTTGTTGGGATCGGTAGCGATGACCTTCTTGAAGCTGTCGATCGCATCATCAACTTTGCCCGAGTTGGTCTGTACGGCACCCTTGTTGAAATAGAACATGGAGGCGCGCGTAGGATCGAGCTGGGCAGCCTGATCATAGGCCTTGACGGCGTCATCGAGCTGGCCGGCGCCTGCCATGGCCTGGGCCATGTTGTTGTAGTAATCGGCGGTGGGCTTGATGGCAATCGCCTTTTGATAGGCTTCCACGGCCTTCGCGTATTCCGACTTCGCGGCGGCCCGGTCGGTGGCAGCCGTTTTCTTGGCGGCTCCGGAGTAAGCGTCCCCCAAGGTGAACCAGATCAGGTCTTTCGTGGCATCCATCTGGGTAGCTTCAGTCATGGCCTGAACAGCCTGGTCAAAATTTCCGGCAGCCATGGCCTGGCGGGAGACAGCCAACTTCTCGTTGAGACCCTTGATACTGGCGTTTTCTTTGGCAACCTTGGCCTGCTGTTCCTGTTGCTGCTTGAGCTGTTCCGGCGTGACCCTTGATACTGGCGTTTTCTTTGGCAACCTTGGCCTGCTGTTCCTGTTGCTGCTTGAGCTGTTCCGGCGTGAGGCCCTGACCTTGCGCGGCGCGCGCCTGTTCCTTCTTCAGATCGAAGTTCAGGACGTTGGTTTCCTCGTTCAGAGTGACGGGAACATTGGCGAAATGAAACACCTCTGTTCCATCCTTGATAAGGGCCACGTTGTACTTTCCCGGAGCGACGCCCAGCGAGAAGAATTCACCCTTGTTATTGGTCTTCAGGGCATACTTGCGTCCGGTCTCCACGCTGCGATACTCGACCGTGGCGCCAGCAATAGGTTTGCCCTCCACGTCCGTGCATACGCCTTTAACCGTGCCGGTAGCCTGCGCAAAGACAGGAGGCAGGCAGAGCGCCGCGATCATCGCGGCCAGTACAAAAAGGATGAATTGACGTTTCATAACTTCCTCCCAGCCAATCCGAGGATTTCAGAACTCTTTTCAGCTCAGCCGCTGCGCACTGCTGACTCCAGATATGGTATCGGGTCACTGGCGCCGGCATCCTGAAATGCGCGCAGGCGCAAAACGCAACTGTCACAGACTCCACAGGCGCGATCCTGGCGGCTATAGCAAGACCACGTTAAATCGAAGGGCGCACCGAGTTCAAGGCCGAGCCTCACAATCTGCGCTTTGCGCATGCCGATGAGCGGCGTCACTATCTCAATATTGCCCTCCCGGGTGCCCGCCCGTACCACTTCGTTGAATGCCTTGTAATACGCAGGGCGGCAATCGGGATAACCCGAGCTGTCTTGTTCCACAGCTCCGATAAACACCTTTTCTGCCCACAGAACTTCTGCCCAGCTCACCGCCACCGCCAGAAAATGCGCGTTACGAAACGGGACATACGTCACCGGAATGTCGTGCCCAAGCAAGGCGGAGTCCGGCACCGCTATAGTAGGATCGGTCAGCGCCGAGCCGCCGATGGCGCGTAACGCCTCATTGCGGACTGCCAGCCGGTCCTTGATTCCTAGGGTCTCGCAGATGCCGACAAAAGCGCGGCGCTCGCGCTCCTCCGTGCGTTGCCCGTAACTGATGTGCAGAGCAGCCGCATCATAATCGCGCGCTGCCAAGGCGGCGCAGACGCACGAATCCATCCCGCCGCTTAACAGAACCACAGCTCGAGGCTTCAACTCTCTCATTTGATTAGATGATACTTGAGGCCTTGCTACCGCCCAGCTAAGTTGTTGGATTATTTACGGACTTTCGTATTCCTCAGACGCCCTTCATCGCTGGGTCCCAAATGAACTTGTGGATCTGCAGCCCCAGACGGGCAGGCACATTGTCGGCCAGCATCCATTCCGCCAGTTCGCGGGGATCAAGCAGGCAGTGTGAAGTGTCGCGTCCGCCGCCTGCCTCTTTGTGGAAGGCCGGGGAGAAGATTACCGAACTGACCCGACCACCCAGCTTGTGGTCGGCGGTAAAGGCGCGGGCAAACTCATAGTCCACCCGGTCGCTGAGGACGAACTTGACCTCATCCCGGGAAGTCAAGGCATCGAGGTTTTCCATGCGGAAGGTGTCCGGCTCGCCGGAATTGGGGCATTTCACGTCTACGATCTTGATGATCTCCCGGGGAACTTTGTCCAGGGGGCGCTCGCCGCTGGTCTCCAGCAGCACGGTGTAGCCAGAGTTGAGCAGCCGATCCATGAGCGGGATCACCTCTTTTTCCTGCAGCAGGGGTTCGCCGCCGGTAATCTCGACCAGTCCGCCTTCGGGGCTGAGTTGCTCGACCTCGGCCTCAATCTCTTCTAGGGTCATCTTTTGGCCCCCGGTGAAGGTGTACTCACTGTCGCACCAGGAGCAGCGCAGATTGCAACCGGTCAGCCGAACGAAGACACACGGCAGGCCGGCGTAGGAGGATTCACCCTGAATCGATTTGTAGATCTCCGTAATTTGCATGTGAGGGTATCAGATACCAGCTCTCGATGATTAGTTGCCCGAGTAGCTGGATACCAGACTGATTCGAAGCTTACTCGAAGTATCTGGCCGTGGTCTCATCCGTCTCCCAGATGGTGACGTCCTTCACACGAACTCGGCCGTTCGTCTGCCCATGGAGCTTACTGTTGGTTTCATCATAGAAATACTTGGCCAGATTCTCCGCCGAAGGGTTGATGGTCGTGAACGGCTCGAGGTCGTTCATCATCTGATGGTCGAGCCGGTCGATCACATGTCTCATGACTTCGCGCAGGTCCTTGAAGTCGAGCAGCAGCCCCGCCTTATCAAGTTCCCGGCCGGCTAGCGTGACCCGCACCTTGTAGTTGTGTCCGTGCGGGTTCTCGCACTTGCCTTTGTAGTTGCGCAGGTAATGGCCTGCCGCAAACGAGTCTTCGACGGTGACTTCGAACATGGAGTCCCTTTGCGGAGCGGCATAAACCCGGATTGGCCGCGTAATTATTTATTTTACAGCGAAATGGCCAGGGCGGCTGAGACCACGATTGGAGACACCTAAAGAACTAATGAACTGCGAAGAAGCTTTCCACGTCCTTCAGTTCTACGGTCTTGCGGTAGTTAGGCAGGCTTTCCAGAAACACGCGGCCGTATCGCTTGTTGAGCATCCGATTGTCCAGCAGGCAGAGCAGACCGCGGTCATGAAGAGAACGGATCAGGCGGCCAAAACCCTGCTTCAGGGTAATCACCGCAGCGGGAACCTGGTATTGGAAGAAGGCGTTGCCCCCGGCCTCATCCACCGCGCGAACACGCGCTGCAACCACCGGGTCGGTAGGCACCGCAAACGGCAGGCGGTCAATGATTACCGAACTGAGCTGTTCGCCCTGGACATCCACTCCTTGCCAGAAAGAGGAAGTAGCGAACAGGACGGCGTGCGGGGTGAGGCGAAACTCTTCCAGCAACACACTCTTCGGCGCATCGCCTTGAAGAAGCATAGGGAACTCCAGCTCGCCCAAAAGGAAGTGCGACGGCAGTACCAACTCGCGGGCGTGCTCCACTCCCAGACGCTGGCGGATGTATTCAAAGCCTCCGCCGACAGCCAGTGTGGCCGACGTCAGCACGGCACAGTCGAGTTGGTCGAAGAGGCAGGTTTTCAGGATAGGGGCAACGTCAATGGGAGTGGCTTGCAGGAAGACATTCGATCGCCGGTATGTGGTCTTGCTCTCAGGGGCTAAGGCCCCGGATTCCAGGGACGACTTATCGGCACGGCTGACCCCGTGCCCATCCCGGCTCGTCCCACGTCCTCCGCGGCGTTCAATCCAGAAGACCGTATTGCGATCTTCAGATTCCATCAGGAAACGAAACTGCACCTGGAGTTCCTCGATCCGGCGAACGAAACTGAAAACCTCTTCCGGCTTCTGGGAGAGATTCTGGATCTCGGAAGCCAGCCGACCCAGGGCCTGCATCAGTCCGATGAATTCGTCGCCATTCTCCTCGAGAAACTGGGGGCGGTTTTGGAAGGCGAACCGGCCAGCACCGGGCGGCAGCAGAGCAAAGAAGAATTGCGAACGTTCACGCAGATTGCGCGTCGCGCCCGCGATTGTGGCGGAGAGCAGATGGTGGCGCTGCAGAGAAGACTCCACGTCCCGGATCAGATCCTCAATACGCAAATTGCTGACCGACACGCCGAAGTAGCTGCCGGCAACGCCCTCCAGTTCATGCGCCTCGTCAAAAACTACGGCGCCTACTTCGGGGAGGATTCCGGCGTCGGGGGCATACTCGGTGGCCTGCTTGATCGAGAGGTCAGCAAAAAACAGGTGATGGTTGACGATGATGATGTCGCTTTCCATGGCGCGGCGATGCATCTCGGTAATAAAGCAACGGTCCCAAGAGCTGCATTTCTGGCCGAGACAGGCTTCGGAGCGAGCGTCCAGCTTGGGCCAGAGCGCGCTGGCTTCCGGCAAAGACGCCAGTTCGGACCGGTCGCCGGTTTGGGTCGTCTTTTCCCATGCCGCGATCGCGCGATATTGCTCGATTTCTTCCAGGCCACTCAGCACCGGCTGGTCGGTGAGATCGTAGAGCTTCTTGCGACAGAGATAGTTGGCTCGGCCTTTCATGTAACAGACTCTCAACTTGGCTTCGCCGTTGGGATACAGCGCCTGCTCAAGAAAGGGAATGTCTTTGTAGAAAAGTTGTTCCTGAAGGTTCTTGGTTCCGGTGGAGATCAGGACCCGCTTGCCCGAACGGATTACCGGCAGCAGGTAGGCGAGCGTCTTTCCTGTGCCCGTCCCCGCTTCCACGATCAGGTGGCGCTTCTCTTCGAGTGCCTGCTCGACGGCTTGCGCCATCTGGAGCTGTCCGCGGCGAAATTCGTACGCCGGATGCGTTCGCGAAAGCACTCCTCCAGAGGAAAAGAATTGGTACAGGGTGTAATCGTGCTTGGCGCGGCAGGACGCGGGTTGGGAGGTGGGAGCCAAGGAGTCTCTATAATAAGCTTCACGGCCCATGTAGGCACAAGGCGTCCTCGCCTGTGCGGCCGTGGCGGTTTTGCCACGGCGGGAAAGCAAGCACTGGCTATGCCCTATACCAACTCGCTCACTGGCGTCGCCACCCCGGCCCGCGTTGCGACCGTTGCGATAGTGGGGCGACCCAATGTCGGCAAATCTACGCTTTTCAACCGCCTGGTGGGATCACGACGCGCCATTGTGGGCGATGAGCCCGGCATCACCCGCGACCGGCTTTACGCTGACGCTGAGTGGCGGGGGCGGCAGCTGCGTGCGGTCGATACCGGCGGCATCATTCCGGAGGAGAAAGAGCTGATTCCTGCGGAAATCTTCCGCCAGGCAAAGGTGGCGCTGGAAGAAGCAGATGCCGTCATCCTGCTCGTCGATGGCCGCAGCGAGCTCGCTGCGCCTGATATGGAGCTGGCACGGTTGCTCCTTCGCAGCGGCAAGCCCCTGTTTCTGGCTATCAACAAGATCGACACGGCCAAGCAGGAGAGTTTGGCGAACGACTTTCACAGGCTCGGAATACGCCACCAGTTCGGAATTTCAGCCGAAAATGGACGCGGTATCGATGAGCTGCTGGATGCTGTGTTGGAAGTCCTTCCAAAAGAATCTACCGCCGAGACCACAGAGGAAGACACGCAAGAGGAACCAGCGGAAGTCAAGGTTGCCATCATCGGGCATCCGAATGTCGGTAAATCGACCTTGCTCAACCAGCTGACCGGTTCATCCCGAGCCATCGTTTCACCCATTCCAGGAACTACGCGCGATGCCGTAGACGAGATCGTGGCGCGCGACGGGCAGCGCTTCCGCTTCATCGATACAGCCGGCATCCGCCGCAAGGGCAAAACCAGATTGATGGCCGAGAAGCTATCCGTGGTCATGGCGCGCAAGCATCTCGAAGCTGCTGATATCGCACTGCTGGTGATTGACGCTACCGAAGGCGTAAGCGCATTGGATGCTGCCATTGCCGGCTATGCACATGAGAGCGGGCGGTCGGTGATTGTCGTGGTCAATAAATGGGACTTGGTGGCGAGCGGACAGAAACAAGCCATCAGCCAGTCCAAAGCGGCACGCATCCAGGAGAGCAAGCGGACCACGGACCGCAATCTCTACGAACAACAGCTGCGATATGGCTTGAAGTTTCTCTCCTACGCGCCTGTTTTATTTGTTTCCGCTTTGACCGGCAAAGGCATGGACAAGATTTGTCCCGCGATTGAGCTAGTCGGGGCGGAGCGACGCAAGCGTATTCCAACCGCAGAAATGAATCGCTTCCTGAAAACAGTCGACTTTGAGCGCGCGTCCGTGCCTGCGAAGCAGCAAGTCAAGATTTATTACATGACTCAGGCCGCGGTTGCCCCACCCACCTTCGTCCTGTTCACCGATCGCGCGGTGAAGCTGCACTTCTCGTATCGGCGGTTCCTTGAGAATCAGATTCGGCGGGCGTTCGGATTCATTGGCACGCCGATATGGATCAAGAACCGGGCGCGAGACTAGAAGTAGCGCCGGCATCTTGCCGGCTGTCAATGCGGGCGTCCCGCCCGCACACTCAGCTCACAAACACAAATCAGAGGCTCATCTCAACCGTGCCTCCTGGCGGGGTCCCGCAGTGATCAAGCCAATGCGTTGCACTCCGGCTTCGTGGGCCATGTCGATGACCTGGGCCACGTAGTCGAAATCAATTTCTTTGGCGGCTTGGACGAAGGCTACCTTTTCAGCACGCGTGTTGTAGATGGCGCGCAGACGTCCTTCCAACGTGTCCCAGCTGACCTCTTCTTCGTTGATCTTTACGGCGGGAACTCTGTCGGCTTGCCCAAGCACCTGAACAACGATCGTGCGAACGGGCTGCCGCACCGGTGATGTCTGGCTCTGCTGCTCGGGGATCTCAGCTTCGAGGCCTTTGCGTTTCGGGGTCCAGGTGTCGATTACGATGAAGATGATGATGAGCACCAGTAGGATGTCGATCAGCGGCGTGATGTTGATTTCGGGATTAGACGGACTACCGCCTGCCATGGAGAATGCCATCGGATACTCCTCTCGGCACGCGTGTCTGAAAAAACAGACACCTGGGAGGCTAGAGAAGTTCCGGACAACGCTCGAGAATTGTTGATTTTTGATTGTCGATTGTCGATTGGCTGGCGGTCGACCTCCCCTAAGAAAGGGCGGCGGCGGGAATTGCCCGAGCGAGCCAGTCCTGGAATTCTTGTAGAGCTTTTTGGCACTGCGCTCGGTGCCTCTGCTGGCGGTCCCGAACCCTGCTTTCCAACGGGGGCAGCAGGTCAAACGTGACATTGGCCGGCTGAAAGTTCTTCGGGCTGGCCTGAGTGACATAGTGGACGAGAGAGCCGAAGGCCGTGGCGCGGGGAGGTGCTATCAACTCCAACTCGGAAGCCAGAGCAGCCGCGTGTACGCCTGCCATCAGGCCCGTGGCCATGGATTCCACATAGCCTTCCACACCGCAGATCTGGCCAGCAAAGAAGATTCGAGGATGGTCCTTCATCTGGAGCGTCTCGCGGAGCAGCGTAGGACCGTTGATGTAGGTGTTGCGATGGATTTGCCCGTAGCGGAAGAAGCGGGCGTTTTCCAGGCCGGGAATCAGTCGCAGCACTCGCGACTGCTCGCCGAACTTGAGGTGATTCTGAAATCCGACCAGGTTGTAAGAATCGGCTCGCAGGTTCTCCTGTCGCAGTTGAACGACAGCATAGGGTTGCCGGCCGGTGCGAGGATTTTTAAGACCCACTGGCTTCATCGGGCCAAAGCGCAGGGTATCGCGGCCGCGGCGGGCTGTCTCTTCAATGGGCAGACAGCTTTCGAAGTAATTCAGCTTCTCCCAGTCGCGCTGCTCGACGGATTTTGCCGCGATGAGCGCGTCGTAAAAGCGGTCGTACTCCTCCTTGATCATGGGGCAGTTGATGTAGTCAGCTGTGCCCTTGTCATAGCGTGCGGCCATGTAGACCTTCGACATGTCGATGGAATCAGCCTCCACGATCGGACTGATGGAGTCGTAGAAATACAAGTGCGTGCTGCCGCTCAGGCGGGCGATTTCCCGGGAAAGTGCGTCGGAGGTCAGGGGACCGGTGGCGACAATTGTGAGCTCATCTTGGTTGACGCGCGTGACCTCCTCACGCCGGATTGTGATCAGCGGCTGGTGGGAGATTGCTTCGGTAACCTTTGCCGCGAATGTCACACGATCCACGGCCAAGGCGTGGCCAGCGGGGACCGCGCAAGCACGGGCGATTTCCATCAGCAGCGAGCCGGCTCGGCGCATTTCTTCTTTCAGGAGCCAGGGGGCGGTGTTCTCGGTATCGGATTTTAAGGAATTCGAGCAGACCAGCTCCGCAAAACTATCCGTTTGATGCGCGGGGGTTGATCGCACAGGCCGCATTTCCCAGAGTTGGACGGAAACACCGCGGCGGGCACACTGCCAGGCCGCTTCTGAACCGGCAAGGCCGGCGCCGATGATGTTTACTGGTGCGGTCATTAATTATGACGAAGCGGGCGGGGACGCCTGCACGACAGCCGGCAAGATGCCGGCGCTACAAGGTATTATACGGACGCAACCTGGAGGTGAGGACGATGGCGCGCATTTCACTGATTGAGCCTAATCAGGCCAGTTCTGAAGTTAAAGAAATCTACGAAAAACTGCTGAAGGGCAAGCCGGGCAATGTGCAGAAAGCGATAGCTCATCGGCCGGAGGTTCTGAAGCATTTTCTTGCCTTCTACGGAAGTGTCGGCCGCTCGCTGGAGCGGCGCCTGTACGAGATGGTGTATATCCGGGTTTCGATGGTGAACGGCTGTAATTATTGAATGCAGCACCACATCGCTTCGTCGAAGCGAGTCGGGCTCACCCCGGAAGATTGGAAGGCTCTTAAAGAAACGAATTACTCCGGTTTCAGTGAAAAGGAACAAGCCGCGCTAAGATTTGCGGATAAGCTAACGCGAACGCCGCGAGAAATTAATGATGGCGATATAGCAGCCCTCAAGACACACTTTCCCGACGAACAGATTGTAGAGTTGGACCTGCTGGTAGGGCTGATCAACCTAACGAACCGGTTTACGGATCCCTTGGGGTTGGAGCTGGAATTCCCGGCAGAGAAAATCTAGCGCATTCGGTTCTCAGTCTGCCGTTGCATTGTCATTCGCTACAGAATGATTCTCTCGTCGCCGACCCGGCGGGTCACGCGCTCTCGGTCGAGGTATTCCAGAAGAGGAATGGCATATTTGCGGCTGACGCCAGTCAAGTCCTTGAAGTTGGAAACGTTAATCTTGGGCGCTTTCGTCTTATAGGCTGCGAGCTGACGGCGCAATTCCTCCAGAGCGGTACGGTGAAAAACGAGCTCGTCGGAGATTTTGACCAGGACTTTGTCGCGAAGTAGCAGAGTAACGATTTTCTGAGCTCGTGCTTTATCGACTTTGAGTCCGGCAATCACCTGGTACAACGCCGGCACTTTCAAACCGGCCGTGGCGAAGGCCTCTTCGATAGTTTTCTTGGATTCGGCCTCTTCGTCCTTCATGATCACACCGCGTCCAGCCAGGTGGACTAGTTCGCCAGAGGTTTGGATTTTCTTCTCCTGAACAAGTTTTTCCAGAACGCCGAAAAAAACGTCGGCGCCGATGTTGAGGCGTTCGCGTAGTTCCTCTTTGCTGATTCCCGCCACGAGGGGATTGGCATCGTGGAATTTTGAAATCGTCGAAAGCACTTCCGTCTGGGCCTGGTGGAAGGCTGCCGGAGAGACCAAAGTGTTATGGCTCTTCGCCAGTTCTCCGCGTTGCACCAGGCGCAACGCCAACTGCGCAGCTTGGCTGCTGGGAATGTTCATTTCAGCGGAAATCGCGGTCAGAGGCAGCCCTTCCAGAGCTCGCCGCGCAATGCGAGCATTCAGCACCTGCTCGGGCGAGCCGGTTTCCAGGGTGCGCAGGAAGGCGCTCAACTGTTCCGCCGGGACCTTGCGGGATAACGGGGTGGCATCGAGCACAACTCCTCCCCCGATGGTTATCACCGGCGAGAACTGGCGCACGATGAAGCGGTCTGCCGGTAAGAGCAGCGCAGGATCGTCCAGACGCAATTGCGCGTCCGCGTTTTGTCCAGGCGCGATTTGCTTTTCTCCGTACAGGCGGACTTCGGCCACGGTTTCGGATGTGTAAGCATGGAAATGGACGCGGGCGCGGTCCTTCAGTGGCCTGGCGGTGGGCAGAAGAGATAACGAAACATCGATCCGGTTCGTGGAGTGGAAAGTGTCGGGCGGGGCCAGGGTCATGCCACGCGCCAGATCTTCGGTCGAGGCGCCAGCGACGTTTAGCGCGGTGCGCTGCCCGGCTGTTGCCTGCTCTGCGGGTCTCCCATGTAGGTGGACGCCGCGAACGCGCACCCGCCGTCCGGTCGGAAAAACTTCCAGCTCTTCCTCTTTGCGAATCGTGCCCGAAACCAGCGTGCCGGTGATCACCGTGCCAAATCCTTTCATAGTGAACACACGGTCAATGGGTAGACGTGCAATTGCTTGAGAATCGCGCGCAGGAACCTCGGAAGCGACCTGAGCGAGCGCCCGCTTCAGTTCATCCAGACCGGTTCCCTTGAGCGAGCTGACGGGGACAATCGGAGCATGGGAGGGGTCAAGAAAGGACCCGCGCAGGAAATCTTCGACTTCGAGCCGCACCACATCAAGGGTCTCGCCGTCGACCAGGTCGGACTTGGTCAACACAGTGATACCGCGGCGCACCGAAAGCAAGCGACAGATGTCGAAGTGCTCGCGGGTTTGCGGCTTGATAGACTCATCGGCGGCAATGACGAGCAGCACCAGATCGATACCGCCTATTCCAGCCAGCATGTTGCGCACGAAGCGCTCATGGCCGGGAACATCCACAAATCCGAGCCGCAAAGCGTCGCCGCCGGGTGCAGGCAGTTCCAAGTGGGCAAAGCCGATGTCGATGGTGATGCCGCGGCGCTTCTCTTCTTCCAAGCGGTCGGCATCAATGCCGGTCAAAGCCTTGACCAACGCGGTTTTGCCGTGGTCGATGTGGCCGGCGGTGCCTACGATGACCGATTTCATTGAAACAAGTATAGCCATCAGCTGTCAGCTTTTAGCCATCAGCAAAAACCAAACGGCTGATAGCTGAGAGCTGCTTTGGCATGCGACAATAGAGCTTCCCTATGACAGCTTCCGCGATTGCCCCGGAACTCATCCAGGAACACGGGCTCACTGCTGACGAGTACGAGAAAATCAAACGTCTGCTGGGTGGACGGGAGCCGACGCTGACTGAGTTGGGCATCTTCAGCGTGATGTGGAGCGAGCATTGCTCCTATAAATCATCACGCGTCCACTTGAAACGTTTGCCCACCCGCAGCCGGCGGGTGGTGCAGGGGCCGGGGGAAAACGCCGGGATTATCGACATCGGCGACGGGTGGGCGTGTGCTTTCAAGATCGAATCGCATAATCACCCTTCGTTTATCGAGCCGTTTCAGGGGGCGGCTACAGGGGTGGGTGGCATTCTGCGGGACATTTTCACCATGGGAGCCCGACCGGTCGCGATTATGGATTCGCTGCGCTTTGGCCCCATCCAGGACAAAACACAAGCCGAAGGAAGCTCGGCTGCCCGGACGAGGACGTCTAGGCCTACACAAGCCGAGGTTCATAAGAACCATTCCTTGCTGGAGGGTGTGGTCAGCGGGATTGCGTCTTATGGAAATTGTTTTGGAGTACCGAACCTGGGTGGGGAGACGAAGTTTGAGCCCTGCTACTCCAACAATCCTCTGGTGAATGCATTTGCCTTGGGACTGGTGCGGCGCGATCAGATCTTTTATGCGAAAGCTGCAGGTGAGGGAAACCCAGTTATCTACGTCGGCTCAAAGACCGGTCGTGACGGCATCCACGGGGCGACCATGGCCAGCGAGGAGTTCAGCGAGGCTTCTGAAGGCAAGCGTCCCAATGTGCAGGTAGGCGATCCTTTCCTGGAAAAGCTTTTGCTCGAAGCCTGCCTCGAGGCCATGCAAACCGGAGCTGTGGTGGGCATTCAGGACATGGGCGCTGCCGGTCTGACCTGCTCGACTTGCGAGATGGGAGCGCGCGGGCACGTCGGCATTGAAATCGAACTGGACCGTGTCCCACAGCGCGAAACCGGCATGACGCCATACGAGATCATGCTCAGCGAATCCCAGGAACGCATGCTGCTGGTGGCTCAAAAAGGCCGGGAGCAGGAGGTTCTGCGGGTTTTCGGGAAATGGGGGCTGGACGCGGTCGAAGTCGGGCGAGTAACGCTCGACGGCAAGATGCGCGTACTGGAGCACGGCAAGGTGGTCGCCGAGATTCCCAACGAAGCCCTGACTGAGGACGCTCCTCTCTACCAACGGCCTCTGGAACGGTGGGAACCTTCCGTGCCGAGGGAGATGCCGGAGAACATCCGTTTGACTGGGTCCCGTGATTTGACAGCGGACCTCACGCAGTTGCTCGGTTCTGCCAACATCTGTGGCAAGCGCTGGATCTGGCAGCAGTATGACTCGATGGTGCAGACCAACACCGTAGAAGGCCCGGGTGCCGGCGACGCGGGAGTGATCCGCATCAAGGGGTCGCAGCGCGGACTGGCGATGGCGCTGGATGGCAACGGGCGCTGGTGTTACCTCGATCCGCGGCTGGGCGCGATGCATGCCGTGGCCGAGGCGGCCCGCAAGGTAGCGTGCAGCGGGGCGACTCCAGTGGCGGCTACTAATTGCCTGAACTTCGGGAATCCCGAGAAGCCGAACATCATGTGGCAGTTCTCCCAGGTGATCGACGGCATGACCAAGGCTTGCGAAGAGTTGGAAGTGCCGATCACTGGCGGGAATGTCAGCTTCTATAACGAGACTTTGGGCGAAGGCATTTATCCCACACCGGTGCTGGGAGTGGTTGGCATCCTGGAAGACCTGCACAAGGCCGGGCACATGGGTTTCCGCGGGCCTGGGCGGGCTGTCGTGCTGCTCCGGGGCGGCGACCTGGCCGACATCACCGACGTCGAGTCAGAGTTTGGTTCGTCGGAATACGCAAAGGAGATCCTCGGCTCGGTTTGGGGCTACCCGCCGGAGTTGGAGTTGGAGAAAGAAGCTGGTCTGCAGAAAGCGTTGGTGGAAATCATTGCCGGTGGGCTGTTGGACTCAGCGCACGACTGCTCGGAGGGAGGCATTGCTGTCGCCCTGGCCGAGTCGGCTTTCCCTGGCGGGGTTGGGGCAAAGGTCAATTTGGCTTCTCAGGGACTGCCGGCGGAGTTCGTGTTGTTTGGGGAAGATGCCAGCCGGGTAGTGCTTTCCTGCGACCCCAGTAACCTGCCGCGAATCCAACAAGCGGCGGTAAAATACGGTCTCTCAGCAGAGCACATCGGGGAGACGGTTCCAGAAGAGACGGAAATTCAGCTCGACGGCCGGGTGGTGGTGTCGGCTGCGGTGAGCGAGTTGCGCGGCGTCTACGAAGGTGCTTTGGAACGGGCACTGCGAAGTGAGCCTGCGATGGTGGCCGCGGATTAAAGGCTTGTGGCCATGTGGAGGCGAGTCTTCGATTCGCCCGGACGGGTCTGAGACCCGTACCCACAGGAAACGCAGGGTGACAACGAAGTGATGCTACCCGTGGACAAATTCCGGGAAGAGTGTGGGGTAGTAGCGATCTATGCGCACCCCGAGGCGGAGAAGCTTGCCTACCTGGGGCTGCACGCGCTGCAACACCGTGGACAGGAGTCGGCCGGCATTGTGACATCGGATGGCCTGAGTTTACATGCTCACAAGGCGATGGGACTGGTCGCCGACGTCTTCACTGAAGAAGTCCTGACGAAGCTTCTGGGAACGCTGGCGATTGGACATACCCGCTATTCCACTGCGGGCGATTCGGCTCTCCTGAATGCCCAGCCCATCATGGTTCAGTCGAACAAGGGCCGGGTGGCGCTTGCGCACAATGGCAACCTGGTCAATGCACTCGAGATCCGCAGCCGTCTGGAAAGCCAGGGCTCGATCTTCCAGACCAGCAGCGACACTGAGGTCATCGTTCATTTGATTGCGCTCTCGAAGGAGCACACCCTTCCGGAAGCCATGGCCGACGCCTTGCGCCGGGTAGAAGGCGCGTTCTCTTTAGTGATGATCAGCTCGGACCGCATCTTTGCGGCGCGCGATCCTCGCGGATTCCGGCCTTTAGCTATGGGACGCATTCCGTCACAATCCGGGGAGAAGCGGGACACAATCGTGTTTGCGTCCGAGACCTGCGCGTTCGATTTGATTGGGGCCTCGTATGAGCGCGATGTGAAGCCGGGGGAACTGGTCGTGGTGGGGCCGGAAGGAATTTCGTCGCGCTTTTATTCACCTGCCGGGCCGCAGTCCAGCTGCATTTTTGAGCACGTTTATTTCTCGCGACCCGACAGCCTGGTGTTCGGACGCTCGGTAGACATGAGCCGCGACGCGTTGGGACGCCAGCTGGCGCGCGAGGCGCCGACGCAGGCCGATATCGTCGTCCCCGTGCCAGACTCGGGTGTAAGCGCCGCTATGGGCTTCGCCGCCGAAAGCGGGATTCCATTCCGCTTCGGCCTGATACGAAACCACTACGTGGGACGCACGTTCATTGAGCCCTCGCAATCGGTACGCGACTTTGGAGTCAAGTTGAAGCTGAACCCGGTGCGTTCTGTACTGGAAGGCAAGCGCGTGGTGCTCATTGACGATTCCATTGTTCGCGGCACCACCAGCCGCAAGATCGTTCGCATGATCCGGGGAGCCGGCGCGAGTGAAGTGCACATGCGCATCTCTTGCCCGCCTACGATATCGCCGTGTTTCTACGGAGTTGATACTCCGTCGAAGAAACAACTGATAGCGGCTAACAAGTCGGTTGAGGAGATCCGCGAGTACATCGGAGCAGACTCTTTGGCTTACCTGTCCATTGAAGGTCTGAAGAAAGCCTGCGGGGACGGAGAGAAGACTACCTACTGCTCGGCCTGCTACACCGGCAAATATCCTACTGACTGGGTTGATGTGGAAGAAATTCAGCCCGCTACCACCAGGCGCTAACTTCCCTTCGAGAAACATATATGGGCCCGGGCAGGCGGGTCAAAGACCCGCCTCCACACTGGTTTTTCTAAGTATAGCCAAAGATATTTGAAATTTTGATTCAGAAAAGCTTTCAGCGCTCAGCTGGCAGCTTTCAGCACCTTAAGCTCACGGAAATCTTTCACCCCAACATCCTGGTCGCCCCAGACGTCGTAGCTGTCACTCTGGACTTCCACGGTCCTCTATCCGATGATCTTGTTGCCACACAAAAAACAAAGGAAAGAGGACCGATGGAAACCTTCCGCAAGCTGTTTGCCAGCCTGCTTGTCTTTGTATACCACTGTTTCGATCGCGTCGTCATCCAGGGCTATCTCCCTCTACTCACTCGTCCGGAGCATATCGTCTTTTTTTTTCGCGACGTGCACGGCATCTACCCCATTACCAAGCAGGCGTTGCGGCAGAGAACGCGAGACTACCAACAGTGGGTGGAAGCCTTCGCGCGCAAGCGTCGCATTCCCATTCAGTGGCCCGACCCCGACATGAAGAAGAAAGGCCTCAGGCAGGAAGAGTACGCCCGCCCCTACCTCCTGGCCATGGAACGTCGCAAACGCTTTGGCGTTTACTTCATCTTCAAAACTATGGAACCGGGCCCTAACTTCCGCTCCTGCTCGCCTAAGTACCCTACCGAAGATCCTGGTTATCGCATCATCAGGCGGCATTGGTCTCGTTACACCCACTACTACTTCTACATTCGCGATGAAGTACTCGGCCCCATGATCCTGTGCGTCGGTTCTTTTCTTCCCTTCAGCACCCGCTATTGGATCAATGGTCATTCCTTTATCGCCGGGCAACTACAGCGCCAAGGCGTCAGTTTCCACAAGGATGACAACGCCTTCCTCTCCGTCTCTGATCCGGAAGCGCTGCAAGCCACCGCCGATCGCCTCAGTCCCGAGATCATCCGCCCGCGCCTGGATTATTGGACTCTGGTCTTAGGCCCCAAATTTTCCAAGAAGGATCGCAGCGCCATCCCCTTGCGCCGTCACTATTCCCTCAATCAGGTGGAGTACTGTCGCAATTTCATCTTTCGGCGTAACTCTCCCATCCACAAGCTATTTCAGCGCTCTGCTGAATTAGGAGTCTTTTGTCTGACTGCCGACAAGATCGCTCAGATCTTTGGCGTACGCAAACACAAGCGGTTGCGCGGCAAACTACACAGCATGCTGGAAAAGCTCGATCACGGGCACCACGTGCTGCGCATCTACTGCAAAGGCCTCGTGGCGCGCCTCTATGAAAAGTTCTCCACTTTCCTTCGTCTGGAAATATGTGTCAACCGCCTCAAGGATCTTGGGCTCAACAAAGGATTGGACAACCTGGGCGCTCTCCGTGAGAAGCTGGTGGTGATTACGGATCATCTGGCTGGCTTAGAAGCGGAACTCCTCAACGTCCACGTTGATTTTCCTCTATTTCAACGAATGGCTCTCCCCGTCTCTGCCGGCAAGAGCAAAATACCCGGCATTAAAATCCAGGACACCCGCATGATTCGACTCATGGAAGTGCTGCTCCATGGTGGCCCACAATTAGCTGGTTGGCGTACCATCCACATCTGGCAAGCTCTGCAGGCGGCCTTTTCCCTTTCTCCTCAGGACTACACTCTCAATCAACTCCGCTACGACCTACGCAAGATGAAAGGTCACGGCCTGCTGGAGCGCGTCGGCAAACACTACGCCTACCGCCTCACGGAAAAGGGAGCCCGAGTCTCCGCCACTTTCGTCCTGTTTCACAAGCGCATCTGCGGTCCCCTGGCTAACAGCTTGTTTCATCACCGACCCAAACGCAGCCCCCGACCGCCCGCTAAAATCGAAACCGCCTACCACAAGGCCGATGCCGCCATTCAGAACCTCATCGATAAGCTG
>Ga0209055_1000733_pt1 | contig 22621 bp, 26 predicted proteins | sample GraSoiAngelo_110_FD_185875 | JGI IMG/M metagenome (GOLD analysis project Ga0209055, IMG submission 185875) | Grasslands soil microbial communities from the Angelo Coastal Reserve, California, USA - 14_0903_12_30cm (SPAdes) (version 2) | ecosystem: Environmental > Terrestrial > Soil > Grasslands ... | reverse complement strand
GGATGTCTCGGTTGGGATGGCTGGCGGGAGTCTAGCCGAATGCCATGACACGCACCAGCACGGCGCCGCGGTAAGGTCACTTTGATTTTGGGACAGCGGGCAGCCGCTGCTCGTCAGTGCTTCTGGCGCTCCGTCGACACCGCGTTGCGCAGGGCCCGCGTCTTCTGGGTCAACCGCTCAATCTCCGGCGATCTTCTCGCAGGACTGCCTTCCTCACCGCGGACGTCGTGGACGGATTCGAGGTAGGAGAGCAGTTCGTCGAGGAAGGCGAGTAATTCCGTCAGCATCGGATCTCCGCCAACGCGTCATCGAGTTCGTGAAGGGCCTGTTGCGCCTTGATGGCACGCGGGACAAGAGAGTCTAGCAGACTTGAACTATGGACGGTGGGCTCGCTCCAGCGCTCGTCTGATGACCGCGATCAACTTCGACGCGCCGTCCCAGTACCCCACAGCGGCGATGTTCCAGATAAACTAAGGCCATAATGAGCACGAGCCGCCTAATGAGGCTGTACCTGTGACGCTGGCAGAAGGAGTTTCACTATGTGTGGACACCGCCTGGTTAGGCTCACCATTGTTCTATTCATGGCGGCGTGTGCGAGCGCGCGCGTTAGTGGGCCGCCAGCGAAAATTGGTGATCCGTTGCCCGGCCTGACTCCGGCAGAGCTCGCGCGCTTCCAAGCAGGCAAGGCGGTCTTCCAGCGCACCTTTGATGCCGCGCACGGACTTGGGCCGCTGTTCAACAGTACAAGCTGCGCTGAATGCCATGAGCAGCCGGTCGTCGGCGGTGTTGGCAAGGGGGAGGTCGGTGGTGATGACACCGAAGTCCATGCGAGCAAGTTCACGAACAATCAGTGCAACGAGTTGACCCAGCAAGGCGGCCCGGTGTTCCGCCAGCATGCGACGCGCGGTGATCCGCCTCCGATCCCTGCAGACGCTAATATTGGTCGACGTACGACGTCAGCGCTGTTCGGCTTCGGTCTCATTGACACCATTCCGGACGCCGAGATCCTCAAGGGGGTGGGGCGTGCAGGCGGCCGTGCAGCCCGCTTGCCCGATGGCCGTCTTGGGCGCTTTGGCCGGAAGGCCACGGACGCGACGCTAAGCGAATTCAGCACAGGCGCCTTCAGTGTCGAGCAAGGAATCGAAGTGCCAGCGGAGCTGTCTCCAGGGGACCGCGACCTAGCCGTGGACTTCATGCGTTTTCTAGCGCCCCCGGATCGAGCGCAACAGCCGCATCGGGGCGCGGACGTGTTTCAACGGATCGGCTGCGCGGACTGCCATACGCCGAGTATGAAGACGGGTCCGAGTTCGGTGAAGGCGCTCGCGCATAAAGAGATTCCCCTGTACTCAGACCTGCTGTTGCATGCTCTCGGGCCGGCGCTGGCAGATTTGTGCAGGGGTATCGCCAAGCCCGAGGAGTTCCGCACTGCGCCGTTGATGGGCCTGCGCTTCAAGACGACGTTCTTGCACGACGGCCGCGCGCTGTCGTTAACATCGGCGATCGTGCAGCATGCGGGGCAGGCACAGCCTAGCGTGGATGCGTTCCTCAAACTGCGGCCCGAAGAGGTGGACGCATTGCTGAAGTTCCTACAGGCGTTGTAGATGGACACCTACGGCCGGGCTTCAGATTTGCGGTGGATCATCGGCGTTGAGCATCGGGCCTGGCCGAACAGGCCGGAGAAGTCTGGACCTCCTTCAGAGTCCGACCCCGCTGGGTCAGCCATGAGGCCTAGGTATGCCGGAGGTCGTGGAACCGGAAGTCACCGAGCTTCGCCCGCTCAACAGCGGATTCCCAGGCCGTGCGGTAGTGGTTCCAGTTGCGAGAGCCGAAGACAAGCCCGCACTTCCCCTTCGCCTTCAGCCGTCGAAGCTGGTCAACCTCCTTCGTGCTGAGCCCGTACCGACTCTACATAGTTTTCCCGGCAAACGAACACCTTCGGGTGGTTCGCTCCAAGGGATCGCTCGAAGATCGTCAGCGCCCGCCGGTAGAGTCGCTCGGCCTCGGCGTATCGTCCTTGATTCTTGTAGAGAACGGCTAGGTTGTTCGCCGTCACCGCAACGTCGGGATGGTCCGCACCGAGCAGGTTCTCTTTGAGAACGAGGGTCCGCCCGTACAACTGCTCGGCCTCGTGCACGTCGCCACGGGCGTGGCGAAGCGCCGCAAGATTGTTTAAGTTTACGACGACCTCATAGTACTGCGACCCCAAGACGCTCTCGAACACCGCGAGGGCCCGTCGGATAAGCACCTCGGCCTCCTCGCGCTTGCCCTGACCGTCCAGGATCGCGGCCAGCGCTGCCGCGTCGGCCGCCACGTCTGGATGATCCGGCCCGAGGAGGCGCTCGCGGATCTCCAGCCCTCGCCGCGCGTGAGGCTCGCCCTTGGCGTAGCGGCGGCGCGCATGCTCAAGGCCTCCGAGGTTGTGGTACAGCGTGGCCACTTCGCGGGAGGCTTCACCTCGGGCGGCAAGGACAAGAGCCATTGCGCGCTGATAGACGCTCTCGGCTTCGTCGAATCGCCCCAGTTCCTTGTACAAGACGCCGAGATTATTGAGCACGGTAGCCACTTCGATATCGCTGGGCCCGAGCACGCATTCCACGAGCTTGAGCGCACGCTGGAAGAGATGCTCGGCGCGTCGATAGTCTCCCCTGGCCTGGGCCGACCGCGCCAGGTGGTCAGCGACACGCGTGACGAATCGGGCAACCGCCCGGCGGGGGTGGAGGAGCGATCTCCGGCGGTCCGCAGATGTGGTTTGGCGATGGACTCGCGAGCCGCCGCCTGCTGGATCACCGTTGCCTACCACCCAAGCTCCGCCGAGCGGCACGTCCGCTACCTCGGGTCCCGGACCAGCGTCTCGTTGTGGTTGGCCGCGATTCTCGCCTCGCTCAGCGCGGGGTACAGGATCGCCACCACAGCTGCGACGCCGTACAGCATCAGGATGAGCCGCTTCATTGCCTCACCTCCTTTCCTTTCCTTCAGGTATGACAGCCATTCCGCGACATTCGCCTTGACCATCGACGTCCACCGGCACTATCGTTCGTGACGCGCTATAAACAGCTACACAGAAATCTAGCTGTGCCGCTCGACCACAGGCAATTCCTCTAAATAGAGGAACTGAAGTAAGCGGGCAAATGAGCAAGTCAGATCTGTTACGGGTCCAGGACGTCCGCGATGCCTACCGTTTGATCGGGGAGTGTCGTGACCTGGGGAACGATCCGGCGCTCTGGGAGCGACGGATGGCCGAAGGGCTTCGCCGGTTGATCGGTGCCCCGGCGGCTACCGCGGGCGAGGGCCTATGGGTTCGACCGGCCGGCCCCATCAACCCCGTTTCAACCTTCGATGCTGGTCTCGACCCGCGGGGCCACGAGCGATTGATGGCCTACATTCGCGAAAACGGCACGATGGTCGACCCCATCTTTCGGGCGCTTCAGCACACGAACGGTGCACTCGTCACGCGCACGCGGCGTCAGCTCGTTCCAGATGCCGAGTGGTATCGCTCGGTGAGCTACAACGAGCATCGAAAAGTAGTAGGGGTCGACCACCAGTTGACGTCGATTTCTCAGGTCTCGGACGCCGGTGCCATCAGCGGAATCGGTGTGTACCGGGCAATCGGCGAGCGGGATTTCACTGGGCGCGAGCAGCAGTTGCTCAACTTCTTCCACGAGGAGCTCGGCGGGCTGATCGGCCGATCGCTTGTCAGCTGCATGGAGCCGGGGCCGGAGAAACTGTCGCCACGCCTGCGGCAGACACTCGCCTGTCTGCTCGAGGGCGACAGTGAGAAGCAGGTTGCGGCACGCCTCGGCCTCAGCCAGGCGACGACCCATCAGTACGTGACGGCGCTCTATCGCCATTTCAAGGTGAGGAGCCGTGCCCAGCTCCTCGCCCACATCATCAAGCGCATGGGCCGAGAGGGAGCGTGGGCCCGATCGCTCACGGGAAGCCCGGCGAAGCCCAGCGCGGCCATCAAGAGTCGACCGCGTTGATCGAGCACAGCGTGCTACCAGACTGCTCCACGCTCTGGTCTCCACGAGGCATCTCTCAGGGATTCCCCAACGCGTGATTCAGGGGATTACCCGGATTGTTCGCTTCGGGACCCCCAGTACATATTGATCGACCCGCGAATGAGTATCGAGACCGTCTCTCTCGTACGAGGAGCTGGTGAGCCCCATCCCAGAGTCTGATCTCGGGAGTGACGTCCCACTTCACGACGGAAGCCCGAGGATGCGGGCCATCCTCACGGTCATCGAGAACATCGCGGACACGGATGCGACGGTCTTGCTCCGCGGCGAAAGCGGGGTGGGCAAAGACCGCATCGCCCGGGCCATCCATGCCCGGTCTGCCCGCCCCCAGGGGCCATTCGTCAAGGTCAACTGTGCCGCGATTCCCCAGGGGCTGATGGAGTCCGAGCTCTTCGGCCACGAAAAGGGGGCATTCACCGGCGCCCACCGCCGCAAGCCCGGCCAGTTCGAGTTCGCGAACAAGGGCACGATCTACCTGGACGAGATCGCGGAACTGCCGCTCGCCCTGCAGGCCAAGCTCCTCCACGTACTGCAGGACTTCCGATTCTCGCGCGTCGGGGGCCACGGGGTGATCGACGTCGACATCCGCGTGATCGCCGCCACCAACCGGAACCTCGAGGAGGCGATGGCGCGCGGGGAGTTCCGGGAGGATCTCTACTACCGGCTCAACGTGGTGGAGATCTGGGTGCCCCCGCTGCGCGAGCGGCGGGAAGAGATTCCCGGGCTGGCGTCGTTGTTCCTGGCCAAGTTCAACGAGCAGTATGGGCGGCAGAAGCAGCTCTCGCCTGAAACGATCGCCCGCCTCACCGCGCATCCGTGGTCAGGAAATGTCCGGGAGCTGGAGAACGTCATTCGACGCATGGTGGTGCTCCCGGACGGCGAGCGGGCGTTCGAGACCCAGGTCGTCCGAGGCCGAAACGGTCACGCCGCGGCGCCGCGGCCCGCTCCGGTCGTCACCGAGGGCCTGCGGGAGATCGCGCGCCGTGGCGCGCGCGAGGCCGAGCGTCATGCCCTCGCGGAGGTCCTCGAACGCGTGGGGTGGAATCGAGCCGAGGCGTCCCGGACCCTCAAGGTCAGCTATAAGACGCTGCTTGCGAAGATCTCCGAGTGCGGCCTGACGCCGCCTATTCGTCGATGAGTGACCGCGACGCGCCGCGATCCGTAGTCCCGACTTCCAGGAGGCCGACAGCCGTGGCCGGGCTATAGTGCCGGCGACTGAGCTGTGAGCCGAGCCGGTCGGGAGACTAATCGGGCATGAAACGCTCCGTCTCTGTGATTGTTCCGACCACTGTGTCTCTTGAACGTGCCCCCCTGCTAGGGCGCGCCTTGCGCAGCCTTCAAGAGCAGCAGCATCACGTGATCGTTCCCATCGTCGTCGCCAACGGTACTCGTTACCTGCCCGAGGTCCTCGAGTCCCTGAAGCAACGCCAGGACATTCGTTTCATCTATCTCGATAGGCATAGCCACACTGAGGCGAGACTCGCAGGGCGCAAGGCCGTAGACACGGAATTCTTTGCATTTCTGGATGACGACGATGAGTATTTACCGGGCGCCGCCCAACAGCAGCTCGGCGCCATCGCGAGGGATCCGTCGGTTGACGTACTGATTACCAATGGATATCGACACGAAAGCGGCCAGGACGTTGTTCAACTCGCCGATGTGCCGAGCTTGCAGCGCGACCCGTTGCGCAGTCTCATGGATTTTTCCTGGCTGCACAATGCGGGCGCCCTATTCCGCAGTGACCGGATCTCATCGAACGACCTCCAAGGCCCTCCTGCTATGGAACTGACTTATATGGCCTTGAAACTTGCATTGACAAAAACACTAAAATTTCTCGATGTACCAACCTATCGATGGTACCAAGGCACACCGGAATCTCTGTCGGCGACGAAGGGATACCGGGCCGCTGAACCGGAGGCGATCCGCGAAATGCTCAAGCTGAATCCGCCCGCGTATATCAAGAGGCGCCTCCGGCGGAAGTATGCGGCAAGCCTTCACTGTCTGTCGGACACTGAAAGACAGGACGGCTGCTATCGGGCGGCATGGCGATATCATCTCAGGAGCCTCGCTTCGCCCTACGGAATCCCTTATCTGCTGTACACGCGCCATCTATTGCGTCCTAAGCGAACTGGCAAGCCGGCAGCGAGTGGTCGGTCACCTGGCTGACCGCTGTGCGCAGCACGCTGGTGCCGCTCGCACCACGAAACGCCGCGTCGATCTGTCCCTCATGAAGGGCATCCGCGTGGAACCGAACGCGCGCACGGTCTGGGCGCAGGGCGGCGCGCTGTGGCCGAGGGCCCTATCAAGAAGGCCCTTCTTGATATCAAGTCAATAGACCTCGTGCTACATTCGAGGCGACGATGAGCCCTAGACGGAAGCTCGATCCAGCGGTCCTTGCCGAGTTTCAGCGGCTCGGTCGGATCGGCGGCAAGAAGGGCGGTCCCAAGGGCGGGGTTGCGCGATGGGCCAACGTCTCGGCCAAGGAGCGCACTGCGCACGCGAGGCGAGCCGTCGCGGCGCGCGAGGCGAAGCGGAAGAAGGGGACGAAAGGCTAGGGCGCCGTGGTCGTGACGCTGCCGATCGGCACGATAAAGCGAATTCTTGACCGCGTGTCGAGCCTGCCCGAACAAGCCAGCGAGTTCATACTCGGCGAGGCTCTGGCCCGCATTCTGACACGCGACGACATCGAGACGACCAGTCCGACGCCGGCGACAAAGTCGCTGCCGAAGCTTCCCCAGAACATCGTCTCCGCGCTCGAGAAAGCCAGAGACGACAAGACTTTGATAGACGGCGGCAAACACGTGGGGCATCTTGGGCACTACGACTTCATGACATTGCGCGACTGGTGTCGCGCCATGCGCCTGGGTTCCGACGCCGCTGCTGTGGAGGCTGCCGTTGTGGCTGCGTCGAAATGAGCCTGGACCGCAAGGCGGGGCGGGCGCGAAGGACGAAGCCGACGCAGACGGCATGAGCAAAGCGTGTTGAACATCTTCGGCTTGCTCCTGAACCTGTTCGGTGTCGTGCTCCTGTTCTTATTCGGAATGCCCTTCCACGTCGCCGCCGGCGGCAAGGCCGTGACCTGGACTACGTCGAACATCGACGTCCAGGTGAAGAAGATCGACGACCTCTTTAGCGTCTTCGGGTGGATTGGGCTCTTCGCGATCGTGCTCGGGACGCTGTTCCAGATGTTGGCGACACTGCGGGAGCGGTAGCTCGTTCATCGAAGCCACGTGCGCCTTGCGGCTTCATGGCTCACATACCGCGTCGTAGTAGTGCCGGTCCCCGGTACCCGCAGTCCTCACCCAAACCCATGCGCTTTTGGGTGGGTCATTGGGCCACGGCCATCCTGTAGCGCCGTTGAACCGCTCCCTGGGGTGCCACGTCGTGGCGCCGTCAATCTGATGGTAGCCGCGACGAAACATGCAGCTTTCGTATTGCTGCTTCCAATGCTTCTCAATGATCCCCGAATCCGCGTAGAAGTCGTAGGCGACAACAGGCCCGCCGATTCCTGCCTCATAGAGGCACGCCCTGACGGTGTCCTGGAAACCCGGGTTGCACGGCGTGAATGTGTATCGCACGCCCGCAGCATGCGCACATCCAGCTAGCACGAGGGCCAGCGTGACGGCCACGGCCTTCATGGCGTCAACTCCCTGGTGGAGGATGGCTGACCACTGGAGACCGCGCCGAGAGCGGTAGGAACTACAGATACTGGCCGGGCTCTCGTCGCTCTTCGCCGCCTTCCGAGGGGCCGGAGGGAAGACCGCGACGGCGCATCTCATCGAACTGGGCGCGCGCTTGCGCGTGCTGTGCCCAGAGCGCTGCCTGGATGCCGTGGAACAATCCCTCGAGCCACCCGACCAGCTGAGCCTGCGCGAGGCGGATCTCTGACTCGGTCGAGCTGCTCTCGAGCGGCAAGGTGAGCGTCTCGAGTTCCTTCTGTAGATCCTCCGACAGGCCCTCCTTCAGCGTGGCGAGCGCCTTGTCGTAGATCGACCGCAGCCGCTTACGTCCCGCCTCGTCCGGGGAAGACTTTCGCACCTCTTCGAGGAGCTCGCGGATCATCGCGGCGATTCGCAGGAGCTTAGCCGGCTGAGACACGAACTCACCGGTGGCCCGCTCGCCAGACGGCATCAGGATTTCCGGCTCTCCATTGCTCATTGTGTTCTCCCCGCGGGACGGCTCCGACTGATCGGGGCCAAGCGTACCACGGCGCTCTCAGCGCTTCCTGCGCTATCATGCGTCGGGCGCGATCGCCCGCGCCGGAAGGGGACAGCCTGGCGTAAGATGTCGCGTATCGTGTCGAGCGCAGCGTGGCGCCGCATTCTACTCTGCTCGATCGTCGTCGCCGCCATTGCGGCGTCGGCGCCGGCGCAGACTCCGTCAAATCTCCGCGTCGTGCACACCGTCGACAAGGCGACCCCGCCTACGGCCGAGCTGTCCGGCCGCGTCTACAACGATGGCACCGTCGACGTGATCGACGTCTACGTCAACGCGGCGGCAGTCGATCAGTCGGGCAAGGTGCTCGCGCAGGGCATTCCGTACGTGGGTATGGTGCCGGCGCGCGGGAGCGCTCCCTTCAAGGCCCGGGTGCCGATCGTCCCCGGTGCGACCGGCTACCGTGTCGGTATCAACAGCTTCCGCTTCGCGTTCGGACGCGATGCGCCGTGACGCGCACGGGAGATAGACGCTCGGCGGTATAATCGGTCATCCGTCGAACGGGTCGGTTCGCCACCCAGAAAGGGGAGGGTGATGACCACTCAGACCGGCGCGACCACCGAGCGTGCTTCTCACACCGAGGAGTCTTCTCAAGCTTCGCGCGACGTCACGAGGCTCTACCAGGAGGGCCTGATCGCCGGCCTCGTCGGCGCCGCGACCGTGGCCATCTGGTTCCTGATCATCGACTCGATCCAGGGCCGCCCGCTCTACACGCCGACGGTCCTCGGCGCCGCGCTCTTCCATCGCGGCGCCGCGCCGTGGCTCGACGCGGTGCCGAATTTCGAGATGGTGCTCATGTTCACCTGGGTCCACGGCCTCGCGTTCATCGTGATCGGCGGCATCGTCGCGCGCCTTCTGGCGTTCGCCGAGCAACAGTCCAACGTGGGCTTCGGCATCCTGATGCTCTTCGTGTTCTTCGAGTTCGGGTTCATCGCGGCTGCGATGCTGCTCGCCGCCCCCGTGCTACAAGCGCTCGCGTGGCCCGCGATCCTCGTCGCCAACTTGCTCGCGGCAACGGCGATGGGCGGCTACTTCTGGCTGCGACACCCGAATCTGAGGGTGCAGCCGTAGCTCGGGTATACTGACGGTCGCTGACCCCGTCGTCTAGCCTGGCCCAGGACGCGACCCTTTCAAGGTCGAGATCGCGGGTTCGAATCCCGCCGGGGTCACCACTGAAATCGCCGCCACTTCTGAGGGTTCTCGCGCTCTTCAGCCCCGGGGCGCGAGCACCTCAGACCCCCCAAATCCCTCCTAATCACCGTTGGAAGGTGTGGCGCTCGTGTACAGTCTAAGAATCGTGCGACGAGCTGCACGCGACGAGAAGCTTATGCCGATCGCCTGTCCAGTAGGAGCCTCTCGTTATCCCAGATCCGGAAGCAGAGGGCGTGGAAATGACGGATCCTCCTGCCACCCTCTAAGGTAGTGCCCACCATCGCGATCTGATCTGTCGTAATGTTTGCGCCGCAGGCGTCGCACATTTGTCCGCCGCCCGGCGTGTCCTGCACTTTCGTCATTCTGCCATGTGGTAGTAGACCGCCCTCAAGTCTGCGCCGGATGACGAAGCGAACAACGTCCAGATCCATCAAAGTCTTCACCTCTCAAAATCCTGGGGTGCCTGCGCCCATCGCACCACGATCCCGATGCGACCGCCTTAGACCATCGAGGCGACATCATCCGCGTCCACTTTGGGATTGTCAACGCAGTGGCGAGGCATTCTTGGCGAGCGCAGTACTGGTGATCGGGCTCGCGGTCGCTCTCGCTGTCAGCCTCGTTCTCGCGCCACTCGCCGCCGAGGCGCGCGGGGTGGTTCAACGAGAAACCTTTTGGCGGGCCGACCTCGCGGGACTATGGGAGGTTATCGGCGGGACTGTGTAGGTCGTCGGGCGCCTGACCAAGGACCAACCCGTTGACTGGAGTTCCATCGTGATGTCGCGCTGGCGCCGGTCGATGTGCCGTCTTTCGGCGCGCGGCGGAGTGAAGCTCCCCCGGCGCCGTTCGCCTCGGCGACGGTCGAGAACCACATCCCGGCTCTCGTCCGCGAAAACGTGCTTGAGATAGAAGTATTGTTTGGGTTCGGTGCGCGACACGACGAAGACCAAGTCTGCCATGATCGCCTCCGACGAATTCCAGCCGCGGTCTTTCTCAAAACCCGTGATTCACTCAAGAACGGAAGCTCGGTGCAACGACCCTAGGGTCTTGCGCCGGGGTGGGAAGCTGAGTGGTCAGAAGACTCCACGACCAGAAAGGCGGAAGGCGGACAAGCCGAACCGTCGGCGACCCATCGGCCGGCGATCACAATCCTCTTGAACCTGGCCAATACACGCGCCCATAGCAGTGGTATGCCAGAGGAGGCATTTGCTAACAAGACAGGGAATTCCCCGAATTCGTCGGCCGATAAGCCCCAATAGCTGGTGGTTCTTGTGGCGAGGCAAACTGCCGTTTTACAGGGGTGGTTGCTCGAGGAGCGAAGTGCGTCTAAAGGTGCGAAATCGGGGTGCGCACGAGGGGACGAACTACTTCACCGCACGCCTCACCAAGGTCCAGCCCGATACATCGAGTTCTCGCGATATGTCGCGGCGGCGCCGGTCAACGTGGCGTCTTTCGGCCGGCGGCGGCCTCAGGCTTTGGCGCCGTTCGCCCGTGCGCCGGTCGAGAACCACATCCTCGGTCTGGTCCGCGAACGCGTGCTTGAGACGCAGGTATCGTTGGGGCTTGGTACGCGACACGATGAAGAGAAAGTCCCCCATCACCGGCCTTGACGGATTCGCGCACGATCTTCTCGGACCTTGCGAGTGCAGGCCCTCATACCTACTACCATATTGCAGGCGAAGTGTTTCCAAGACCAGAAGGAGATTCCCGAATTTCTTCACGAGAAGCCCTGTAGTCGGTGGTTCCGCCGCGACACACCGTGGACCCATGCGGGCCGAAGAGGAGGTAAGGCCAACCAGCAGACGCGTTAGGGCGTCGCGTCACGCGAGGACGCCTCCGAGCAGCTCGAACTCCCACGCCATGAAGCAACGGGGGTGGAGATGGTACTTGTGCAATTCGGCTTCGAGTCCTCGCGAAGCTGCGGGTGTTTCGCTTTCGGCCCTGAACTCAGCCTCGAGCTCTATCTGACTGCGTCGCACTGTTTTGCCACAGACCACGCACGCCTCACCGCATCCGGGACCCCCCATGATGCGGTCAGGACTTCGCGTCGGCAGCTTCCCATTCTTGATCGCTTCGAGGGCCTTCTCGCGAAAGGTGTTGTCGTGCATCAGTAAGCTATCCCCCTAGTAGGCCGAGTGGCGCCAGGGAAAGAGTAGTGTCTTTCCCTGAAGTCCGCATCGGGGAATCACCTGATGCCGCCGATCTTCTTCTTCAGCCGGAATTCGACGGTCGGGCCGGACCTCCTTCGGTTGAGACCGGCGGGAAGTCCTTTTTCAAAGAGCTGCGTCGGTGCCGGCCGGGGAAATCGTCGAGGACGCCGAACGCGACATAGCCAAGCTTCTCGTAGAATGCCGGCGCCTGGAAGCTAAACGTCTCGAGGCGAGCGTGGCGGCAGCCTCGCCGCACGGCCTCAGCCTCGGCGGTCGTGAGGAGCAACCGGCCGTAACCGCGGCCCCGAATCCTTTCGTCGACCCACAGGAACTCGACTAGAAGCCATCCCCAGTACGTACTCCCGATCACCCCACCCACGATCTGTTGCTGGTCGTCGCGCAGCCAGATCGTCAGCTCCTGGGAGTGCTGATCGCCGGCCTGCGAGCGGTTGTATGCAAAGAGTGCCTCGCGCAGCGCCTGTCTGTCGTGTGCGCTCGGGTCAGAGGCGATGTCCACCCAGATGCCGCTCACTAGATCTCCATCGGCAGGGCCCGAGTCGGCGACGGTGCCCCCGGCGGGCTTCTTTTCAGGCCGCGCTCGCCAGCGAGTCCGGCAAAAGCTGCACGAGGGCCGCCTGCCACGAACCCGAGCAGTCGATATCCGGGTCGTTCCCGGTGACGGGCAGGTCTGCGATGGCTGCGGGGAGCCCATCGCGCAGAGTCAACAGATCGTCTCGAGGATCGGCAGCTCTTGAACACGCGAAAATGGTTCCGGGTTCCCGTTCACGGACGCCGACCGGTAGCGCGACCTTCCGATGCGGGGTACGCTGGATCGCCTTCCATCGGGCTCCCAGTGACGCACTCTGGCGTCGGGCCTTGTGGCATCTGGCTCAGATCGGTGTCCGTGAGACTGGGAGCCCCGACAATTCCTGACGAACCCATCCTTCGCGAAAAAGCCCGAGACGCGATCCGCAGCGGGAGGCTGCCGTCGCGACGGTCGGACCGCATGTGGGGCGGACCGGGGGTGAGCGCATCCTGCGCGGTGTGCGGTGAACCCGTGAGCCGCGACCAGACGGGATTTGAGCTTCAGTTCGAGAGTGACGGCGCTGAACACCCAATGGACAAGCACCACCTGCATGTGCGGTGCTTTGCGGCCTGGGAATTCGAACGCATCAGTGTCGGCAGCGCCTCGTGATCCCCGGCCGACCTGCTACCCCGCGTCCTGAATCGCCGCCCAACGGGCATACAGCCCGAGCCGGGTGGTGAACCGCCCGAAAGTTGAACAGACGACTGACCACCCCAGCCTGGTCGAACGGCGCAGGCCGGAGCCCCGGCTCGTCGTAGCGATCCACCGTTCCCGAATCCGAACCGCCAGGCCGCGGCGGTCGCCCGCGGTCCATGTCAGCGACGGTCGAGTGGTCCCCGCTTTCATAGGCTTGCCGTTTTATTGCATAGATTGAATGACTTCCGGAACAACCGCGCGTCCCTGACGGTCTCGAAAACGCATTCGTCCGGGATGCCCGCAGGGCCGCCCAAGCACATTTCGCCATTGACAGATATGCGTCGAGAGCATAGGTTCAGTGCATTTTCTTGGCGGCTGAATTGCGGGCCTCTGGGCGCCTGGCTGTCCTGGCCCGGGATCTGCATTCCGAGACGCCTCGGGTCGGCGTAGAAGGCGAAGCGGTCGAGTGAAAATGCAGTTGATCTCATTCATTTGGGAGCGCTGATGCTCGACGTTGGTACGGTGCTCGCGGAGACCAGGGAAGCCCCTCCTTGCGGCCCCAATCTCGAGCACGATCTGTCGTTCTTCGAGCTCGAGGAAGCGGCCCGCGGCAAGCCCGAGCAGCGCACCGGTGACGCCGTCAAGCCGGCCGAAGAGCCGAACTGGCCGAAGGTCATCGACCGTGCGCAGGCGATCCTCAACCGGAGCAAGGACCTTCGAGTCGCGGTCCACCTGACCCGGGCGCTCGCCTGTACCGAAGGCATTCCCGGACTCGCCACCGGCCTCGGCCTGATCCACGGGTTGCTCGAGCGGTACTGGGAGGGCATCCATCCCGTGCTCGAGGCCGACCGCGGAGACGATCCGACCGAGCGGCTGAACGCCCTGGCGCCCCTCGTCGATCCCGAGGTGATCGTCAAGGACCTGCGCGGCACGTACCTCGTGAGCTCCCGCGAGCAAGGGCAGCTGCGCGCGCGCGACGTCGAAGTCGCCCTGGGCCGGCTCGCCCCTCCGCCGACGGCGGATCCCACGACGTTGAGGCCGATCGGCCAGATCCACGCGCAAATCGCCGCCGCGTTCGCGAGCGACCGGTCGGTGCCGTCGGCCGTGCGGGAAGCGCACGATCGTGCGGGCGCGGTCCAGGCGTTCATCTCCGAGCGCGTGGGCGCCGCCCGAGCGCTCGACTTCACGCCGCTGATTCAGCCGCTCGAGTGCCTCCTGGGCGCCTGCGACACCGCGCTCGGGGTGAGGGCCGAGGCGGAAAGGGAAGGCCAGGCGGAATCGGGTCACGGAGCTCGGCCGGCGATGACCGGCGAGATCCGCAGCCGCGACGATGCGGTGCGGATGCTCGAGCTGGTCTGCAGCTACCTCGAGCGACACGAGCCCAGCAATCCCGCGCCGCTCTTCATCCGGCGCGCGCAGCGGTTGATCAAGAAGAGCTTCTTGGAAATCGTCAGGGATCTGATGCCCGACAGCCTCTCGCAGCTCGAGAAGCTGGCCGGCGACGTCGACAAGACGTAGAGGAGGATCGACATGGCACGAGCCAGCAGCCAAAAGTTCATTGCCAGGAACCGAGCGCCGAGGGTCCAGATCGAATACGACGTGGAGCTCTACGGGTCGGAGAAGAAGATCCAGCTTCCGTTCGTGATGGGCGTGATGGCGAACCTGTCGGGCAACCCGACGGAGCCGCTGCCCGACGTGGCCGATCGGAAGTTCCTCGATATCGACATCGACAACTTCGACCAGCGGCTCAAGGCGATGAAGCCGCGGGCGGCCTTCCAGGTGCCGAACACGCTGACCGGCGACGGAAATTTAATGATCGATCTCACGTTCGAGAGCATGGACGACTTCTCGCCCGCGGCGGTCGCCCGCAAGGTCGACGCGCTGAGCAAGCTCCTCGAGGCGAGGCAGCAGCTGGCGAGCCTGGTGACCTATATGGACGGGAAGAGCGGCGCCGAGCAGCTGATTCGAAAGCTGCTGCAGGATCCGGCGTTGCTCAAGGCCGTGGCGGCCACGCCGAAGCCGGACGAGGCTGCGGCGGACGCTCCCAAGTCCTAACCCACTATTAGCGAGGACACACTATGGCGACTCAGCAACAGGCCGAGGGGCAGGGCGCAGGATTCGAGGCTTCTGATCTTCAGGGGCTCCTCAACAAGGAGTTCAAGCCGCGGTCGGACGCCGCCAAGGAAGCGGTCGAGACGGCGGTGCGGACCCTGGCCGAGCAGGCGCTCGGGCAGACGACGCTGATCTCGTCGGACACGATCGGCACGATCGAGGCCATGATCGCCGCGCTCGATCAGAAGCTCAGCGAGCAGGTAAATCTAATAATGCACCACAAGGCGTTCCAGGAAGTCGAGAGCGCCTGGCGTGGCCTCAACTACCTGGTGACGAACACCGAGACCGACGAGATGTTGAAGATCCGCGTGCTGAACATCTCCAAGGCGGACCTGGGTCGGACCCTCAAGCGCTTCAAGGGCGTGGCCTGGGACCAGAGCCCGCTCTTCAAGAAGCTCTACGAGGCGGAGTACGGGCAGTTCGGCGGCGAGCCCTTCGGCTGCCTGGTCGGCGACTACTACTTCGACCATACGCCGCCGGACGTCGAGCTGGTCGGTCAGATGGCGCAGGTCGCCGCGGCGGCGCACTGTCCGTTCATCGCGGGCGTCTCGCCCTCCGTCATGCAGATGGAGAGCTGGCAGGAGCTGGCCAACCCGCGCGACCTCACCAAGATCTTCACGACGGCGGAGTACGCGCCCTGGCGCTCGCTGCGCGAGTCCGAAGATTCGCGCTATGTCGGGCTGGCGATGCCGCGGTTCCTGGGCCGGTATCCCTACGGCAAGGCGAACCCGGTGGAGGAGTTCGACTTCCAGGAAGACACGGAAGGCGCCCGCCACGACAAGTTCGCCTGGGTGAACTCGGCCTACGCGATGGGCGTGAACATCACGCGGTCGTTCAAGCTCTACGGCTGGTGCTCGCGCATCCGCGGCGTGGAGTCCGGCGGGTCGTTGGAAGGCCTCCCGGTCCATACCTTCCCGACCGACGACGGCGGCGTGGACATGAAGTGCCCGACCGAGATCGCCATCAGCGATCGGCGCGAGGCCGAGCTGGCCAAGAATGGCTTCATGCCCTTGCTCCATCGCAAGAACACCGACGTCGCGGCGTTCATCGGTGCCCAGTCGCTGCAGAAGCCGTTCGAGTACACCGATCCGGACGCCACCGCCAACGCGAACCTCTCGGCCCGGCTGCCGTACCTCTTCGCGGCGTGCCGGTTCGCGCACTATTTGAAGTGCATCGTGCGCGACAAGATCGGCTCCTTCAAGGAGCGGAACGAGATGGAGGCGTGGCTGAACAAGTGGATCTCGCAGTATGTCCTCAGCAATCCCGCGTCGGCCGGCGAGGAGACCAAGGCCAAGTATCCGTTGTCGGCGGCCGAGGTCACGGTCGAAGAGGTGGAAGGCAACCCGGGGTATTACAGCTCGAAGTTCTATCTCCGGCCACACTATCAGCTGGAGGGCCTGACGGTGTCTCTGCGGCTGGTGTCCAAGCTGCCGTCGGCCAAGGGCGGGAAGTGATGTTCTGATTCGGGCGAGCCACGATTCATTAGCGGAGAACGCGGTGCGAGTGGGAAGAGGAGACGATCATGGCCGTTGACATGTTCATCAAGATTGACGGGATCAAGGGCGAGTCGGCCGACGACAAGCACAAGGAAGAGATCGACGTACTGTCGTGGAGCTGGGGCATGTCGCAGTCGGGCTCAGCTCACATGGGTGGCGGCGCTGGAGCCGGCAAAGTCAACGTGAACGACCTGTCGTTCACGAAGTACATCGACGTGGCGTCGCCGGACCTGTATCTGTCGTGCTGCAACGGCAAGCATCTGAAGGACGCGAAGCTGGTCGTGCGCAAGGCAGGTGAAAACCCGCTCGAATACATCATCCTCACGATGGAAGACGTCATCGTCAGCTCGGTCTCGAACGGTGGGTCGGGCGGTGAGGATCGCCTGACCGAGAACGTGACCCTGAACTTCGCGCGGGTCAAAGTCGACTACGCCGCGCAGGACGCCAAGGGTGGGGCCGCGGCTAAGCCGAAGATGGGCTGGGACATCGCCGCCAACAAGAAGATCTAGGCGGGCGACGGAATTCACCGATGCTGGCTGAGCAGAGTCTGCGCGAGGGGCGTGTCGAGGAGGCCCTGGCCGAGCTGCAGAACCACGTTCGCAAGGCCCCCGACAACGCGGACTACCGCGTGTTCCTCTTCCAGCTCCTGTGTGTGCTCGGAGACTGGGATCGCGCGCGCGCGCAGCTCAAGGTCCTGGGCGAGCTCAACCCAGGATCGCTCCCTCTGGTTCACGTGTACGGCACGGCCATCGCCTGCGAGCTGCTTCGCGGTGAGGTATTCGCCGGCGCCAAGACGCCTCTGATTTTGGGTGAGCCACTGCCCTGGGTGGCCCTCCTTCTTCAGGGTCTGTCCGAGGCAGCGCACGGCCGCGGCGCCGCGGCCGCTGCGTTGCGGGCGGAGGCCCTCGAGAAGGCCCACGCGGTGGCGGGCCGCATCGACGGTGAGACGTTCGACTGGATCGCCGACGCCGACTCGCGCCTGGGGCCGGTGTGCGAGGCGGTGATCGACGGTCGCTACTATTGGGTGCCATTCGAGCGCCTGCGGTCTATCGTGCTCGAAGCGCCGTCGGATTTGCGCGACGTCGTGTGGATGCCCGCCCAGCTCGGTCTCGCCAATGGCGGCGAGACCGCGGCCCTCATTCCGGCTCGCTATCCGGGCTCGGAGGCGGACGGGGACGGCCTCATTCGCCTGGGTCGGAAGACCGAGTGGGATGAGGTGACGCCCGACACGTTCCACGGCCGCGGCCAGCGGATGTTCGCCACGCCTGGTGGCGAGTATGCTCTCCTGAGCGTGCGGCGCATCGAGCTCGGAGGCTCGGAGGCGTGAGATGGTCGAGGTCGGCGCGCGGGATGCGCTGCAGCCCGCCCTACTCGACCGGCTGACCGACCACGACCCCACGCGCAAGGTCGAGGGCCGGGACGAGCGCGTGCTCAGTCGCGCTCAGCTTCGAGCGTCCGTGCTGCGGGATCTCAGCTGGCTGTTCAATTCGACGAATCTCGCGAGCACGGTCGACCTGTCGGCTCATCCGCTCGCCGCGCAGTCCACGCTGAACTACGGCCTGACCGCGCTGGCCGGCAACGCGGTGGCGGGCCTCGAGTTCGCCGAGGTGGAGCAAATCCTGAAGGACGCCATCTTGCGCTTCGAGCCGAGAATTCTCCCGCAGACGCTGACGGTGCGCGGGATCCCGGCCAAGGATGCGATGGGGCACCACAACATTCTGTCGCTCGAGATCACGGGCGAGCTCTGGGCTCAACCGTACCCGGTCGAGCTCTTGATCAAGACCGACATGGATCTCGAGAGCGGCGAGATCCGACTGGTCGAGGGGCGCTGATGGACGCGCGGATGCTCCGGTACTACAGCCAGGAGCTCTCGTACATGCGGGAGATGGGGACGGAGTTCGCCGCGGCGTTCCCCAAGATCGCCGCGCGCCTGGCGCTCGACGCGACCGAGGTGGCCGATCCGTACGTCGAGCGGCTCCTGGAAGGGTTCAGCTTCCTCTCCGCCCGGGTGCGCCTCAAGCTCGACGCCGAGTTTCCGCGCTTCACCCAGCATCTCCTCGAGTGCGTCTATCCGCACTATCTCGCGCCGACGCCGTCCATGGCGATCGTCCAGATGACGCCCTCCATGACGGAAGGCTCGCTGGCCGCCGGCTTCACGGTGCCGCGGGGCACCGTGTTGCGGGGACAGATTCCGCGCGGTGAGGTGACGGCGTGTCAGTTCCGGACGGCCCACGAGCTGACGCTCTGGCCCGTCGAGCTCGTCGAGGCCCGGTACGTCCCGTTCGCGCCCGATCTTCCGCTGAACACGCTGCCCCTCGCGGAGCCGGTGCAGGCGGTGCTGCGTCTGCGCCTGCGCGCGGCCACGCCCCACACGTTCCAGCAGATCGCCATGGACCGGCTGAGTCTGTTTCTGGCCGCCGGCGACGAGGTCGCGCTGAAGCTCTACGAGCTGGTCGTCGGAAGCGGGCTCGGCGTGCTCGTCGGCCCGCCCGCGCGTCCGCTTCCGTGGTTCGAATGGCTCGGCCGCGAGGCCATCCAGCCCGTCGGCTTCGCCCGGGAGCAGGCGCTGATCCCGTATACGACGCGCTCGTTCAGCGGCTACCGACTGCTCCACGAGTACTTCGCCTTTCCCGAGCGCTTCCGGTTCGTGGAGCTCGCCGGCCTCAAGAAGGCCCTGGCGCGCCACGCCGGGGAAGAGATCGAGCTGGCGATCCCGCTGGCGCGGTCGGACGGCGCTCTGGGCGCGCTCGTCGACAAGACGGCCTTCGCGCTCCACTGCACACCGGCCATCAACCTGTTCTCGCGGCACGCCGACCGGATCCACGTCAGCGACCAGCAGGCCGAGCACCACGTGGTCGTCGACCGCACCAAGCCGATGGATTTCGAGGTCTACAGCGTCGAGCACGTCGTTGGATACAGCGAGGGCCTCGAGGCCGAGCAGGAATTCCGGCCGTTCTACGCGTCAGTCGACGCCGACGGAGCGCAGCCCGCGCACGGCTACTTCACGATGCGCCGCGAGCCGCGAGCCCTCTCCGAGCGCCAGCGCCGCGATGGCGCCCGCACCAGCTACATCGGCAGCGAGGTCTCGCTCTCGCTCGTCGACACGCGCGAGACCCCATACTCCGGGACGCTCCGCCAGCTCGCGGTGGACGTGCTCGTGACCAACCGCGACCTGCCGCTGCTGATGCCGGTGGGCAGTGACCGCGACTTCAGCCTGGCGATCTCGGCGCCCGTCGAGGGCATCCGGTGCCTGCGCGGACCCAGCCGGCCCCGGCCGGCGGTGGTCGACGGCGAGATCCCGTGGCGACTGACGAGCCATCTCTCGCTCAACTACCTGACCGTCGCGGACCTCGACGAGGAGCATGGCGCGACGGCGTTGCGCGAGTTCCTCGAGCTCTACGCGGATCTGGTCGACGCGGACATGCCCGACGCCGCCTCGCGACGCCAGGCGCAGGGCGTGCGCCGGGTGGCCGTGACCGCACGCACGCGCCGGCTGCCGGCGCCCGGGCCGATCGTCTTCGGTCGGGGGCTCGAGATTCGAATGACCGTGGACGAAACCGCGTTCGCGGGGGCGAGCGCGTTCCTGCTCGGAGCGGTGCTCGAGCAGGTCTTCGCGCGCCTGGCCTCGATGAACACGTTCACCGAGCTCGTCCTGGTGTCCGAACGACGAGGGGAGATCAAGCGGTGGCCGCCCCGAATGGCCGCGCGCCAGCTCGTGTAGCGCTGTTCGAGGCGCTCGCAGGGGCGCCCTGGAAGTTCGACTTCTTCCAGGCCCTGCGGCGAATCGAAAATCTCTTCGCCGACCGGCCGAAGCTCGGGAAAGCCCTGCGCCCGGCGGATGAGCCGGTGCGCCTGTCTCAAGAGGCTTCGGTTGCCTTCGCGCCGTCGACCCTGTCGGCGTGCGAAACGAGCGACGGCAAACCGCCCCGGCTCGAGCAGCGGTTCTTCGGCCTCCTCGGTGCCAACGGGCCGCTGCCGCTGCACATCACGGAATACGCGCGCGAGCGGCTCATCCACAGCGGCGACGCGACCCTGGTGCGCTTCCTCGATCTGTTTCATCACCGGATGGCGCTTCTCTTCTATCGCGCGTGGGCCGAGGCGCGCCCGACGGTGCACCAGGACCGGCCGGACGAGGACCGGTTCACGGTCTACGTGGGGTCGCTGGCCGGACACGGCTTGCCCGCCACGCGCAACCGCGACGCGGTGCCCGATCACGCCAAGCGGTTCTTCGTCGGACATCTCGCGCGGAATCCGAAGAACGCCGAAGGCCTGGCGTCGATCCTGGAAGGCTTCTTTCGGCTCCCGGCGCACGTGGATCAGTTCGTGCTCGGGTGGCTCGAGCTGCCGCGTGATCAGCGGACTGTTCTGGGCGGCGCGCCTCGCCTGAGCGGGATGCTCGGCCAGGGCACCGTGATCGGTGAGCGCGTGCGCGACGTGCAGAGCCGCTTCCGAGCCGTGCTGGGCCCGATGGATCTCGACCGCTTCTGCGACTTCCTGCCGGGTGGCCGGAGCCTGGAACGGCTCAAGCATTGGGTGCGAAATTACGTCGGGTTCGAGTTCGATTGGGACGTGCAGCTCGTGCTGGCGCGCGACGAGGTGCCCGGCATTCGCCTCGGCCGCGAAGGCCAGCTGGGGTGGACGACGTGGCTGGGTGCCCGACGAGCTCCCACCGACGCTGACGATCTGACTTTGGCACCGGAGCGAGCGCGGCCGCCTCGGACGACTCTGGCGGCGGCGTAAGAGAGGACGACCAATGGCTGAGATCAGCCGTGCGACCCTGTTCGGCAAGCTCAACCCGCTGATGTTCAAGGCTGCCGAGGGAGCCGTGACGTTCTGCAAGCTGCGGGGCAACCCGCACGTCGACCTCACGCACTGGCTCTTCCAGATCGTCAACCTCCCAGACTCCGACCTGCACCGCATCCTGCGTCACTTCGAGGTCGACACCGCGCGGCTCGTGCGCGATTTCCAGACCATGCTGGAGCGGTTGCCCCGCGGAGCTTCGGCCATCGAGGACTTCTCCGAGCATCTGCCCTATGCGGTCAAGGAGGGCTGGATGTACGCCACCCTCCTGTTCGGCGAATCCCAGGTGCGAAGCGGCTATCTCCTGGTCGGGCTCCTGAAGAACGATCGCCTGCGCAACGTGCTGACGCGAATCTCGGGTGAATTCGAGAAGGTCAAGGTGGAGACGCTGACCGAAGACTTCGCGCGCATCGTCAAAGGCTCGCCGGAGGACGGGCAGGTCGCGAGCGACGGATTCGCGCCGGGGACGCCGGGCGAGGCGAGCCACGCCATCCCGCCGGCGGCGATGGGCAAGCAGGAGGCGCTCCGCCGCTTCGCCTCGGATCTGACGGCGCGGGCGCGGGCGGGCGGCATCGATCCCGTCACCGGCCGCGACGAGGAGATCCGCCAGGTGGTCGATATCCTGATGCGCCGGCGCCAGAACAACCCGATCCTGACCGGCGAGGCCGGCGTGGGAAAGACCGCGGTCGCCGAGGGCTTCGCGCTGCGAATCGCGAACGGTGACGTGCCGCCGTCGCTCAAGGACGTGCAGCTCTGGGTGCTCGACATCGGCCTGCTCCAGGCCGGAGCCAGCATGAAAGGGGAGTTCGAGAACCGGCTGCGCTCCGTCATCGACGAGGTGCAGGCTTCGGCCAAGCCGATCATCCTTTTCATCGACGAAGCGCATACTCTGATCGGCGCCGGCGGCGCCGCCGGCACCGGCGACGCGGCGAACCTCCTGAAGCCCGCGCTGGCGCGCGGCACGCTCCGGACCATCGCCGCCACGACGTGGGCGGAGTACAAGAAGTACATCGAGAAGGATCCGGCCCTCACGCGCCGCTTCCAGGTGGTCCAGGTGCTCGAGCCGACCGAGTCGAAGGCGCTGCTGATGCTCCGTGGCGTCGCCTCGACGCTCGAGAAGCACCACCGCGTCCAGCTCCTGGACGAAGCGCTCGACGCGGCGGTCAAGCTCTCGCATCGCTACATTCCCGCGCGGCAGCTTCCCGACAAGGCGGTGAGCCTGCTCGATACGACCTGCGCCCGGGTGGCCGTGAGCCAGCATGCCACGCCGCCCGAGGTCGAGGACTCGCGCCGCCGGATCGAGGCGCTCCAGACCGAGCTCGACATCATCGGGCGCGAGGAGGCGACGGGATTCTCGGTCGGCTCGCGCCGCACCGACGCCGAAGGGCTCCTGGCGACCGAGAAGGACCGGCTGGCCGGACTCGAGCAGCGCTGGACGGAAGAGCGAAACCTGGTCGATCG
>Ga0209055_1000729_pt1 | contig 22742 bp, 18 predicted proteins | sample GraSoiAngelo_110_FD_185875 | JGI IMG/M metagenome (GOLD analysis project Ga0209055, IMG submission 185875) | Grasslands soil microbial communities from the Angelo Coastal Reserve, California, USA - 14_0903_12_30cm (SPAdes) (version 2) | ecosystem: Environmental > Terrestrial > Soil > Grasslands ... | reverse complement strand
GTTGTAATCACAGATGGCGGGGACACAGTCAGCAAGGTGAACTACAAAGACGCACTGCGGGCCGCCCAGGAAGCGGAAGCCATCGTTTACTCCATTATCGTCGTGCCGGTCGAGGCCAGCGCCGGCCGCGACACCGGCGGCGAGCACGCCCTGATCCAGCTTTCCGAAGACACCGGGGGCAAGTATTTCTATGCCAGCTCGCTGCCGCAACTAAACGACGCTTTCCATCAGATCAGCGATGAACTCCGCACCCAGTACCTGCTGGCTTACTACCCCGCACAAAAACTCTCCGGTTCCGAATTCCGCCGCATCCAGGTGAGTCTGGAAGGGGTCCCTGCCAGCGTGAATTACAGGGTGCGGCACCGGAGCGGGTATTACACGTGGAAAGAAAATCGGATGAGGTAATGCGGCAGTTGTGGCGCGGTCTGCGTACCATTTCCTGAAAATCTGAAAAATCTAAATATGGAATTTGGGATACGGAGTTCGGGAGAACCGCTCCTCGCGCAGGTCGATTCTTTGCAAGTGATTGAATTTAAAACCAAAGATTTTGCGAGCCTCGGCTGGACTCTGGATTGCATGTCATACCGAAGAATCCCTCTGTTCACTCTTCGGAAGGCTCCCGTCGTTTGGGCGGGCCCTGTACCGTTTCCGTTTCGTGAGCCGTAGAAAAATGAAACGTTTTGAAATTTCGGGAAGGAAGGTGGATGATGTCGTCTAATTTCAGCTCTCCTTGTTGGGTCGCCAGACGATTCTGTCTGATCGCGCTGATACTGTTATTGTCAACCGCATCCCTGCTCGCACAGACCACCGTGGGTACCGGTAGTCTTGTCGGCACGGTGACCGACCCATCCGGGGCGGTAGTGAGCGGCGCAAAGGTAACGATCACAAATATGGCTACCGGACAGGCGACTGCGCTGACCACGAACCCCGCTGGCGCCTATAACTCCGGATCGCTAGCCCCCGGGCAATTCAAGGTGCAAATCTCGGCTAAGGGCTTCAGCTCGGTGATCCAGATAGTGACCGTCCTGGTGGGCAACACGGCGACCGCCAACGCGAGATTGCAGCTCGGCCAGGAAAGCCAAGTTATCGAGGTGCAAGCGGGCGCTGTAGCGGTCAACACCGAGCAAGCCGCAGTGCAAGGGGTTATCAATTCGACCCAAATCGAGAACCTTCCATTGGGTGGCCGTAACTTCCTCGATCTAGCCCAGCTCGAGCCGGGTGTGCAAATCCAAGACGGGCAGAACTTTGATCCCACGAAGGCAGGGTACTCCTCCATCTCGTTCGGCGGCCGCTTTGGCCGCACCGCCCGCATCGCCGTGGATGGTGTCGATATCAGTGATGAGACGGTCGGTACTACCACACAGGATATTCCGGCCAGCGCCATCGACCAGTTTCAGCTCAGCCAGTCCTCTCTTGATCTTTCGAACGATCTAACTTCCTCCGGCGCCGTCAACGTCAGCACGAAATCAGGAACGAACACCTATCACGGCCAGGCCTTCGACCTGTTCCGCGACCGAAGTGTGGGCGGAGCCTCGACGCCCGGTGGTCAGGCGCTGCCCTTCCAGCGTTCCCAGTATGGCGGGAACCTTGGCGGACCCATCATCAAGGACAAGATGTTCTTCTTCGCGGACGGTGAGCGCACCAAGCAGGATTCGTTCACGCCTGTCTTGTTTCCGGCTCCGTTTGACGTCTACAACGGTGGTATCGGAGTGCCTTTCCGTGACGACGAACTATTGGGAAAAGTTGACTACACTCTGGGGCACAGCGCCCGGGCTTTCTACCGGTACGACTACTTCAAGAACTCGCTGCCCGCTACCTTCGGATTCGGATACTCCCTCTACACGAATCAGGATATTACGCGCACTCACGTACTTGGAGTTGACTTCAACACTGGAAGTCTCACCCATAGTGTCCGCTTCTCGTTCCTGAAATTCCAAAACCAGATCAAGGACGCCACTGCGGGATCGAGTCTGGTGTTTTGCTGTAACGGAGTCGAGCTGAATGCTTTGGGTAACGGATTTTACGCAGGACCCAATTTACTCGCGCCACAAAGCACCCCGCAATCCAACCACCAGGTTAAGTACGATGGCAGCAAGTCCGTTGGCTCCCACATTGTCCGTTATGGCTTCGCCTGGAACCATATTCAGGGCGGTGGTTTTGCCGATTTCTTCGGGCTGGCCCCGCGCATCTCGTGGCACCAGACGGCGGCAAACCAGGACTTCGCGGCCACCGGGCCATTTCCTGGAGGCGCGTCCAATCCGCTGAACTATCCGGCCGAGAGAGTCCGGTATGGCAACGGTTTGGGGTTCAACACGCTGGCACCGGCACTGGGTTTCCCGGCTGGCGGGCTAGGGCCGGACAACCGTATCGGCTGGTACATTGGCGATGCCTGGAAAATCAAGTCCAACTTCACCTTGAGCTTGGGCTTGCGCTACGACCGCGACACCGGTCGTACTGACAGCGACTTGCCGGCCGATCCGAAGATTAATGCTGCCTTCCCGGGCTGGGGTAACCGGGTCCAGCAGCCCAACACGAATTTTGCCCCCCAGTTAGGCATTGTCTGGGATCCCCGGAACGACGGCAAGACCGTAATTCGCGGCGGGGCTGGTCTCTATTACGAGAACATCATCTTTAACAACGTTCTCTTTGACCGGCCGCTGCGTTTGCTGACGGGAGCCTTCAATCAGACCCCGTACGGCTGTTTCAGCGGTATACCCCAACCTGTGCCGGTGGCGAGCGGCACCATCACTCCCCCTGCCAGCTCCTGCGGTCTCAAAGTCCACGCTGGCGACGCCATCCCCTCGATCCTGGCGTTCTGGAACCAGTACAAAGCGGGAAATCCGTTGGATCTTCAGGCTGCAAATCCCAACTACATTGGTAACTTCCTGGATGCCGGGTTGGGTGTCCCACTGGGACTCATAGCCCCAGGCTACAAAACCCCGCGCTCGCTGCAGATCAACTTCGGCATCCAGCGTGAGATTCGGCACGGCATGGTGTTCAGTGCCGACTACTTGCGGAACGTCGAGACCCACTCGTTGCTAGGCATTGACATCAACCACGACGGGGACGTCAAGAACTTCAACCTTGCCAATGCTCAAGCCGCGATTGCGACCACCTTGGCGAACTGCGGGGTCGGGAGCATCGACCAGGCCATTATTCTCTGCCCTTCCAACCCCACCGGCGGAATGGGTGCTTACACACCAAGATCCGCGACCATGGCCGATTTCGGGAACAACGGGCTCGCCTCAGCCTCCGATTTCGGGCAAGATTGCCTGAATGCCATCGGAGCTCCTTGTGCCTTCCCCGGGAAAAATGCAGGCCAGGCCGTGTCCTTATTCTTGCAGCCGATCGGGCGCTCGGTTTACAACGCTCTCCAGATGAAGCTGGTACAGAACGTGGCCAACCCGATGCGCGGCGTGAAGGCTCTGAACTTCCAGGTTGCCTACAGCTTGTCCCGCTTCGAGAACTCTGGCGGCGCCCAGGTAAATGGAACGACGGGGGACAACGATCAGGACTTTGTCTTGCAATCGGCGGACAACAATGCGCCTAACCGCTACTTTGGACCTTCACTGATGGACCGCACCCACCAGATTTCGTTTGGGGGTTACGCGGACCTGCCAGGGAAGTTCCACCTGGGGCTGGTTTCCCATTTCTACAGCCCACTCTCCAGCCCCTTGGTGGTTCCCAACACCGGCCTAGGGGCGGGCGAAATCTTCCGCACCGACTTCACGGGCGATGGAACCGTGGGAGATCCGATGCCGGGAACGCACTTCGGGCAGTTTGACCGTGGTACCAACGCTTCCAACATCAACACGCTTATCAACAATTACAACAGCAAGTTTGGGAACCAGCCAACCCTAGCCGGCCAGGTGTTGATTGCCAATAATCTGATGACCCTGGCTCAACTGCAGGCGTTGGGAGGTGTGGCACCAAGCATCCCGACCGCTTCGGCAGGCCAAGCCGATTTCAGCTGGCTCCGTTCCTTTGACCTGAACGTTGCGTGGAAGTACACCATTAAGGAAAGATTTAGCATCGAACCGAGCGTGTTTTTTTACAACTTGTTCAACTTCGCCAACTTCGGCCTGCCGCCGAACCAGATGTCCGGCCTGCTCAATGGAACGCCGGGCTCGATCAACGGTACCAACGTTGCCGACAATAAGGCTTCGTTCCGAATTGGAAACGGCACCGGGGTGTACGCTGCCGGAGCTGCACGGCAGATCGAGTTTGGAATGAAGTTCACTTTCTAACTTGAGTACAGACAGAAATTCAGGCCACCGTCTTCGGGCGGTGGCTTTTTAACTGTGTGCCGATTGAGAAGGTGGGCGGTGACGATAAGGGAATAAGGTACAAGTGGAAGACCTACGAGGCCGAAAATACCGAATTGTACTTCCGTTCGGAGTGGTCGCAAGCTGAATCGGCGGTGCCACCGCACCGTGTACAATGCCCCTATGCCTTTTCGTGGATCAGGTCCCCCCAATGCCATGCGTAAAGGCGGCAAGGCTCCTCCTCCCGATGACACTTTCGAAGAAGCCGCCTACCTGAAGTCCTTGGGCGAGAAGCAGAAGAACGTCAGCATCAAACTGGTGGGCGGCGAGGTCGTCGAAGGATGGATCGAGTATTACGACAAAAACATGGTTCGGCTCACCCGGCAAGGGGCGCCCAATTTGTTTATCTTCAAGCACGAAATCATGTACATCGCGGAGGAGCCGCTGCGGGGCTAGTTCCGAGCAGGTCACATCCGCAACCCGCAACAACGCTGAAAGTTCGTCTTCGAAACTAAACCTTCATGCCCTCGAACACGGATTCTTCTGAATTTGTTCCCGCCATGGCCGAAATCGCCCGTGAGGCAGGCGCCCTCCTGATAAAGTACTTCGAGGCGCGGGTGAAGATCGAGTACAAGGGCGAGGTCGACCTGGTCACCGAGGCCGACCGCAAATCTGAAGCCCTCATCCTGGAGCGCATCCGCGCGCAGTGGCCCAACCACGATGTGATGGGAGAAGAAGGCACGCGCATCGAATCCGGAAGCGACTATCGCTGGTATGTGGATCCCCTGGACGGCACCACCAATTTCGCCCACGGATTTCCTGTCTTCTGCGTCTCTCTGGCGCTGGAATTCAAGGGCCAGCGTATTGCCGGCGTGGTTTATGATCCTACCCGCAACGAACTTTTTAGCGCCGAGCAGGGGAGGGGCGCCTACCTCAATAACCGGCCGATCCGCGTGTCAGCGGTAGATAATCTGGCCGAGTGCCTTGTTGCCACCGGCTTTCCCAGCCACAAACGCCACAAGAATCCCAACGTCTTCTTCTACCACCAGATCACGTTGCGGACCCATGGCGTGCGCCGGGCGGGCTCGGCAGCGCTGGATTTGTGCTCGGTGGCTTGCGGGCGCTTCGATGCCTTTTGGGAGTTCAATCTGAATCCCTGGGATACCGCGGCTGGCGTGCTGATCGTAGAGGAGGCTGGTGGCCAGGTGAGCGATTTCAGCGGGGCGCCTTTTAATATCAACAGCCGCGAGACGCTGGCATCTAATAGTCTGGTGCACGAGGCAATGCTGGCCGAGTTTGACGCCGTCTTCAAGGGAAGGGGCCTAGAGGAGTTGCCCAGCCCAGTCGAATACGCCAAGAGTCGCGGCAAAGCGATAAAATAAAGCAAGAGTCGGGGAGGGCTGGCCTATAGCCCGCGTTCCCAAGCAGGTTCAGGACCAACCGTGATCCAATCGCTTCTTGAACGCAAGCTCGAAAAGCGGCCGGATAAAGTGCGCCTGAAGGGGCGAATACTCTTCCTCACGGAAGATCCCGCACTGATCAAGCGGCAATTGGCGGGCGAAGATCTGCCGTGGGACAGGAAGAACCCTGCGAACAATCCCAAGCTGCGCGACGACATCTCGACTGACGAGATCACTCCGGCACACTACTGCTTCTATTTCGACCAGACCCTCGGCGAAATCCCCTATCTGGGGCTGAAGTGCGGCGGCGTCCTCCCCATCGGGCGTAATGACGTCAAGAATGGCGGCTTTGTCTGCGCGGTAAGCGGAAAGCGGCGAGGCAAAGGGTCGAGCCGCGAGCAATCTCCTTATGCTGAGATGTGCGCCGGTATTCAGGTGGTCATCGCCGAAAATATCGAGCGCATTTACAAGCAGAACTGCCATAACCTCGGCCTGCTGACTTCGACGAACTTTTCGTTGATTGACAAGATTCGCGCGCGCCAGGAGATCGCCCTTTCAGAATTCACGGCCGGCGAAGACGAGATTACGCGCCAGGTGATCGAATACGGTGGGTTGTTTCCCTTCAACGTGGCTCGCATGCAGAAGAAGGTCTTTTTGCCGCCGATCAACACGCCCAAACGATCGATGGCGCTGGCGGAGAAGATCTTTGCCCGGCACATGGTGAATGAGAAAGGCGATGCCGGTGTGCCCTGCGTTAAACCGGGCGACACCGGCTTCGCGCGCGCCGACCTCCGTTTCAGCCATGAATACGTCACCCCGATGGCGGCCATCTTTTTTGAACATCATGTCGGCAAAGATGCCAAGGTCAATGATCCTTCGACCATCCTGTTTTTCCGCGACCACCTGACTTTCCTCGACGAAGTGATCTCGGAAGAAAAGAAGAAGCTGGGGCTGCTCGATCTGGCCACGCAGCTCAAACTCAAGCAGCAGGACTTTGCCGAGCGGCAGGGAATCAAGCTGCATGGCGAGTTGAAAGACCGCAAAGGCTCGGAAGGCATCTGCCACTCCATTGTCTTGGAAAGCTATGCGCTTCCCGGCCAGCTCAACATTGGTTCTGACTCGCATACCCCGCACGTAGGCGCAATCGGCTGCGTCGCCTTCGGAATTGGCACGACTGACGTCTTCAACAGTTGGATCACGAAAGACATTCGGGTAAAAGTGCCGGAGTCGGTGAAGGTCGTGATCCGCGGCAAGAAGCATCCCAACGTTACTGCCAAGGATTTCATTCTGAGGATTCTGAGCCTCGACTACGTGCGCAGCGGCAAGGCGCTGGCCAAGGTAATGGAGTATGCGGGCGAGACGATCGAGGAACTCAGCGTCGATGAGCGCGCGACTATGACCAACATGGCGGCGGAGATCGGCGGGTTCACTGGAATCGTCGCCCCGGATGAGAAAGTCGTGAAATTCCTGGTGGAGCGACGAGGCATGGATCGAAGGCAGGCTGAAGCCATGATCCAGGGCCTCAGCAGCGATCCTGGCGCCGAGTACGCCCACGTGATCGAGTTGGATGCGGCCGAGATCACGCCTATGGTCGCCACGCCCGGGGATCCGGGGAACGGCAAGTACGTCCGCGACCTGAATACGCCTGTGCCGGTCGAGTTGGCCTACGGTGGAACCTGCACGGCCGGTAAGAACGAAGACATGGATATGTATGCCGAGGTGCTGGCCGATGCTCTCAAGCACGGGAAACGAGTGGCGGATTCCGTGAAGTTCTACATTCAGTTTGGGTCTCAGGAAACACGGGATTACGCGGTTAGCCGCGGGTATCTCGAGATCTTCCGGAAAGCCGGGGCGCAGGTCATCGAACCCAGCTGCGGGGCTTGCATCAATGCCGGCCCGGGGGTCTCGACCAGCTCTGACCAGGTTGTGATCAGCGCCCAGAACAGGAACTTCCCCGGGCGCAGCGGGCCAGGGCAGATGTATCTGGCCAGCCCCTTGACCGTGGCTGCCAGCGCGGTCGCCGGCTATATTGTCGAGTATCAGCCGAGCGCGCAGCGGGAATTGATTTCGGCGTAAACTTAGTTCAGGTGGGGTCAGCCAGCTTGCCTGTACGACAGCCGCCAAATCTTGCTAGAATGTGCGGTCTGATTTGACCCCGCAAGGATCAAGGGAGACAACAGAAAATGGCCTATGTAATTGCAGAACCGTGCATCGGGACGAAAGACACTGCCTGCGTGGACGCCTGCCCGGTGGATTGCATTCATCCTAAGAAGGATGAAGAAGCCCACGCCAGCGAGGAGATGCTCTACATCGATCCCGTGGAGTGCATTGACTGCGGCGCCTGCGTTCCGGTTTGCCCGGTTTCAGCCATCTTTGCGCTGGACGATCTGCCGGAGAAGTGGAAGCACTTCACCGAGCGCAACGCGCAGTATTACGGACGGTAAGGTATGCCAGGAAAAAATGGCGCACACCTGCGTCCCGGGTGTGCGCTGTTTAGCTCTTCCGTCATAGCTTTGTCATAAGCTTTTAGCCAAGACATATTGCGCAACCGCAACATCGGATCCATGATTTCTTCAAGGTCTCTAAACTGCCAATCTCGACGGAGCTAAAATCTAATAGTTACTAATAGTTGCCTTCTCTTTCCATCCACTCCACCCTCGATTACAATCAAAGATTAACTTGCTGCGACCGAGTGGCGTAGTGCATGTGCTGCGCGCGGCAGGCGGTGAGCGTCCATGCCGCTGAAGGAGTCCGAGGCGATCATCCTGCGCACCTATCCGCTGCGGGAAGCGGACCTGCTGGTCACGTTTTTCACACGCCTGGAAGGTAAAGTTCGCGGCGTGGCGCGCTCGGCCAAAAAATCCAAGCGGCGTTTTGGGGGTGCACTCGAACCGCTGACGTATGTTCGGGCTTATTACGAAGATCGCGAAGGGCAAGAACTCACCCGGCTCGATTCCTGTGACGTCATCGAGTCACCGTTGGCGAACGAAGTCAGTTATCCCCGGGCGGTAGCGCTGGGTCATGTCGCCGAGTTGCTCGGTGAATTGTTGCCGGAGCGCGAAGCGAATGATGCGGTTTTTCGGCTGACGCTCTCTGTTCTGGCAACCTTGAGCGGGGCGAACGTCTGGATGCCGGTGACCTATTTTGAGCTCTGGCTGACGCGGCTGACGGGATTTTTGCCGGAGCTTTCCGAGTGCATCGTCTGCGGAGAGGCGCTCAATGGCAGCCGGGCGTTCTTTCATGCGTTAGCAGATGGGCTGATGTGCCCGGAGGATAAGCGGCTGGCTTCTGCCGAGATGTCGAGCGACTCGCGATCGCTGGCAGCGCAGATGTTCCGAGCGCCGGTGGAGAGTTTCAGCTCCACAACATGGGCTAAGGCGCGTGCCAGCGACTTGCGCAAGTTCCTGGTGCAGACGCTGGAACGACACATAGAGAAGAAGCTGGTCACAGCAGCGATGCTGGAGAAGATCAGCAGTTAGCACTTAGCCCTTCCGGCTCCAGGGCGCTACCGAAATGTTCAGGGGCTAAGTGCCAAGTGCTAAGTGCAAAGACAGAAATTCTGATTTTGACTCCGTCCAATTCCAATCCGCCAACTTTCCAGGAACTCCTCCTGCGCCTGCAGACCTTCTTTGCTGAGCGCGGCTGTGTGTTGCAGCAGCCCTATGACGTGGAGGTCGGCGCGGGCACGATGGCGCCAGAAACCTTCCTGCGCGTGCTGGGGCCTGATCCCTACAAGGTCGCCTACGTGCAGCCTTCTCGCCGTCCGGCAGATGGGCGTTATGGCGAGAATCCCAACCGGCTGTTCAAGCACATGCAGTTGCAGGTCATCCTGAAGCCGCCTCCGGAAAATGTGCAGGAGCTTTATCTGGAGTCGCTGACGGCCATGGGCATTGACCTGCGCCAGCACGATATCAAGTTTGAAGAAGACAATTGGGAGTCGCCGACGCTGGGCGCTTGGGGGATCGGCTGGCAGGTCATGCTCGACGGTTTGGAGATCACCCAGTTCACTTACTTCCAGCAGTGCGGAGGCGTGGACCTGGATCCAATTTCAGCCGAATTGACCTACGGGCTGGAGCGCATCGCAGCGTTCCTGCAGGATGTGGACTCGATCTACGATATCGTATGGGCACGCGATCCGGAAACAGGTCGGGTGACGACCTATGGAGACGTGCGCCTGGCCGACGAGCTCCAGTTTTCGGTGTACAACTTCGAGGCAGCTGATGTCGAGAAGACCTGGAAGCATTTCGAACTGTACGAGGCCGAGTGCAAGGCGATGATCGAAGCCTATGCGGCATCTGGCAGGAAACAGGCAGCCGGGCCGGTTAAGTTTGATAGGCACCGCTTCCCCCTTTTGGCAGCCTACGATCTGTGCCTCAAGTGTTCCCACTTGTTCAACATTCTGGACGCGCGCGGCGCAATTTCTGTGACCGAACGAGTCGGAGTTATTGCACGCGTGCGCGCGTTGGCAGTGGGAATTGCCAAAGCTTACGTCGAGCAACGGCGTGGAGAAGAGCCAGAACCAGAACCGGAAGCGGGCCAAGAAATAGGGAAACGGAAAACTAAGAAGAAAGAGAAACCGGTAACCGCGGTTTCATAAACGGGACGGGTATGGCTTAGCCATGCCGAAACGAAAGAGTGCATTCTTGTGATTCCGAGCGGGTTTCCTGGTCGAGAGGGGGCTTGCCCGGTCTAGAGCCCCTGAGGAATTTGCTTTTTGAATTTATCGAAATGCCCGACTTTCTCCTCGAAATCGGCTGTGAAGAGATTCCGGCGCGCATGGTTGACGCTGCGTCTCAGGAACTCGAGAGGCGGGTTCAGGACTTGCTGACCCGGGAACGCCTGCCCGCCACGGGTTCGGTTTCATGCCTTGATACGCCACGCCGGCTGGCCGTGCTCGCTTCGGGGATTCCGAGCGCCCAGCCAGACGTGACCGAGCAAGTCACCGGGCCATCCACCACTGTTGCTTACAAAGACGGGCAGCCGACTTCCGCGGCACAAGCTTTCGCTAAGAAAGTCGGTCTGGAAGTCTCAAAGCTCGGCAAGGTGACCACTTCGAAAGGAGAATACTTATCCGCCCGGGTCACCAGAAAAGGGCGGCCGGCGTCCGAAATTCTAGCCGAGGCGCTTCCCCGGGAGATCAGTTCGATCTACTGGCCGAAAAGCATGTACTGGCGCAAGCCGACGGAGCGCTTTGTGCGTCCTGTGCGCTGGCTGGTGGCCATGCTGGACGGCGAAGTGATTCCGCTGGAATTCGGCGGTATTCGCGCCGGCAATCAATCGCGCGGCCATCGCCTTCTGGCCGACCGGGAGGTAAAGATTTCATCTGCGGGTTCGCCCTATCTAGAAGCGTTGGAAGCAGCAAGGGTTCTTAGCCGGGGCGCTCGCGAGAAGCAGATTCGCAAGCAACTCGATGCCGCCGCCCGCGCCATTCCCAGCGCGCGCTGGCGCGAGGACAAGGAGTTGCTGGATACTGTGATCAATCTCACTGAATTTCCCTCCGTGATCCTGGGCAACTTCGAACGCGAATTCCTGCAACTTCCCGAGGAGGTCTTGGTCACGGTGATGCGCGATCACCAGAAATATTTCGCTGTAGAGGACGCGAGCGGAAAGCTGGCGCCGCATTTTCTCGCTGTGCTCAACACCGATGGTGATCCAGACGGTATCATCCGGCACGGTCATGAGCGCGTACTGCGCGCTCGCTTCAACGACGCCCGCTTTTTCTGGCAAACCGACCAGAAGCACTCACTGCGCGAGCGCGTCGACAAGCTCAAGCATGTCACGTTTCAGAAGGACCTCGGCAGCTACTACGACAAGACCATGCGCGTGCAGCGTCTAGCCAGTTGGCTGTGCGAAGTCCTGCGGCACGTCGGCGTCACAGTTCGTCCCGGAGTTGTCCACAAAGCGGCGTGCCTGGCCAAGGCTGACCTCACCACCGAGCTGGTGAAGGAATTTACTGAGTTGCAGGGGATCGTGGGAGGGCTGTACGCGCGCGCCCAGCAACTCGACTCGGATTTGCCCGAAGCCACCCGCTTCGCGATTGCCGATGCAATCTACAATCACTACAAGCCGGAATCCATGAACGATTCCGTGCCCCCCTCGGTGGAAGGCGCGGTGCTCGCCATTGCCGATAAGGCCGACAGCATTGCGGGAATGTTTGCCTTGGGGCTGATTCCGAGCGGCTCGAAAGATCCCTTTGCGCTGCGGCGACAGGCAAACGCAGTTATCAAAATTACCGCCGAGCACAAGTTGCCCATCCCCTTGAGTCAACTGTTCACCGATGCCCGGGCAATTTACGAAGGATCGGAAGCGGAGAAGAAGTTTTCCGCCAAGGTGGATTTTGCGGGCTCCATTCGCGAGTTTTTCCGCGAACGTCTGGAGTTCTACCTGAAAGATGTGCTCGGTTTTTCGTATGATGTAACCAACGCGGTGCTGGTTGCGGGGTCAGAAAATGTGGTGGATGTGATCGCCCGGGCTGAAGCGGTAACCAGGGTCCGGCCTTCTGCGGATTTCGCGTCCATCTCGATCGCTTTCAAGCGCATCAAAAATATTCTGCGGCAGGCTCGCGAGGCAGGGAAGCAGCCCGCTAAGCTAGTCGACGCGGCTGTACTTCAGGAGCAGGCAGAGAAAAACCTGGCTGCGGCGATCCCGGGAACAGCAAAGAAAGTCGACCGACTCCGCGGCGAACGCAATTATGAGCAGGCGCTGATCGAGATCTCCAAGCTGCGTCCTGATGTGGACACGTTTTTTGACAAGGTCATGGTGATGGTGGACGACGGGCGCATCAGGTCTAACCGCCTGGCATTGCTCGAGACGTTGTTGCAGGAGTTTTCCACGATCGCGGATTTTTCCGAGATTGTTACCGAGGGGAAGTAACGAACAACGAATGCGGGCGAGGCGCCCGCACGACAGCCGGCCCGATGCCGGCGCTACAAGAAATCTCACTTAAGGACTAATTATGGCGACGACAACTCTCCCTGAGACAGAAGTGAAGACGCAAACCAAACCAGCCAGCAAGTACGTGTACTTCTTTGGCGACGGCCAGGCCGACGGGAACGGCAAGATGAAAGACGAACTCGGCGGCAAAGGCGCTGGCCTGGCTGAGATGACTAACGCCGGGCTTCCTGTGCCTCCCGGCTTCACCATTCAGACGGAGGCGTGCCGCGAGTACATGCGGCGTGCCAGTGTTTCATCCGAAGTCGATCGCCAGATGGAAGAAGCGTTGGCGCGTCTGGAGCAGCTGCAAGGCCAGAAGCTCGGACAGGGCGAGAATCCGCTGCTGGTCAGCGTGCGTTCCGGCGCCAAGTTCTCCATGCCGGGAATGATGGACACGATTCTCAATCTTGGCTTGAACGACCGAAGCGTGGAAGCTCTCGCCAAGCGCAGCAACAACCCACGTTTCGCGGCGGATTCCTACCGCCGCCTGATTCAGATGTTCGGGAACGTCGTGCTGGAGATTCCGAAGGCCGCTTTTGACGAAGTCTTCGACGCCAAGAAGAAGCAAAAGAAGGCCAAGCTCGACACCGATCTCGACGCCAAGGCGCTGAAGGAAGTCATTGAAGAGTACAAGAAAGTCGTCAAAAAGCAAGCCAAGCGCGATTTCCCGCAGGATCCGCACGAGCAACTCGTGATGGCGCGCGACGCCGTATTCCGCTCCTGGAACAACGAACGCGCTAAGCACTACCGTCGCATCAACAACATCTCCGATGAGCTGGGCACCGCGGTCAATGTGCAAGCCATGGTCTTTGGCAACCTCGGCGACACCAGCGGCACGGGCGTGGGTTTCACGCGCAATCCGGCTACCGGCAACAAAGAATTTTATGGCGAGTTCCTGATGAATGCCCAGGGGGAAGACGTTGTGGCCGGCATCCGTACGCCGGTACCCATCTTGGAACTCGAGAAGATTATGCCCGGTGTCTACAACCAGCTGCGCGACATCACCACGCGCCTGGAAAAGCACTACAAGGACATGCAGGACTTTGAGTTTACCATTCAGGATGGCAAGCTCTACATGCTGCAGACGCGCAACGGTAAGCGCACCGGACTCGCGGCCGTGCGGGTTGCGATTCAAATGGTGGACGAAGACCTGATCACCAAGGAAGAAGCAATCTTCCGCGTCGAACCGAACCAGCTATATGACTTCCTGGTGCCGCGACTGGACGAGAAGAGTGTCAAAGTGGAAGTCCTGGCCACAGGGTTGCCCGCATCGCCAGGTGCGGCCGTCGGCCAAATCGTATTCACCGCCGACGAAGCCGTAGAAAAGGCAGGGCACGAACGAAAGAAGAATCCTGTCATCCTGGTGAGAGCGGAGACTACGCCGGAAGACATCCACGGCATGGAGGTCGCGGCCGGCATTCTGACTTCGCGCGGCGGCATGACCAGTCATGCGGCCGTCGTCACGCGCGGTATGGGCAAGTGCTGCGTGGCGGGCGCCGGCGACATTCAGGTGGATGAAAGAGCAGGCGTGATGCGAGTCAAAGGCCAACTGTTCCAGGCCGGAGACTGGATCTCTCTGGACGGAACAACCGGGCGGGTGATCAAGGGCAAGCTCAACACCCTGGATCCGAAAGCCGACGACCCCGAGTTGCAGAAGCTGTTGGGGTGGGCAGAACCTTTCCGCAAGATCGGCGTGCGCGCCAATGCCGACATCCCGCGCGACGCAATCCAGGCTCGCGCATTCGGTGCCGAAGGCATCGGACTCTGTCGTACCGAGCATATGTTCTTTGCCGAGGACCGCATTGCGCACATGCGGGCCATGATTCTTACCGACAACGAGAAAGATCGCCGCACCGCGCTGAAGAAGCTTTTACCGATGCAGCGCGCAGACTTCATTGGGCTCTTCCGGGCCATGGACGGACTGCCGGTAACCATCCGTCTGCTAGATCCGCCATTGCACGAGTTCCTGCCCAAGCGGGAAGAGTTGATGGTGGAGGTTGCGGTGCTCGAAGCCACAAAACCCAAATCGCCAAAGCTGAAGGAACTCAAGAAAGTGCTTCAGCGCGTGGAAGAGTTGCACGAGTTCAATCCCATGCTCGGTCACCGTGGTTGCCGCTTAGGCATCACCTATCCCGAGATTACCGAAATGCAGGCGCGCGCCATCTTCGAGGCTGCGGTAGCCGTCGCCAAAGAAGGAGGAAAGCCGCATGTCGAAGTGATGATTCCCCTGACCGCCACACTGAAAGAGATGGCGCACCAGGCCGGCGTCGTGCGCCGGGTCGCGGAAGAGGTCTTTAAAGAAAAAGAGAAAGAAGTCCACTATCTCGTGGGAACCATGATTGAGTTGCCGCGCGCTTCTCTGATCGCCGACGAGATCGCCAAGGAAGCCGAGTTCTTCAGCTTCGGCACCAACGATCTCACGCAGACAACTTTCGGTTTCTCGCGTGACGATATCAACAAAGTTCTGCCCACATACCTCGGTGAGGGCATCCTCAAACAAGATCCGTTCCAGGTGATCGATCGCGAGGGCGTGGGAGAACTGGTGCGAATCGGAATCGAAAGAGGTCGCAAGACCCGGCCCAAACTGGAAGTGGGAATCTGCGGCGAGCACGGCGGCGAGCCCTCTTCCGTAGAGTTCTGCCACCAGGTCGGGATGGACTACGTTGCCTGCTCGCCCTTCCGCGTGCTGACAGCCCGTCTGGCGGCGGCCCAGGCCGGCGCCAGCGACAAGCTGAAGGCGGAAGGCGGCAGAACAAAGTAGCGGGTTCGTCTTCGGAAATCGTTATCCTGAACCAGCGTCAGCCGGCGAAGGATCTTGCGTGCAGCGCAAAATCTTAAGCAGCAAAAAGGGCGCCTATTCCACGGTCCCTTTGCTGGCTGTGCCGAGCCGTGAGATCAGCCCGACAACGAGAAGTTCACGGTAATCGAAGTCTCCACTTCGGTAGGCTGCCCGTTCAAGAAATACGGCTTATAGCGCCACTGTTTCACGGCCTCCAGCGCGGCCTGCGACAGCATCGGGTGTCCGCTCACCACCTCGAGGTTTTGTATTTTCCCATCCTTGCCAATAATCGCCTTCAGCACCACCGGCCCTTGAATGCGTGCCTGTTTCGCGATCGCCGGATATTCCGGCTTGACCTTGTGGGTCAGCAGACCTTGCGTGATGCCCTGCGACATCCGCACGCGCTGCGGCTTGGGTTGCGACGGGAGATGGGTCGGAGTGCTGGACAGCACGCCTCCGAGCACGCCTCCTACGGTGCCGCCTGCTACTCCTCCGGGCACTCCACCCGTCACACCAGCAATGGTGGTTGGCGGAGCCGGCGCACCCTGCTGCGTATCATTAACTTTTTGTATCTTCTGCGGAATGCGCGTCGGGGTGCGAAGCTCAGCCGTGGGATTGATCTTAGCCACTGGCCGCGGCTTCACTGCTGAAGCTGACGCCGCTGGCGGAGGCGGTGGAGGAGGCGGGGGCGGCGGCGCCACCAATGTCGTAGTGAGTTCCTTCATCGGCAAGGCTTCGGTGAACATCAGAGGAATAAGGACAACCACAATGATGACGACTGCTTGCAAGATGAAAGAAATTGCCGTTATTCCGCCTCGGTGGCTGGCAATAGTGTTGTTTGAATCCAGAAGAGTTTGTTCAAACATGCAGAATTTCTCCTCCCTCCAAGTCTCGAAAGCTTGATGTCCAGCCGGCCGGACACCTCGAGCGCTCTTGTTCCGCTCTCGGATTACCTCTTCCCGTTACCTCTTCAAGAGTTCGGGGACCTCTTCAAATCCGGGCTATTGGATGATCACGGTCCCAAGACGAGGTTGTAAATGTATCGTGAGCCGACCGAACGCAGGTCAGGGTTTCCGGACGGAGTGGCGGAGCAGGAGCAGCTTGTGAGCACTCTCAATTCGAGAGTCTCACGGAGTTTTCTGCAAACCCCCTAAGATGAGCTTGTGGGCGGGGTCGTTATACAACAACCCTGCCGCCTCGGTAACCAGCAGAGCAGCAGGGCGCACGATGAGGCTCTCGGCCGCGACGCCTTGCACCTGCCTTGGCCAGCAGTTCAGGCGCGCGCGATTTCGTACAGATACTGCACCTGGGAGCGTACTGCCCCGTCCAACCCCTGGATCTTAGGGTTGGAAGACTCGATCACGTAATATTCGTCGGGCGCGTGCGCGCCACTGCCGTGGCCGACGCCGAAATGGCCGGCAGGTAGGCCCAGAGGTTCGCTCGTGAATACGTATCCCGGCCACGAACCAGCATTACGGGGCAAAACTATCGGGTTGAGCCCGAACTGGCGATAGACCGCGAGTTCGGTTTGGATTATGGCGGAATCGGCCGGCGTGCTCGTCGGGTCATAGCCCCCGGTCATATTCACCTCGACATCGCCGAAGCCGTGCTTGGCAAGATGTGCCTTAATTGCTGCCAGCGCTTCGGTCGCCGTCATGTCGGGGACCAGACGCATGTCGATTTTGGCCACCGCTTTGTGAGGCAGGATGGTCTTGCCGCCCGGGCCCGTGTAACCACCAACCAAGCCCTCAATGTTCACCGTGGGGCGCGAGATCAGGAGCTCCAGCGATTCCTGAAAACTCACATCGCGTACCCAGTGCTGGACTCCCAATAGCTTTTTGATATCGGCTTCGTTCAGGCGTCGTGCGGCCTCGGCGATCATGTTTCTCTCCGTCGTGGAGAGGGGGCGCGCCTTGTCGGCGAAATCCTCGATAGCCGGATCATTGCCGTCGGGGGAAACCAGCGTTGCCAGCGCCAGGACCAGATGCCACGCCGGACTATCCACGCGCGCCTTGTTGCTGGAATGGATGTCGAGCTTTGGGCCACGTCCCCAGCGCTCGCCGCTGGAGACCACTTCGCATTCGACGACTCCCTTCGCTCCCAGCGTGATCGTCACGTTTCCATCGAGTCCCTGCGAGGCTTGCGGCATAAAAATGCCAACGCATCGGCGCAACGCGGCCATAACCTGGGGCTGGCGGACGACCTGTGGAAAGTGTGGCGACCCGATCTCTTCTTCTCCCTCCGCGACCAGCACAAGGTTCACAGGCAGCTTGCGCCCGGCGCCGCGAATGGCATCGAGCGCCGCCAGGTACGTGGCTTCCGGCCCTTTCTGATTCACAGCGCCGCGTCCGACAATGACCTTGCCCAGGCCGGGCTTGTCCACCAGGCGCGCTTCGAACGGTGGTGACGACCACTCCGACGGGTCGGCTTGCTTGACGTCGTACATGAAATAAAGCCCGAGCGTCTTGGGTGCGCCCGCATCCAGGGTGGCAAAAATCCCGGGCTGGCCATCAGTAGGAATTTTCGTGACCTGTTGGAACCCGGCATCACGCAGCATCTGCATGGTCAATTGGCAGCCTTCGTTGACGCCTCGGTTCTCAGCCGCGATCGAGGGCTGCCGGATCCATTGCTGCAGCCGCTGCACGGCTTCGTCGTGACGCTTCTCGATTTCCGCCCAAATGAGCGCGTACTCGGAATCTCGGGATGGCTGGGAAGTGGCAAGCCGTGGCCACATCAGGGTGGCTGCTCCCACCGCGGTAGTCGCAAAAAAGTCTCTTCGTTTCATGAGCGGGGAGAATAAAACAACCGATAATTGCTTGTCGAGAGTCGAGGGCGATTCGTGTCGAGGGGCGATTCTGCTGGACCGGACTGCAAGCGCTCTCAATTCGGGAGTTTCACTGGACCTTCTGCAAACGTGAGAGCAGTTTCTGGGCCAGGTTTTCCTCCGATTCCGACCAGAGAAGGCGTCCGCTGGCGCCGCTCTTTTTCTCCGCAGCGGCGGTGAATTCTACCAGCTTCTGAACGTTCTGCTTGAGGCGCGCCTCGTCGATGCTCGCGAGTTCTAGTTCCTCGTAGAGAAAGGGTGTGTCCAGGCCAAAGTCGATTTCAAGGTCTCCGCCCTCGCTATCCGCACGCTCAAAGTTCCTGCCGTGAGCCAGAAACTTCACTTGGCGGGGCTGAAGCAGCCACCGACCCGTATCAGGCGCGGCCGACCAAAGGTCCCAGTGGGCCTCAAACAAGTAGGCGTAGTCATCATGCAGTAGGTCTGAAGCCATGCCCGCCGCGTCCTCTGGCGTGATGCCTGGATTGAAGCGTTGCTCGAGGACTGTAGCTTCTCCCCACGAAACCGGGTGTAGAGCCAGATAGGTGATGCCTGGCCGCAGCTTGGAGAAGGGAAATTGCTTCATAACGGATAGGGCACGCGGCAAAATCTCCGCGGTTTCAAAGCTGGGAAACCAGAGACTCAGATAAAGCGGGTCGGGCATAACGTATCTTCCTGGCACAAGCGGACGTTCTCTTCAATTCTACAGTTACCGCCGATGACCGATGGTCTGCCCTGCCTCTGACCAGGTGCCCCCCTGATTTGGGCGTGAGCCATTCCCCGCGCGAGTCTTCCCGGAATCGGCGGCGCAGTGGCGATAAAGACAGCGCACACCGAGAGGTATTGGCCATCTGTAAGGTCTTGGTGCCGTCCGTGCTGAGCACCCTATCGATCTCGATAACAGTGTCACGGACGTCTGCCGGTGACAAATGTTTGAGTACGCTGTAAGAGAACACCCGCTGAAAGGTGCTATCACGGAAAGGCAGATAGCGGCCATCAGCCACCAGGTAGTAGGCGAGGATACCAAGCTGGCGGGCGACTCGCTGGGCCGCAAGCACGCCCTTCAGAGACGGATCGATACCGAACGGCCGATATCCGGCGCGAGCCGCCGCGATGCACCACCGGCCCCAACTGCAACCGATCTCCAGGAATGAAGCTCCGTTTCCGGGTGGCAGGCGCAAACCTGGAATAGGATATTCCTGGAGTCTGCCAGTGAGGTGGCGGTACAGGTTGTCATTCGTTGCCTCAATCCAATTCCTGCACAAACAGATCAATCTGGCCAGGAACGATCTCCAGATTGCCGATTTGAGAGATGTCTCCGGTTTCGGCTACTTGAAGTGACCGGGCACCCTCGACGTGGGTCTGCCGCGCCTCCTCGACCAACAGAATAGGAACACCTTCGATGACGGCATAGCTGTGGGCGCGAGCACAGTGCAGCTTGCCAGCCTCCAAGCCTTGGCAGCGTCTACACCATGATTTCTGAGTTCATCGACTTCAAAGAATATGGCGATGAAAGCAAAGTCATGGGGCTCGCTTCTGATGGACAAAGACACGTATTGCCGTAAACTTCGCGAACTATCAGTGTGCAGAATGGCGGCCTTCACCTCGACCTCCAATATTTCAGACCGCTGGGCAGTGACCCGGGCATCGAGATCATGCCGGATGGTACGGTCAAGCTGCCCCGCCATTTCTCCGACCGAATGGTAAAGCTGTTTGGCGAGCCGCGAAGGCCCCACAGAGAAGTTACCCAGCGAGATATGGATCTCGTCTACTCCATGCCGCGCCGGTTCGAGGAAGTTTTCTTCCATCTGCTGAACCTGCTGCACCATAAGGTCCCTGGCGAAGATCTGGTGACGGGCGGCAGTTGCGCTCTGAATAGCGTCGACAACGGAAAGCTGTTCTCGGCGACCCCCTTCCGCCGAACCTGGATCCGGCCGGCCGCCGGAGATGAGGGCCTGGCCATCGGCGCCGCTCTGCACACCTACCACTCGGTTCTGAAGCAGCCTCGGCGTCATGAGATGGAAAATGCCTATCTTGGCCTGGAATTTGGCACAATCATGCATGGAAAGCTCTCCAGAAAGCTAAATTGCGCTACCGCAAATTGGAGCGAGCCGCTGAATGGTTTCGGCCTTTCGCACGCTCAATTCTCGCCGAATATCAGGACGAGTATTTCGCGCACGGTCATTCTTCCCCCTATATGCTGCATGTCTACAAATCCGGCCTGAAAAGCGGAAGCAACTGTGCCGTCAACCAGGTATACGATACCGGGCGTCTGTTAAGGCTTTCCAGCGTAGGACCGGACCGGAATTCCTCTTGTGTTAAATACCAGTTTCAACGAGAATGAGCGGATCGTTTGCAGGCCGGACGAAGCGATTGACTGTTTCAAGCGGACGCGCCTGGATGTACTGGCCCTCGGCCCCTTCCTCGCTCTGAAGTCCGAGAACTGAAATGGTAACTCCGCGACCGACGGTTGTCGCGTTTCCCGAGGCAGACAAATGGGCGATGACTCGCATCGCGACCGTTCCTCGCTTCCGGATTCTCGCCTGGAGTGGTGACCTCCTCTACGCTTCCCACGCCTACACTCTGCTGCGTGCGAAAATAACAATAACAAGGATCGAGTGGGAAATCGTTGGCTACTTCCGCCCGACCTGGTGGAGAAATCTCACCGTCACCTTGCGTCTGACCTCCCGCTTTTTTCGCGATGGATTTCACGCCCTTGCTGTGCTTCCGACGGGGCATTTCGTGGCAACCGTTCCGGGAGCCATCATTTCGCTCGCTCCGGGAGAAACCGAATTCCGAATCTCTCATGAGGTTGTGCGTGGCACGCGGCCGCTGCACATCACGGCCACTCCGGATAAGCGGCTGTTCTGGGGTGAATACTTCGACAATCCGCAGCGGGACGAGGTGCACATCTACGCGTCTGAGGACCGCGGAATGAGCTGGGATGTTGCCTATACCTTCCCCAAAGGCGCCATCCGTTACGTGCACAACATGGTGTACGACGAGTGGGACAATTGTTTGTGGATTCTGACCGGCGATAACGGCGCGGAATGCCGAATTCTACGCGCCTCGTGCGATCTCAAGGAAGTGGACGTAGTTCTCTCCGGCAACCAGCAGGCGCGTGCCGTCGCAGCGGTCCCCATGAAGGACGGGTTGTATTTCTCATCGGACACTCCTGTCGAAACCAACCATGTTTACCGCCTGGATCGCCGAGGAAATCTAACTAAACTGGCCGACTTGAGCAGTTCCTCAATTTACGGCTGCCGCGTAGGCGACTCGATCTTCTTTTCTACGATGGCAGAACCCAGCGCCATCAATTCCGAGACCAGTGTTTGTCTCTTTGGCAGCCGTGACGGACAGCAATGGCGGCGCGTCTTAGAGTGGAAGAAAGATTCTTGGCCGATGGACTTGTTCCAATACGGAAATGTTTTTTTGCCCGATGGCAGCAATACCAGCGGCTATTTGGCGCTGACGAGCGTCGCTGTCGAAAATGGCGACCTGGAGACCACGGTCTGGCGCATTTGAACCCGCTCCCAGCCTCTACGTTCTTGATTACGGACTAGATTTGCCACTCACCGGTAGCGAACCACAGCTCACCGAAAATGACGAGACACTTGGATGCGGTACCGCTAGCTTGTGCTGGTACCAAGATCGGCACGGCGGTGGCCAGCCCCCGCTCGGAATCCTCGCTGCTAGCGCTAGCCGGCGTCATGGTCGCGGTGGGTAGTGTTTTCTTGTTGGATAGACTTGCCATCCTTGCCAAAAGTCCCAATCTCAGCGTGAGCCAAGCGGAGTCGCACTTCGCTCCGCTCGTCCTCGTTCAGCTCGGTCTGACCTTGCCGATTGCGCCTGCCCGCCCAAGCAAATGGAGTCGCCTCATGACCAGCGATTCTGGAGAGAAAATTCACGCGGTAATGGTAGACGATGAAGATCTGACCCGTCAGATCCTGCGCAAACTTCTGTCCAGCCATCCCGAGATAGAAATCGTTGCCGAATTTTGCCGACGGATTTGAGGCTGTGAAGGCCGTTATCGAGTTGAATCCGAACCTCCTGTTCCTTGATATCCCCGATGCCAAAGTTGAACGGCTTCGAGGCTCCGGAAACTGATCGAAACCGACCGGGCCATCTTGTTTGTGACTGCGTACGACAATAGCCACTTCGAGCATTTGACATTCACGCCGTCGACTATCTTTTGAAACCGTTGGGAGCCGAACGCTTTCGAACTGCGCTGGAGCGTGTGACCCAGCGCATGGGCTCGAAACTGCCGGCGCTGGCCGAACTGTCAAATAGCGCACGCGCCTGCCCAGTTTTTGGGACGCATTGTCGTCTCAAGGATGGCACTCGCGTATACATCATTCCGACCGTCAAGCTCGACTTTGCAGGCGCAGGACGATTCCGTCGCGTTTCAGCAGTGAAGGGAAGAAGCATCTCAAGCAGCAGACGATTTCCAGCCTCGTAGCAGCGCTGGACCCGGCGCGATTTCTGGGCGTCCATCGCTCCTACATTGTGAACCTGGAGAAGGTCACCAAGATCGAGCCCACCTG
>Ga0209055_1000728_pt1 | contig 22746 bp, 23 predicted proteins | sample GraSoiAngelo_110_FD_185875 | JGI IMG/M metagenome (GOLD analysis project Ga0209055, IMG submission 185875) | Grasslands soil microbial communities from the Angelo Coastal Reserve, California, USA - 14_0903_12_30cm (SPAdes) (version 2) | ecosystem: Environmental > Terrestrial > Soil > Grasslands ... | reverse complement strand
CCGCCACGTCCGTCTCCTGCTTGGAGACCGAGTCGCTCTCCAGGAGCGCCCGCCAGCGGTCGGCCGTGATCTGCGCCTGCCGCAGATTCGCCCGCGCCGTCTCGAGGTCGGCCCGGGCCTGTTGCAGTTGCTGGTCGACCTCGGGGGTCTCGATCTCGGCGAGTAGCTGTCCTGCCTTCACGTGCGCGCCGATGTCGAAGTACCAGCGCTTCACGTAGCCGTTCGTGCGGGCGAAGATCGGCGCGTCGGTGAAGGCCTGGGTCGTGCCCGGCAGGAGGATCTCCCGCGTCGACGCGCTCTGGGTCGGCGCTATCACGCTGACGACCGGAACGGCCGCATCCGCGGTCGTCCGCCTGAGCGTGGTGTCGGCCGCGTTCCGCGTCCGAACGCCCGAGTAGATGCCGAGGCCGAGGACACCCGTCACCAGGGCGAGTCCCAGCAGCAGTGCGGGGCGCGGCGAGCGCTGGCGCTCGCCCGGATCGACCGGTTCGGGTCTCGTCACGGCCTCGCTCGCGTGCTCCGTCGTCATCGCGTAGCCTCCGGCCGGCGCCGCCCGTGCAGCAGGGCGAACACCGACGGCACGAAGACGAGGGTGGCGAAGGTGGCGCACAGCAGGCCGCCGATGACGGCGCGCCCGAGCGGCGCGTTCTGCTCGCCACCCTCACCGAGCCCGAGTGCCATGGGCACCATGCCGATGATCATGGCCAGGGCGGTCATCAAGACGGGGCGGAAGCGGGTGAAGCCGGCCTCGACCGCGGCCATCGCCACGTCCCCGTGCTCCTGAAGCCGCTCCTTGGCGAAGGACACGACCAGGATGCTGTTGGCGGTCGCGACACCGACGCTCATGATGGCTCCCATCAGGGCGGGGACGCTGAGTGTCGTCCCGGTCAGGAACAGGAACACCACGATCCCGGCGAGCGCCGCCGGCAGCGCCATGATGATGATGAAGGGATCGAGCCAGGACTGGAAGTTCACGACGATCAGCAGGTAGACGAGGACGATGGAGAAGCCGAGTCCCGCGAGCAACCCGATGTACGCCGTCCGCATGGTCGCGAGCTGGCCGCGCACGGTGAGGAAGCTGCCCCGGGGCAGGAGCGGCCGGTGCGCGTCGACGATCCGCGCGATGTCACGGCCGACCGCGCCGAGGTCGCGGTCCTGCACGGCGCCGTGGATGTCTACGACCCGACGGATATTGTAGTGCGACAGCACGGCCATCTCGCTCGAGCGCGTGATCGACGCGACGTCGGTGAGGATGCCGGGTCGCGTCATGGTGGCGGCGCTGATCGGGATGTTCTCGATGTCGTGCAGGGACTGGATCCGGTATTGCGGCGTCTGGGTGGCGAGGTTGTAGCTGACCCCGTTCTGCCAGTTCAGGAAGAAGGTCGGGGTGGTCTGGAAGCTCCCGCTGAGGGAGACGAGCACGCTGCTGGCGAGGTCCCGAATGGTGAAGCCGCCCTGTCCCGCCTTCGTGCGGTCCACGGTGACGTCGAACTTCGGGTAGTCGAAGCGCTGCTGGATGCGCAGGTCGACCAGTCCCGGCACCTGACGGAGCTCGTTCAGCATCTGGTCCGCGAGGTGGCGATTGCCCTCGACGTTCGCTCCCTCGATCTGGATGTCGATCGGGGCGGGCAGCCCGAAGTTGATGATCTGGGTCACGATGTCGGCGGGCAAGAAGTAGAACGTCACGCCGGCGAACTGCTCCGGCAGCGTCTGCCTGAGGGCCCGGACGTAGTCCGCGGTGGGGCGATGGCCGGCTTTCAGGGACACGAGAATGTCCGCGTCGGCGGCGCCGATAACGCCGGACGAGCTGTGCATCCAGTTGATCGTGCTGTAGGGCAGTCCGATGTTGTCGATGATCACGTCCATGTCGCCGGCCGGGATCTCGCGCCGGATCGCCGCCTCCACGAGGTCGGTCAACCGCGCCGTCTCCTCGATCCGGGTGCCGGTCTGCGCGCGCAGGTGAAGGGTGAACTGACCGCTGTCGGTATCCGGGAAGAAGTTCTCGCCGAGTCGAGGAACGAGCAAGGCGGCCGAGAGACAGGTGACCAGGAACAGCGGGATGAAGACGACGCGCCGGCCGACGAGCATCGAGAGCAGCCGCCGGTAGGCGAGGCGTCCCCGCTCGAACCATCGTTCGAACGCCTGCTGCCCGCGGGCGAGCGGATTGCGCGACGGCGCCGCGCCCTCGACCGGCGGCGACAGCAGGTATCTGGCGATCGTGGGCACCAGTGTCCGCGACAGCAGATACGACGCGAGCATCGCGAAGATCACTGCCTCCGCCAACGGGACGAAGAGGTAGCGGGCGACCCCGCCCAGGAAGAACATCGGCAGGAACACGATGCAGATGCACAGCGTGGAGACGAGCGCCGGCACCGCGATCTGCTGGGCCCCGTCCAGGATGGCCTGGAGAACGGGCTTGCCCATGTCGAGGTTGCGGTTGATGTTCTCGACTTCCACGGTGGCGTCGTCCACGAGGATGCCGACGGCGAGCGCGAGCCCGCCGAGCGTCATGATGTTGATGGTCTCGCCGAGCAGGCTGAGGGTGATGACCGACGTCAGGATCGAGAGCGGTATGGACACCGCGATGATGATCGTGCTTCGCCAGCTCCCGAGGAAGAGCAGGATCATCATGGCGGTGAGGCAGGCGGCGATCACCGCCTCCCGGATCACGCCGCTCACCGCCGCCCGCACGAAGATGGACTGGTCCGCGACCGGCTGGACCTTGAGCTCCGGCGGAAGGGTCGGAATCACGCGGGGCAGCAGCCCGCGGATGCCGCCCACGACGTCGAGGGTGGACGCGCTGCCGGTCTTCAGAATGGTGAGGAGCGTGCCACGGCTGCCGTCCCGGCGGACGACGTTCGTCTGGGGCGCGAACCCGTCGCGCACGTAGGCGACATCGCGCAGGTAGATCGTCGAATTGCCGACCACCTTGACCGGGAGGTCGTTCAGCTCGGCCACGGTCCGCGGGCTCGCGTTCAGGGCGACGTCGTATTCGAACTGGCCTATCTTGGCGGTGCCTGACGGCAGCACGATGTTCTGCTGGCCGAGGGCGGTGACGACGTCGGCCGGCGAGAGCCCTTTGGACTGGAGCAGCCGCGGGTCGAGGTCGACCATGACCTGGCGCTGCTTGCCGCCGTACGGGTAGGGGATGGACGCGCCTGGCACCGTCACGAGCTGGGTCCTCAGGAAGTTGAGGCCGACGTCGTTGAGCTCGGGCTCCGACAGGCCGGACAGGCCGAGCTGGAGGATCGGGACCGTCGAGGCGCTGTAATTGATGATGAGGGGCGGCTGGATGCCGGGGGGCAGCTGGCGCAGGATGGTCTGCGAGACCGCCGTCACCTGAGCGTTCGCCGTGTCGAGGCGGGCATTCGGCTGCAGGAAGATCTTGACCATCGACTGGCCGTTGACAGTCGTCGACTCGAGGTGCTCGATGTTGTCCACCGTCGTCGTGAGCACCCGCTCGAACTGGGTGGTGATCCGCCCTTCCATCTCTTCGGGGTTCAGGCCGGTGAACTGCCACGCCACCGCGATCACGGGGATGTCGATGTTCGGAAAGATGTCGGTCGGCGTGCGGAGGATGAGCACCGGGCTCAGCAACAAGATGAGCACCGCCAGAACGACGAACGTGTACGGCCGCTGCAGCGCGACCCTGACGATCCACATGTCTTATGGATGCGGTGGCGGGCGCCGCGGGTTCACCGTGCCCCGCCACCGTCCAGGCTGTCCACCAGGTCAGGCAACGTCGCGCCCTAGACGGCGACGGCGTACCGCGACGTCGTCTGGGGCTCGCCGAGCCGGCCCCGCAGCAACGACCGCGCGCGATGAATGCGGGTCTTGACGTTCGCGGCGCTGAGGTTCAGTTGCTGGCCGATCTCCTCGTGCGAAAGGCCGTGCAGATCGCGCAGGACGAAGACCGTGCGGTAGTGCGTCGGGAGCTCGTCGATTGCCTCGGTCAGCTCGGCGCGAACCTCGGTTTGTCTGGCCGGGTCCTCGACGGCCAACGACCAGTCGCCGGGCAACCCGGTGTTGTGCGCGCTCTCGGCCAGCAGTCCGGGGACCGCGTCCGACGAGATGTCGCCCTCACGGCGTCGCCGCCCGCGAATCTTCTGATAGGCGGCGTTGGCCACGATGCGATAGAACCACGACCCGAACGCGGACTCGCCGCGAAAGCTGTCGATCTTGTTCACGACCGTCAGCAACGCGTCCTGCACCACTTCCTCGGCGTCCTGCGGCGCGCGCGTGATGCGGACGGCCAGGCGGTAGGCGCGGGCGCCGTAGATCTCAAGGAGACGCTCGGCGGCGCGCGGATCCTCGCAGCGCAGCGCCTCGATGAGCTCACGGTCGCGATCCACGCGGGGTCGAGGGCGGTGACGCTCGATGTCGGGCTCGGTCGTCGTGAATCCAGTCTCGAGAAACATGCTCAGCTCCTCCTGTCGAGGTCGTGTCTAACAGGAACAGGTGTACCGGGGCGCCGTGACCACGGCGTGTCGGGGGGCGTGAAAAATGACGTAGCAACCCGAGCGACGACTTCGTCCCGCGATGGAGCGCAGGGAACCGGCCATCTCAGGGGAGGCGTCGTACCCCACCAAAGTAGGGGTGGACGCCTGCCATCGGTATTACTACTCTACGAGCGACGGCGTGAAGAGCTGACCGACGAGGAGGACGATGAACGAGCTCGCTCTCGGGAGCAGTTCCGGAGCGATGAACGGCAGCGTGACGGAGCGACTCTGGCGGACCAGCGTGCGGTGCGGGTTGGGTGTCGCCGGTCTGGCGGTGTTGACGGTCGTCCTCGATCGACTCCACTTCCGGTCCGCGGCGCTCTACCTGATCGTCGTCGTCTTCGTGTCCCTGACGGGAGACTTCGTTGCGTCGGCCGTGGCCTCGATCGGTGGCGTGGTGTGCCTGTCGCACTTCCTGAGCCCGCCGGGCTCCCTGCTCGGGCTGGACCAGCCGCTCAACCTGGTGGCCCTGCTCGCCTTCGTGACGACGGCGTTCGTGGTGACTAGCCTGGTGTCGAGGCGGCGCGCGTCGTTCCAGGAGATCAAGGGCCTCCGCGACCAGCTCACGGTGGTGATCGATACGATTCCCGCGTTGACCGGGGTCACCCTGCCCAGCGGCTCGGTCGAGGTCGTCAACCGCGGGTGGCTGGACTACACGGGAATTCGCCTGGAGGATGCGCGCGGGTCGGGCTGGACACGCGCGCTTCATCCCGATGACCGTGAGCTATTCATCAGCAGAGGCCTCACGGCTCGGGAAACGCGGGAACCGTTCGAGCTCGAGCTGCGGTTGCGGCGCGCGGACGGAGTCTATCGGTGGTTCCTGATGCGCGTGGCGCCGCTACGCAACGAGCAAGGCGAGGTCGTCAGGTGGTACGGCGTGTCGATCGACATCGAAGACCGCAAGCTGGCCGAGGCGCTGCTGGCCGGAGAGAAGCGGCTTCTCGAGATGATGGCCAGAGGTGATGCGCTGGCGCTCATCCTCGATGCCTTGTGCCGCCTGGTCGAGGAGCAGTCCGGCAACGTCCTGTGCTCGGTCTTGATGCTCGATCGCGATGGGATCCACCTGCGGCACGGGGCGGCGCCCAGCCTGCCGAGAAGCTACACGGACGCCGTCGACGGCCTGGCCATCGGCCCTGGCGCGGGGTCGTGCGGGACGGCCGCGTACCGAGCCGAGCGCGTGATCGTGTCGGACATCGCCACCGACCCCCTGTGGGCCGACTACCGCGAGCTGGCCCTCGCGCACTCGCTGCGCGCATGCTGGTCCACTCCCATGCTCTCCTCCGATGGCCGGGTGGTCGGAACCTTCGCGATGTACTATCGCGAGCCCCGTCTCCCCCTTGCGCACGAGCAGGACATCATCGACCGGATCACGCCCATGGCGGCAGTCGCCGTCGAAAGGGTGCACGCCGAAGAGGCGCTGCGCCAGGCCCAGGCGGAGCTCGAGCGCGTGACCCGCGTGACCACCGTGGGCGAGCTGGCCGCATCGATCGCGCACGAAGTGAACCAGCCGTTGGCGGCGATCGTCGCGGACGCGTCGGCGTGTCTGCAGTGGCTGGCCACCGACCGCCCCGATCTGGACAGCGTCCGCGAGGCGCTCGGCGCCGTCGTGAAGGACGGCGAACGGGCCGCGGAGGTGATCGGTCGGATCCGCGCGCTCCTTTCGCGGACCGCGGTCGCGCGCGAGCCCTGCGATCTGGCGGGAGTCGTCCACGAGGTGCTCTCCCTCGTCGGCCCCGAGCTCAGGCGCCAGGGCATCGCGCTGCAGACGGTGTTGACTCCGGAGCTGCCGCCGGTCATGGGCGACCGGATTCAGCTGCAGCAGGTTCTCTTGAACTTGCTGGTGAATGCGGCGGAAGCGATGCGCGAGACGCCACCCGAGCGGCGACGGCTCGTCGTGCGCTCGAGCGTGGCGTCTCGGGACGACGAGGTGTGGGCGGTCCTCGCGGTGCAGGACGCGGGAGTCGGCTTCAACGAGCTGGAGGAGTCGCGCCTGTTCGAGGCGTTCTACACCACGAAGCCGAACGGGCTCGGCATGGGACTCTCGATCAGCCGCTCGATCGTCGAGCGGCACGAAGGACGCCTCTGGGGCACGGCGAATCCCGACCACGGCGCCACCTTTCACGTCGCCCTGCCGGGGATGCGATGAGCTCGGATGCTCCCGTCGTCTTCATCGTGGACGATGACGAGGGTTTTCGCGACGCCCTCCGGCGCCTCATGAGCTCGATCGGTCTGGCCGTCCAGGTCTTCCCGACGGCCCAGGCTTTCCTCACGGCCTCCCGCCCCGATGCGCCGGGATGCCTGGTGCTCGATGTGCGTCTGCCGGGGCTGAGCGGACTTGATCTGCAGCGAGAGCTGGCCGCCGTGGACGCGTCGCTGCCGATCATCTTCCTCACGGGCTACGGCGACATCCCGATGTCGGTCCGGGCCATGAAAGCGGGCGCGGTCGAGTTCTTGACAAAGCCATTCCGCGAGCAGGATCTGCTCGACGCGATCCGCCACGCGATCGATCGCCACCGCGTCGTCCGCGCGGAGCGGCGCGAGCTCGTCGAGCTCCGTCACCGGTACGACTCTCTCACCCCGCGCGAGCGCGACGTGATGGCCGGCGTCATCGCCGGTCTGCTCAACAAGCAGATCGCCGCCGAGCTGGGGACGAGCGAGGTCACCGTCAAGGAGCAACGCGGCCACGTGATGCACAAGATGCAGGCGGGGTCGGTGGCCGAGCTCGTGCGGACCGCCGCGCGCCTCGGCATCGTCCCGGCCGCGCGTCGTGGGGATGGCTGACCGAATCTCCTCGGGCCTCGGCTCCGGGATGGAACACCGACCACGGCGCCACCTTCCAGTTCGCGTTGCCCTCGGTGCCCTGATCCCCAGCGCCGCGTGCTGCGTCCGGGGTGCCTCCACCCCACCAACGTAGGGTAGACGCGGCGCGCCGGCCGCCCTAGCCTGAAGGTATGAGCGAGCGATATGCGGGGATGATCTCCGTCGTCGACGATGACGCGTCCCTGCGTCGATCCGTGCGGAACCTCCTGATGTCGGTCGGCTTCGAGGTCCAGGCGTTCGCCTCGGCGGAAGAGTTTCTCGAATCTCCCCAGCGCGCGAACACCGGCTGTCTGGTGCTCGATCTACGTCTCACCGGCATGAGCGGCCTCGACCTTCTCAAGCATCTGGCGGCCGTCGGCTCACGAATTCCCGTGATCATTCTCACGGCGCACGGTGACGACGAGGTGCGCCGGCGCGTCCTCCAGGCCGGCGCGGTCGCATTACTCGGCAAACCGTTTCGCGGCGACGCCCTGCTCGACGCCGTGAGAACGTCCCTGAACCGATGACGCGCTCGAGCGGAAGCGTGAAGCCCAAGGCCTGCCTCGCCCTGACCTTGCTCGGAGGGTTCGATGCTCGCGGCCGCTCCGGTTCCCCGCTGGTCTTTTCGACGAAGAAAGCCCGGGCGCTCCTGGCGTACCTGGCCCTGCCGCTCGGCCGCGCCCACCCGCGCGAGAAGCTGGCGACGTTGCTCTGGGGCGACATGCCCGAGGCGCAATCGCGCGGCAACTTGCGTCAGGCCTTGTCCCGGATCCAGAAGGCGTTCGCCGGAGCGAGCGTCCCTGCGATACGTTTCGAGGGCGACACCATCGCGCTCGATCCGTCCACGGTCGAGGTCGACGTGGCCGCCTTCGAGAGATTGCTCGCCGACGGCCGGCCTGGCGCGCTCGAGCAGGCCGTCGAGCGCTACCGGGGAGATCTGCTCGAAGGGCTGGCGCTGCGCGAACACGCGTTCGACGAGTGGCTGAACTCCGAGCGAGAGCGTCTGCACGAGCTGGCTACCAAGGCGCTCGGACGCCTACTGGCCCACCAGAGCACGACTGAAGCGGACGAGCAAACACTCCGGACCGCTCGACGGCTGCTCGAGCTCGATCCTCTCGAGGAGGCCGCGCACCGGCTCGTGATGCGCCTGCATTGGCGGCATGGCCGCCGGGCGGCGGCACTGCGTCAGTACCAGCTCTGCGTCGATCTTCTCGAGCGTGAGCTGCGCGCCGAGCCCGAGGCCGAAACCAGACAGCTGTACCAGGAGATCTTGAGATCGCGTGTACGCCGTCTCGACCAGGTCGAGTCGCCCGGCCCCGTCGCCGACGTCGAGACGACCGTGGCTCCACCGCAGTCGCCCGCCGCGGCCGAGCCGGCCATGCCGCTGGTGGGGAGAGAGGACGAGGCGGCGAAATTCCGCGCGCTGCTCGACGAGGTGCGCGCCGGAGAGCCCCGGGTCATCGCCCTCATTGGCGAGGCCGGCGTCGGCAAGAGCCGCCTCCTGGACGAGCTTGCGGCGCTGGCCGCCCGACGGGGACTTCGGGTCCTCTCGGCGCGCTCGTACGAGTCCGAGCAAGTGCTGCCGTTCGGACCATGGGTCGATGCGCTGCGCTCCGGCGGCGTCGTCGACGATCACGAGGTGCTCCGTGAGCTCTCGCCGGCGCTCCGGACCGAGCTGGCCCGGCTGCTTCCCGAGCTCGGTGACGGACAGCGCACGGGCGCGCTCGGGACGAACCCGTTGCGCGTCTTCACCGCGTTCGCGCGGCTCATCGCGGTGGCCGGCGCGCGCCGGCCGCTGGTGATCGTGCTCGACGACTTTCACTGGGCCGACGAGATGAGCGTCCGCCTCCTGGCCTTCCTCGGCCGCCGTCTCGGCGGCTCGGCGACGTTGCTGGCGGTGTCTGTCCGCGCCGAGGGGCTGCCCGACACCCCGCTACTCCGGCGAACGCTCGACGAGCTGTCGAACGAGGCTCTCCTGGCGCGGACCGAGGTTCGGCCGCTCTCGCAGCCAGACACGCTGCGCCTGGTCCGACAGGCCGCGGCCCCGGAGGCGAGCACGGAGACCGCGGAACGGCTCGCGGCGCAGGCCTGGCGACTCGGCGAAGGCAACCCGTTCGTCGTCCTCGAAGCCGTGCGGGTCTGGTGCGCGCAGGGAGCGCCGGTGCTCGACGGTCTGTCTCTTCCCGAGCGCGTGAGGCGCTCGATCGTGGATCGACTCGAGCGATTCGACGACCGGACGGGGCAGCTCGTCAGCGTGGCGGCGGTGATCGGCCGCGACTTCGACGTCGGCCTCCTGTTGCAGGCGAGCGGTCTCGGCGACCGCGAGGCGGTGGCGGGATTCGAGTCATTGCTGCGCAACGGGATCCTTGCTCGCGACGGGGAGCGTCTGCGTTTTCGACACGAGCGAGTCCGTGACGCAGCCGCCGGTCGTCTCTCGGCTCCGCGTCGCGCGCTCATCCACCGGCAAATCGCCGAGAGCCTCGAGCGGCTGTCCCCGTCCGACCATCCGCCACATCTCGAGCTCGGTCGGCACTATCGCGACGGCGAGGTCTGGGACAACGCGCTGGCCCACTTCCGGATGGCCGCGCGGCTGGCGGCCGCCCGCTCGGCGTACGAGGAGGCCGTGGCCTCCTACTCCGAGGCGCTGGACGTCTGTCGGCAGGCATCCTCGCGGCGCGAGATCGACGTGGCACGCGTCGACGTGCAGGTCGAGCTCGGCTCGGCGCTCCACGCTGTCGGCGACGTCGAGCGCGCACTCGATCACTATCGAAGCGCCGAGGCGGGGGCGGTGGCGCTCGGCGATCGAGGACGCACGGCCTGGATCGTCGCGGCCATGAGCTATGCCCATACGTCCCTGGGACAGCACCGGACGGCAATCCAGCACGCGCGTCGCGCGCTGCAGGTCCCGGGCGGCGGCGCCGACAACCCGGCGCTCCGGATCTGGGTGCAGCAGAGCCTCGTGCGCACGGCGTACGCCGTCGGCGACTACCAGGCGGCCGTCTCCGTGGCCCGGGCGACCCTCGACACGCTGGCCGACCATCCAGCCGATGAGCCCTTCGGCCCGGCACTCCTCACGCCGGTCGTGCCATCGGTCGGTGTTCGTGGGCTCCTGGCGCTCGCGCTGAGCTCGCGCGGCCAGTTCAACGACGCGCTGGCCGAAGGAGCCGAAACAGTACGCATCGCGGAAAAGGTGAACCGGTCTCCCGAGCTGGCCTGGGCCAGCTATTGCCTCGGACGGACGGTCCTCGAGCGGGGCTACGCCGACCAGGCGGTCGAGTATCTGGAGCGCGCCCTGGCGCTCACGCGCGAGTGGGAGCCCGCCACGCCTGAGCCCCGAACCGGACTACACCCGCTCGCGGACGTTACGGGGGCCACGCTGGCCTTGGCCCACGCGGCGACGGGCCAGCTCGCCTCGGCGATCAACCTCGCCGCCGCCAGCGTCAATGCCATGAGCTCGAAGCAACTCTGCTGCGTCCGGGTGCTCGAGATCCAGGGAGGCGTGCTACTCGCCGCCCAGCGGTTCGACGAGGCGACGTCGGTCGCGAGCGTGGCGCTCGAGACGGCCCGTGCCCGGGGCGAACGGGCACACGAAGCCTGGGCTCTTCGGTTACTGGCTGACATCGCCCGCCGGCAGCAGCCCGGGTCAGTCGAGCCGGCCGTGGGCCACTTCGACAGCGCGCTGGCCCTGGCCGACCAGCTCGAGCTGCGACCGCTCCGCGCGCAGTGCCGCCTCGAACGGGCCGAGACCCTGTACCACGCTGGTCGTCACGATCAGATCGAGCAGAGCCTCGGCCGGGCCATCGAGGACTTTCGCGCGATGGAGATGACCGGATGGCTGCGCCGCGCCGAGGCGCTCGAGGAGGCGCTGACCGCGAGGACGTGAACCGCGCCCGGCGGACGTGCCCCCCGCGGCGCTATGGCTCGACCTGCTCGATCGACGTCGCCACGACGCGATTGTACTCCGCGGCAATGATCCCGGTCACGACGACCACGTCGTCCCTCTCCAGACGCTGATACTCGTCCTGGGACACCTGCGTGAGATCGACGCTGATGCTCTGACTGCCGTCGGTGGCGACTACCATCGTCTCTCCCGCGATCCACAGCACGCGCGCCTGAAAATAGATTGGATCGCCGTCGGCTGCGCTGGCGGTGACGGGCAGCAAGCTCACCAGAGCCAACACCGTCAATGTCACGAGGACGCGTGATCCACGAACGTCGACCCAGGACATCGAGAACCTCCTCTGTACTGATTACGACGCGGCTGGGCTCGAAGACGTTGCAGCGGGAAGCGCCGAGCCCGATGGCCGTGGCCATGGGGCAGCCCTGGGGTGAATCACGAGGCGAGCGACGGGCATCACATGAGTTGTCGACGGTTCGCGCGGCGTTCGAGGCTCTACGGCGACCGGCGACAGGGAGACTTGGTGATGGATCCGCGATCAGTATCGACCGAGGTCAGACTGCCGAACAACGAGGAACCCATGGCGCCGGTCACGATCTTCGACGCGAACGGCTCGATCGTCCGGGTCGTAGCGGCCACGGAGTTCCGCCGGGACACGACGATGCGCGTCGAACCGGGCGCGCGACGCGGGACCGCGCGACACGCCATCCTTCATTCGCCTTTGCGGCGTCGATCGTAGGAGATGGCATAGGCAGCCGATCGGGCCAGCAGGATCGGATCGGCCGAGAGGTCGATGCCGTCCGTCCGGTTGGTGGGGTCGAAGATCAGGCGCTGCTCGTCGTCGGCGCTCGTCGGGGAGATGCCCGTGACTTCCAGACGCCCGAGCTCGATCACGCGCCGCGCCTCGGGCCACAGGGCGGTCACGTCGTCCGTCGCGTCGCCTGCCTCGGCCACCTGCAGGAGCAGCTGGAACGCCACCGGACCTGTCCGCAGCCGGCCCTCCAGCTCCTCGCGCAGGAAGCTCGGGCTTCGCTTGCCGGCCTCGTCAGGGGAGAGAAAGGCCTCGCCGGCCTGCGGCACGAAGCGATAGCGGCCGAATCGGCTCGTGCCATCCGCCGCGGTGAAGCGGAACGCGTGCTCGGCATGGTAGGTCGCCTGGGCATAGCTGGCCGGCACCGGCTTCTTCATCAGGCGCTCGACGAAGGCGCGTCCGGCGGGATGGGCGGCGAGAAAGCGCGGAACCGCATCGGGGTCGGGCCGGCCGCTGGCCGACTCGGGGAGCTGAGCCCTCAGGAACTCGAGCAGCTCCTCGGGCGTCCGCGCGATGAATCCTTCGACGGAGTTGGCGAGGATGTCGGCGCTCTTGCCGTCGGAGAGCTGAAACTTGACCGCGATCGAGCGCACGTTGGGGACGCCATCGTGTACGTCGGGGTTCCCGTTGGAATTGGCGAACCGGACCGTGGTCGCCACCGACTGGCCTGTGAAATGGGGCGCCCGACTGACGCGGGAAGCATCCGCCGACGCGCGAAACGCTCCCGAGCAGACGAGGCCCTTGGCGTGGACGGGACGGAAGCCGGGATGCGGGCCGGCTAGCGCCCTCATGGCTTCGACGATCTGACGGATGACCGGTTCCGGCGTAGCCGATGTCGACATGTGCGCGTCTCCTTCCCGGCGTTCCGGCGCAGGGTGAGCGAGAGTCTCAAATCGAAATGTAGATTACGCCCTCCTGCGCGGTAAGGTCGTTTCATCTCGCGAATCCGCGAAATGCTGCGTCGCCGCGCGGTCTCAGAATCCGAAGCTGCTCAGACCGGGGTGATCGTCAGCCCGCCGGGCGCGGGAGATCTGTTCTTAGACGGTCGGGCGCGGCGATCGTACCGGTCGCCGCGCGTCTTTTCGCAGGAATCGGACAGCCAACACATCCGGCATCGAGGCGTCGTGGTGTCTCGTCTCAAGTAGTGGAGGAAGTAGATGATGTTCACTTTGAAGAGCTTGCGGAGGCTGGTTGTCGGCACCGCCGTCGCCCTGGCGACGACAGGTCTTGTCCTGACGGTGCCGCTGAGCGCCGCGGGACGGGAAGGCGGCGGCGGCCACGGTCACTTCGACGGACACGTCGACGGGCACTTTGACGGACGGGGCTTCGGGTCTCCACACGGCTTTGCCGGAGCCCCTGGCCACTTCCGTGCGGTCGACCCGGGTCACTGGCGCGACGGCCACTGGAACCACGGATTCCACGACGGGCGGCTAGGCTGGTGGTGGGTCGTCGACGACGGGTGGTATTACTACCCGAACGCGACGTATCCCTACCCGCAGTACTGGTACTACTGTCCGAGCGCCGGCGAGTACTACCCGTACGCCTCGGCATGTCCCGAGGGCTGGACGCCGGTGATTCCGCAGTAGACGCCATCCGCGTCGGAGAGCTGCGCGCGTTGTCGTGGCCGCGGTCCGCTTGGGCCGCGGCTCACACATCTTCTCCATCGGCGCCGTCGTTCACTCGAGTGCGAACGGCCGCACCGACGTGTTCCAGCCGGCCCTGACACGCGACGCACGTGGTCGCATCGGGAACGGCGAGGAGCCGTTTCGCGGGAATCGTCGCTCCGCACTCCGAGCAGACGCCGTACTCCCCGTTGTTCACTCGCGTCAATGCGACATCTAGCCGCTTGGCTTGTTCCATCAAACGGGAGGCGACAAGATGCTCCTGCTCTTGATGCTCGAGGCCCTGGGCGAGGTCGAGGAAATTCCCTCCACCCACTTCGGCGATCGGCGCGTCGGCGCCTCGATGCAGTCGATCGGCGATCCCGTCGAGCTCTGCGGTCAGCCGGCGCCTGATCTGATCATTCTTTTCGATTCTCGCGACTGCGGTCACTTTGTTGGCCATTGCCATTCCCCTCTCGCGGCTTGAGATGACGGTCACGTGCGGCTGGTTGCAAGAGCTCGTAGAGGACGCCGTCCAGTCCAGTGGGCCGCCGCCGCACCTTGCCGGTTCTTGCGTGAATCACCCGCGCCGCCCGCCCCCGGTCGCGACGTGAGCATCCAATCAGACGCGGGCGTGAACAGCGGACGGAGCCCCGTGATGAGTCGATACGCGACTGAGGAGGAAGCGATGACCAGGGCTTCTGTTCTTGGCTACTCGGCGGACGGACGTCGACGCCGGTCCACGTCTGAAAACTCATGATCCACGACAACATCCTCGGTACGATCGGCCGCACTCCAATCGTGCGAATCCAGCGGCTGGCACCGCGCCACGCCGCGATGTTCGTGAAGTGCGAGTTCTTCAATCCGCTCGCGTCGGTCAAAGACCGCCTTGCGATCGCCGTAATCGAGCACGCGGAACGGACCGGGGCTTTGACGCCGGGGCAGACCGTCGTGGAAGCGACGTCCGGCAACACAGGCATCGCGCTCGCCATGGTCTGCGCGGTGAAGGGCTATCCGTTCGTCGCCACGATGGCGGAGACCTTCTCGGTCGAACGCCGCAAGATCATTCGCATGCTCGGCGGCACGGTCATCCTGACGCCGGCCGCCGAGCGCGGGATGGGCATGGTGCGCAAGGCCGAAGAGCTCGCGAAGAAGCACGGCTGGTTCCTGGCGCGCCAGTTCGAGAACGAGGCGAACCCGGCCTACCACCGCAGCACGACCGGTCCCGAGATCCTCTCGGACTTCGCCGGTAAGCGCCTGGACTACTTCGTCACCGGCTGGGGCACCGGCGGGACGCTGACCGGCGCTGGGCAGATGATCCGACTGGCCCGGCCGGACGTGCAGATCATCGCCACCGAGCCGGCCGGCGCCGCGCTCCTCTCGGGCGAGCCGTTCACGCCGCACAAGATCCAGGGATGGACGCCGGACTTCGTGCCGGCCGTCCTCGACCGGACGGTGCCGCATCGCGTCCTGCCGGTGACGGATGCCGAGGCCATCGAGACGGCGCGGGCCCTCGCGCGCAGCGAGGGAATCTTCTGCGGCATCTCCTCCGGCGGGACATTCGCCGCGGCCCTCAAGGTAGCGGACGAGGCGCCGAAGGGCTCGGTCATTCTCGCCATGCTGCCGGACACCGGCGAGCGTTATCTCTCCACGGCGCTGTTCGAGGGAATCGCCGAAGGCAGCGATCCGGAACCGTAACCGCCGCTCACGTCACTCCCGGGTCTCGACGACCGTGGGGAGCACGACGTGAAAGCAGGCACCGCGCGGAGCGTTGTCGGAGGCCCACAGGCGGCCGTTGTGCGATTCGACGATCGACCGGCTGATGGACAATCCCATCCCTGTTCCTTGAGGCTTCGTCGTGAAGAATGCGTAGAAGATCTGCTCGGCCTGCTGCGAGGGCAGCCCGACCCCGGTATCGATCACGGACACCATCAGCCGGCCGTCATCCTCTTGCCGCGACCTGATGGCGAGCTCGCGCGTCTCATCGACGTCCTTCATCGCGTCGACGCTGTTCATGATCAGGTTCATCAGGACCTGCTGCAGTTGCACGCGATCTCCCATGAGCCGGGGAAGATATGACGCGAGCTCCGTCCGGACGGATATCCCGTGGCGCGTGATCTCGCTGCTCAGGAGGACGATCATTTCTCGAATGACGTCGTTCACATCGACCAGCTCCCGTCGCGGGCTGCCTTTCTCGAACAGCAGACGGGTGCGGCTGATGATCTCCGCCGCGCGCGTTCCGTCTTCCACGATGCTCATCGCCGAGGCGCGCGCCGCTTCGAGATTCGGGGGATCGCCGGCGAGCCAGTTCAGACACGCCTGGGCGTTCGTGACGGTGGCGGCAATCGGTTGATTCACCTCGTGTGCCAGCGAGGCGGTCAGCGCTCCCATGATGGTGACCCGGTTGACGTGTGCGAGATCCTCCCACGCCTGACGGAGCGCTGCTTCGGCGCGATTCTGCTCGGACAGGGACGCGATCAACGCGACGGCCAGGATGACGAACGTCGCGCCGGCCACCACCAGCGCCAGATGGGTTTGATCGAGACCCGTCTGTCGCTGGGCCTCGTCGAACTGGCCGTGCGCAGTAAAGCGGGCCGCCCGCATCGCCGTGTAGTGCATACCGGAGATGGCCACGCCCATGACGGCGGCGGCACCGAGTCGTTGCCAGAGACGCGTCGTTCGGAATGTCAGCCACAGGGCCGCCGTCGACGCGCCGATCGCGACGACGATGGAAAGCGTGACGAACAGGGGGTCGTAGCTGAGATCGGCCGGACTCCGGAGCGCCGCCATGCCCGTGTAGTGCATGGCGACGATACCAAGGCCCATGAAGATGCCGCTCAGAACGAGGCGACGCCCCGATGCGCTCTGGCGACTGATGACGTAGAAGCCGCCGCTCGTCACGAAGATCGCCACTACCAGCGACAGGATGGTCAATCCGACGTCGTAGGACATCGCGAACGGCATCTTGAAGGCGAGCATGGCCACGAAGTGCATCGACCATATTCCGCCACCCATGGTGGCCGCGGCCGCGACCAGCCACACGCGACGCGCAAGTCCCCGGGCGACGCCCACGCGAGCGCCGAGATCGAGCGCCGTATAGGACGCGAACGCGGCGACGAGAATCGACAGGACCACGAGATCCGGATCGTGTGTTCCGATGGCGATCATCGGCTTGCCCTTATTTGTGTCAGAGCCGAGAACCGTGAGTGGCGCGGCCGCGAACTCATCGGTAGTCTACGTCAATCGGATTCGCAGAGCGATGAGTCGACGCTCCGGTTGCATCTTCTTGCGCAAACCTTCCGTGAGCGCCGGCCCGTGTTCCTCCCAATGGCGTCGAAAAAGACGAGGAGTAACCTTCATGGGACTGCCAACTGGCCGGCTCGGTCATCGCGATCTCCACATCACCCGGGTTGGATTCGGATCGTGGGCCGTCGGCGGTGGCGGCTGATGAGGGCGAATCGCTGGGGGATCGCGGTCGTCGGTGTACTGATCCAGGTCGCACTGGGCGGTGTGTACGCGTGGAGTGTGTTCCGCACATCGCTGGCGGGGGATCTTGGGTGGACCATTTCTGAAGTCAGCCGGACCTTCACCATCAGCATCGTCATGTTCGGCGTCGCATCGTTCTTCGGCGGATTGTGGCTGAGCCGCACGGGGTCGCAGACTGTGGCGATCACCGGTGGTCTGCTCTATGGCGTCGGGGTGGTTCTGGCCGGCCGATCTGACCATGGGCTCTGGTGGCTGTACCTGACGTACGGAGTGGTCGGCGGCATCGGGCTCGGGTTGGCGTACATCGTGCCCGTCGCCGTGCTCGTCAAGTGGTTTCCCGATCGACGCGGGTTGATCACCGGAATCGCAGTCGGCGGATTCGGCGCGGGTGCCCTGGTGGAGAGCGCCGGCGGCGCCCGACTGCTGCAGAGTGTCGGAGTCCTTCCGACGTTCGCCTATCTGGGCGCGGCATTTCTGATCGTGACGATGGCGCGCGGCTTCTTCATGCGGAGCTACGGGCTGATGCTCACGGCCTGGGGCTTTGCCAGCGCCTTCGGCCCACTGTTGATCGCCCACATGCGGCATGCGAGTGGCAGCGACCGGGGCGCGCTTCATGTGATCGCCGGCGCCATGCTCGTTTCGCTGCTGCTTCCGCTCATCGTGTCGCCGCCCAAGCGTGCTCCCGATGAGGAGGCGGTCACAATGCCCGGAGAGAAGGCCCGAACGGCAGCGTAGAGCCCCCCGGACGGCAGCGCAGAGCCGCTGAGACCAGTTGCAGCGCACCCTCCCAGCCGGAGAAGCGCCGCGGCCCGTTCCCGCATCTCAACGACACGATGGGCTTGCTGATCGTCGCGGCCGGCGCCCTCTGGGCGGTCGTCATGATGTGGGACGCGTTCGAGGCGCTCGTCCTGCCCCGGCGCGTGACGCGGCGGCTCCGTCCGACGCGAATGTTCTATCGCGTCACGTGGGAAGTGTGGTCGGCGGTGGCGCGCCGCATGCGTCCCGGCGGCCGCCGGGAGACTTACCTCAGCTTCTTCGGACCGTTATCGCTGCTGGTGTTGATGGCCGTGTGGGCGGCCAGTCTCGTCGCGGCGTTCGCGCTGCTCCAGACCGGGAGCGCCCTCAACGTCCGCGGCGGCGGCTCCTTCACCGACCATCTCTATCTGAGCGGCGAGACGTTCTTCACGCTGGGCCTCGGCGACGTCACGCCGGTTACTCGAGTGGGGCGCGCGCTGGTCGTGATCGAAGCCGGTGTCGGGTTCGCGTTCCTCGCTCTGGTCATCGGCTATCTGCCCGTGCTGTACCAGTCGTTCTCGCGCCGCGAGGTCAACATCACGCTGCTCGACGCTCGAGCGGGATCGCCGCCGAGCGCGGAAGAGCTGCTCCGCGGCGAGTGGCCGGACCAGGAGGCGCTGACCAGGCTGCTTCGCGAGTGGGAGCGCTGGGGCGCGGAGGTGCTGGAGTCGCATCTCTCGTATCCCGTGCTCTCGTACTACCGCTCGCAGCACGACAATCAGTCGTGGCTGGCCGCGCTCACCACGATCCTCGACGCCAGCGCGCTCATGATCGTCGGCATCCCTGGTCCCGGCGCCCGCCAGGCCAGGCTGACGTTCGCGATGGCGCGGCATGCGGTCGTGGACCTGGCACAGGTGCTCGGGCGCCCGCCCATCAAGTCAGCCCCGGACCGGCTGCCGGCGCCGGACCTCGCCCGGCTCCGTACGGGGCTCGCGGCCGTGGGCGTCGTTGTCGATGGGGGCGCCGGTGCCGACGACAAGCTCGTCGAGATGCGGCGGATGTACGAGCCCTTCGTCGCGGCGCTGTCCGAGTACCTGCTCATGCCGTTGCCGACCTGGCGCGCCGGCGCCGACGCCCGCGAGAACTGGCGTGCGAGCGCCGGCGCCGGCCGCGTGGGCCGGCTGCCCTGAGCGCGTCGGCGGAGAGCTCGTCCCGCCCGCCGCGGCGGGGATCATGGCCGCTCGGTCTGAGCCTCCAGGAACGAGTAGTCCCACACGGAGACGCGGTAGTGGTCCGCCGATGGCAGATGCGAGACCTCGAAGTACGCGCGCTCGTATCCGCCGACGCCTTCGGGGACCCATGCGATCCGCTGGCCGACGACCGCCCCGGACGCGTCGAGAGCCTGCGCCAGCAGACGCAACGGCTCGGCGGCGTGTCCGGATGTGTTGGTGATGTAGCCGCGAATGCGGCGCTCCCCGCCGGGCTCGGGCGAGACCGACCAGTCGACCTTGAACCAGTGTTCCCAGCCCAGCATCAGGGTCGTCGTGGATCCGGACGGCGCCAGGGAAGGACTGTTCAGGGCTCCGCACGCCGTCGTCGTGACGGCCGTCAGCGCGAGCAATCCCGCCGAGAGGAGGGATCTGGTCTTCAGAGTCATGGAGCTTGCCTTTCGCCGGTCGGGGGTCGAACGCCGGCCGGGAAGTTGATGATGTCGCCGTTCGGGGTCCGACCGAGCAGCGGCGGGGTGAACACCTCGTGATCGGAGAGCCGCCGCTCCCAGTGCCCGGGCACCATGACGGGACCGTCGGTCCCCGGAACTTGAACGTAGCGATCCGGAACCCATGTCGACTCCGGCGCCGGGACCGTGGGCGACGGCGCTTGCGGCATCGAGCGTGTCGTCGCGTCGTTGAGGTGGTCGAAGATCGCGCCCGACGGCGTCGTGCCGCCCAGCGCTGGCCTCATCTGGCCCGACGCGAACTGAGGCGCCGCGACAGTCACGGCCACCGCGACGCCGAGTAGCGCGCTGTGCAGTCTCATGATGGCACTCCCTTCTGAGTCCGAGATCTCATCGCGTGTTCGTCGCGCGATTGAAGCGTCAGGGTCCCTGTTCGATGACGTCGTCGGTGTTCGGTTCCGCATACGCGGCGCCGCCCAGCGGAGCGACGATGGCGACGAGCAACAGCGCGAGGGCGATTACAGGCTTCATCTTGATTGCCTCCCTTCCGTCACTTCTTAGGATGGCGGAAGTGCGGCGGCGGGATCCGGAGTCGCAGGAATGAGACGGCCGTCGTGTTGTCGCGGTCGGACGGAGCGCTACCGCGTCAGATCCCAGTAGAACCAGTTGTCGTAGCCGTCGTACGGCCACATCGAAGAGGCCCACTGCGCGTTCCGGCGATCCTGCTCTGCCTTCACAGCGAACTCCAGGCTCGCCGCGACGAAGCGACGCGTCTTCTGCGACAGGGCGGCGTGGTCGCCCTGAATCAGCTCGAGCGCATCGTCGACCTGTCCCGCGATGCCAGCGCTGTGGGCCAGACCACGAAACGCGCGAAGCTGCTCCGCGGCCGCTCCGTTATCGCCTCGCTCGAGATAGCTGAGCCCGAGGTACAGTCGCGCATCCGCCCGCTTCGGGTCCTGACTGACCGCCTGGCTGAGGTTTGCGATCGCCTCGTCGTAACCTTGCTGCTTGTAGCGCGTGATCCCCAGCCCCACGAGGGCATCCGTCCGTTCCGGGCGCTCCTTGAGGGCCGTCTCGAACTTCGCCGCGGCGTCCGCGTAGCGACCCTCGTCGAGCGCGGCCTGTCCCAGACCGTAGGTGGTCGCGCAGCCGCTGAGCGTGAAGACGAGCGCGGCCAGCAGCGCGGGATAGTGCCAGCCCCTTGGCATCGCGGCCTTTTCCATGGTCGATCCTCCGGTTCTCATGATGGATCGTCCTTGTGACGATCGGCCGACGCCGCGGGTTGCCGAGCGGCCCGCCGCCCTTGCGCATTCTTGCGAAAAGCTGCACCGGGCCTCTTCGCATCGGTCACCGATCGTGGCGCATCGCAAAAGTGGGAAGACCCATGAATCATTTGGGAGTTGCCGAAGAGCTCGAGCGCATCGTCGCGCTTCGCAGCGGCGCGCGGGTGCGTCTTCGACCCATCCGGTCGGACGATGCGCCGCGGCTCGTATCGCTCTACGGGCGTCTCAGCGCGGACACGGCCTACCGGCGGTTCTTCACTCGCATGAGGACCCTGCCACCAGAATTGGCGCGCCACCTGGCGAACGTCGATCACCAGCGGCGGCTCGCGGTTGTCGCCGAGCCGTGCGAAGGACAGGTCCCGGTGGTGGTCGGCGTCGCCGGCTCGGAGCCGACGGACAACCCGACCACCGCCGAGGTCGCGCTCGTGGTGGAGGATGCCTGGCAGGGGGTCGGTCTGGGGACGATCCTCCTGGACGAGATCCTGTGCGCCGCCGAGCGGCATGGAATCTGCGAGTTCCGCGCTGACGTGCTGACCAGCAACGACCGCATGCTCCGCCTTTTGGCGCATCACGCCGACGTCACGCAGCGGACCACACGGCAGAGGGTCACCGAGATGTTCTTTCGCCACCGAGCGCTGGCCGCGACGGACCACCGCTGACCGAACGGCCGCGCGGCTTGCGCGTTCTTGCGGGCGCGCGCGTCGCCCTACGGCCCGGGATCGAAGCACGTCGACAGCGCTCCGTCGAGGCACACGCACTCGACTGGACCGCCGTCCCGGCCCCTGACGATCACGACGTGACTGGTGCAGTCGGGCCACGGCCGCGCCCGGTGGGCGATCAGCGGCACGGCAAGAAGACCGGCCAGCACGAACAAGAGCGACAGAATCCCGATGGCGAGTTTCATCTCTGCTTTTCTTTAGGTGCGCGAAGCCGCCTCATGGATTCGACGACTCCACGGCGTCCAGCGGTCCGCACGAATGCGACGCAACCCCGCCGGCGGTTGCGCCATCTCAAGGGTGAGAGAAAGGAGGGATACGAGATGAAGCGAGTCATGATTCTTGCGCTGATGCTGTTCGCCGTTCTCGTTCCGCTGACGGGTATCGCCCACGCGGACTTGAAGAGCGACGAGGCCATCGAGCAGGCCCCGTAACGTTGGAGAGGCCGGACGACGCGACGCCCGTGGCGGCCGCGAGGCCGCCGTGGGCGCCGGCCGTCGATCGCCGCTGAAGTGGAGCGATGGCGGCGCGTTCGGTCTCCCGGTGACCTGGAGGTTCCGTGGCTCAACCGCTCGCGATGTCGGTGGCGCTGATCGTCGTGACCTTCGCCGTTCTCCACTGGCTCGAGGCGCAACGATCGCGTCGCGCGCTCGCACGTCGAGCGCGCTGCGAGCAGCCGAGCACGAGGTCCCAGACGCGCCTGCCGGCGCAGCCGCGGCACCAGCGCACGATCACCGCCGCACGCCAGTGAAGAGGGGGACAACATGAAGGGCCTAGTGGCCGCAATCATCGGTCTTGCCATCGCGGTGTCGGCGGATCCGTCGGCGGCGTACGTCGCCGCCATCACTACGTCGATCCCGATCGCCAGCGCCGGAGACGATGACCAGCTCAAGGACGCGCTCACCTCGGCGATCGACGACGTGCTCCACCACGCGATCGCCTTCACTCCAACCGTGGTGACGCTGCAGAGTGCGCGCGTCGTCGACGATCGGATCTACATCCTGCTGCTGGTCGCCGATGGTGACGGCGAGGAGATGCTGCAGAAACTCTCGGTCGAACGGATAAGGAACTCGATCGAGTGATCGGCGCTCTCGGGTGGGCGCGGCAAGACGATGCCGCGATGGACGAAGTCACAGATGATTCGATTGCCCGTCGCCCAGTCGTCGCCGTGGCTCGAGCTGTGATACGCAGAGAGATCGGCGGGATCGAGCAAGGGCTGGCCACACTGGACGCAGAGACTCAT
>Ga0209055_1000721_pt1 | contig 22805 bp, 19 predicted proteins | sample GraSoiAngelo_110_FD_185875 | JGI IMG/M metagenome (GOLD analysis project Ga0209055, IMG submission 185875) | Grasslands soil microbial communities from the Angelo Coastal Reserve, California, USA - 14_0903_12_30cm (SPAdes) (version 2) | ecosystem: Environmental > Terrestrial > Soil > Grasslands ... | reverse complement strand
TGTTGGATAAAATCGAGAATGTTTTTCTGACGATCGGTCAGCATGCTCACATGATCGCCGAAAGCGATCACCGCGCAAGTTCAAATGAACAGATACGAGTCGTCTGCTTCTTGGTCAGACAGCAAAGCTCTCACCGCACGAGCAATGCGCGATCGCGTTCGGGTTCGTGACTTTGAACCCGCCTTTTTGCAGATCGTCGCTGTAATCGAGCACCGAACCGCTGACGAAGAGCGCGCTCTTTGGATCGACAACCAGACGGACATTGGAGGTTGGAACGAGAATGTCGCGCTCTTTCGGGCCATCCACCAAATCCATCGTGTATTGCAAACCGGAGCAGCCACCGCCGACCACGGCGAGACGCAACGCGCCATTTGGATTTCCTTTTTGGTCCAGTAATGACGCGAGCTTGCGCGCGGCGTTCTCCGTCACCTTGATCAGCCGCTCGTTGCCGATCTTGTAATTGATTGTCGATGTTTCAGCGGTCATTCAAGCAACAAATATGGAATCCAGGAAAACAAGAAGAGGAACAGATAAGATTAACAAGATTTTAACGATTCCATTTTCGACCATTCTGTTAATTCTGAAAATCCTGTCGACCTCTGCTGATTTTGTTCCGCGATCGCTGCAACTTCGGCAAGAGTTGAGACGTGCGAGAACTTTTCGCGCAATCGTTTCGCATCTGGCATCGATCTCGAGTAAGCCATCAGCCGCGCTCGCATCGACCGGATGGCCGGTTCTTCTTCGCCCCATCCGCGAACGGCCAACTCGCAATGTCGCAGGATCAAGTTCCATCTTTCGCACAGAGTCGGTGGATCGACCATTTTTTCCGTCGCGAGATACTGTTTGACCTGATGAAAAATCCACGGCGCACTCATGGCCGCCCGACCGATCATCGCACCGGCAATTCCGGTTTCACGACGGCGTTTCGCGACATCGGCGGCATTTGCAAGATCACCATTCCCGATGACGGGGATGGAAACAGCCGCCGCAACTTCTCCGATAACGTTCCAATCGGCGGTGCCGGAGTAACCTTGGGCGCGCGTGCGTCCGTGCACGGTGATCGCCGAGATTCCTGCCTCGGCCAGGACCCGCGCGACGCGCGGGGCGTTGATTGAATCGGCGTCCCATCCAATCCGGATCTTCGCCGTGACCGGCCTCGGCGCGATCGCGCGCACGACCGCGGCCGCGACGCTTGCTAAAGTTGGACAATCCTTGAGCAACGCCGAACCGCCGTTTTTACAGACGACTTTGTTGACCGGACAGCCAAAGTTTAGATCGACAAAGTCGGGTTGGACCCAATCGACGACCTGCCGCGCCGCTTCCGCCATGTGCTTGGCATTGGCGCCGAAGAGTTGCACGCCGATTGGCCGCTCGATCTCGTCGAAGTCGAGATATTCACGCGTTCGCTCGTTGCGCCGGAAAATTCCTTCAGCGGAAACGAATTCAGTTGTCAGAACATCGGCGCCGTATTCCTTGCAGAGCTGCCGGAAAATCTTGTCGGAGACGCCGGCCATGGGCGCGAGATAGAGCGGGAAATCTGAAAACCATGAGAGCGAAGAGTACATGTCGATCTTTCAATCAAGCTACTACGCGGCGCTGCGGAGCAATTGCGTGACTTCGTTTTGCACGCTCTCCAGCTCGTCGAGACGCAATTGCGGATCGGGCACGATGAAGAGGTCGCCGCTCGCGCCGTGCTCGTAAATCAGGACGCGATCGTTTCCTGATTGCTCGGTTTTAATCTGTTTCAGAACGCGCTTGCGTTCAAGCATGGCGGCAAGCACGTAGCATGTGTTCGCGGGCGGCTTTTCCGATGCAACCAGACGGCGAAAAAGTTGTTCGGCATTTTCTTTGCCCAAAGGCTCGGGGGATGGCGCTGGCAGAGGTTCGTAACGTGTTTTCCAGAATGAAAACGGCTGAATGTTCTCGTTTCGCTTTAACCACGCATCCTCGCTCAAATCTTCGCGACGATAGCCATCTGCATCGCGAAAAAGCAGAGTGTAAAAATACTCACCGGGCGTGAAAGGCCGGTGCGTGAAAGCACAAGCGTCCGCGCGATGCTTGATCGCCCATTCGTTCGGCAACGGATTCATCGGGCGAATATACGTCGCGCGCTGAGCAGATGAAAGCGCGGTGCTTCACGGTTGGAAGCGCGGAGATACAGTAAATAAAGACCGATAACGGTGAAAATGAGATTGGGCGTCCAGGCGGCGATCCAGGGTGCGATCCGATCGCCTTCGCCAAGCGCGAGAAAGAAGTGGGTGAGAAAATTCATCGAGAAAACGAGAATCACGGCGGCGGCCACGCTGGAAAGAATACCGCGGCGTGAGTAACCGATGCCCAGCGGCGCTGCGATGCACACCACCACCAGACATTCCCACGGCAGGGCGAGGCGATAATGAAAATGCGTTCGAAATGGCGCGAGCAGAGTTGCGGGGAAATCGGAATTGAACCGGAGGTATTCGCGCAGCTCCGGCAAGCTGAGAAATTCCGCACGGACATTGGCGCTGCCGAGACGAAATGGCGTTTCGCTCCAGTTGTCGATCTTGAGTGACGGATAAATCTGCGCATCGATGATGTTGCCGGCGTGATCGTAGTGGACCACTTTTACCTGTTCGAGCTCCCAGGTTTTTGTTTCGGGGCGATAAAAGGCGCGCGTTGCCAGATAATTGGTCACGATATTATCGTGCTCATCCTGCTGGAGCACCTGGACACTGTTGAAACTGGTGCCCCTGGTGCGAAAATTCTGGATGAACCAGGTGCGCGCGTCGCTTCGGTTGCGAAAGATTTGTCCTTCGATCAGGTTTTCCGGATGCGACCGCGCTTCGGAGAAAAATGTTTTGCGCGCCAACTCGGCGTGCGGCGCGAGCGAGTAATTCAGCGCCATGGTCGCCGCGACCGTGAGTAAACCCATGCCGATCAACGGCAGGAGAACGCGCGGGACGCTCACGCCCGCGGTCAACATCGAGACGATTTCATTCGCGCGCGACATTCGGCCGAGCGAGAAAAGAAGCGCGAGCAAAAGGGAAACCGGAAGAAGGATGATGAACACCTGCGGGACCTGCGTGATGTAGTACTGGACGGCGAGAACAAGGCCGACGCGTTCGTCGAGAAGGGTCGAAATATTATCGCTGATGTCGAAAATGAGCCAGATCGAGATAAAACCGGCGATGCAGTACAGGTAGGCCTGCAAAAAATTGCGAATGACATAGCGATCGAGCAGTCTCACGAAGTAAATTAAGCTTAAATTTCGATGATCGCGTTGAAAGATTCTCTTGGCAGCAAATTTGTCGAACGAATTCGCGCAATCTTTTCCGAAAACGGACTGCTTTCGAAGGCGGCCAATTTCGAATTCCGGCCGCAACAGCAGGAGATGGCGGCGGCGGTGGCGCGCGCGCTGGAGGAAGATCGACATCTTGTTGTCGAGGCTGGGACCGGCGTCGGCAAGTCGCTCGCCTATCTCGCGCCGGCAATTCTATTCGCGCTCGAGCACCACAAAAAGGCCATTGTCTCGACGCACACCATCAACCTCCAGGAGCAGCTGCTTTACAAAGATATTCCGATCCTGAAAAAAGTTTTGCCGGTTGAATTTGAAGCGTCGCTCATGAAGGGCCGGCAAAATTATCTTTGCCCGCGACGCCTCGAACGCGCCTTGCAGCAGGCAAACGAGGTTTTCACCGGCCCGGAACAAAGCGAACTGACCCGGCTTGCGGAATGGGCGAGCACAACGCGCGACGGTTCGCTCAGCGATCTGTCGATTGAGCCCGATCCAAAAGTTTGGACGCAAGTTTGCAGCGAGCCGCATATCTGCACCCAAAAAACATGCGGCCAAAATGTACTCTGTTTTTATCAGCGAGCCCGCAAACGCCTTCTTGCCGCGGACCTCCTGGTGATGAATCATACGCTTCTCTTCATGCTTCTGGGCCGGCCGGATGAGCAGGAAGAGCGCGAAAGCGGTTTTCTTTTTCCAAACGACTTCATTATTTTCGACGAAGCGCACACCGTCGAACAAGTCGCGTCGCGCCAGGTCGGGATTGGCATTTCCCAATACGGCCTAAGATCGACAATTCAACGTCTCTATAATGCGCGCACGCGCAAAGGGCTCTTCATCGTCATGCGTGATGCAAACGGAGTGAGGTTGGCGGCTGAGCTGATCGACGAAGTGGACAGATTTTTCGCCGTCGTCGAAGCAAAATCCGATTTTCGCAAGGGCCGCGAATTCCGTGTGCGCGTCCCCGATTTCGTTCCAGACACGATTACTGGAAGATTAAGTGCGTTGCAGGCGCGCCTCGCTGATGTGATTAAGCGCGCTGATGATGAATTTCTGAAAGCCGAATTGCAGGAACTTGGACGGCGCATTCGTGATACGCGCGATGGCATCGCCATCTTTCTTGAGCAAAGCGCGCGCGAACATGTTTATTGGATCGAGCGCACCGGAAAGACGACGCAATTCTTTTCGCTCAATGCGGCTCCGATCAACGTGGCGCCGGTGCTGCGCCGCATGATTTTCCGGGAAAATTGTTGCTCCGTCATGACCAGCGCGACTCTCTCCGTCGGACGTCCCGACCTGGCCTATTTCCGAACGCGCATCGGAGGCGATAACGCGGAACCGTTGCAACTCGGCAGCCCGTTCGACTTCCGCGCACAGATGAAGATCTACATCGTGAAAAAAATGCCCGACCCGCGCGATCCAGGTTACCAGAAAGAGCTGGAGCGCTGGATCGCGCATTTTGTCGAAAAAACCGATGGTCGCGCCTTTGTTCTTTTTACCAGCTACCGCGACATGCAGCAGCTCGCCGCTCAGATGCAGAAATTTTTTGTGGAGAAAGAGATGAATCTTCTTGTCCAAGGTGGCGGCGCGCCGCGCGGGAAATTGCTCGACCAATTCAGATCCACACCGTGCAGTGTCCTTTTTGGAACGGACAGTTTTTGGAGCGGTGTCGATGTTCCGGGCGAAGCGCTCTCAAATGTGATCATCACCCGGCTTCCGTTTGCCGTGCCCGATCATCCGCTTATCGAAGCGAAACTGGAGCTCGTTCAGGAACGCGGCGGCGACGCGTTCACCGAATATTCGTTGCCGGAAGCGATCTTAAAACTTCGCCAAGGGGTTGGCCGTCTGATTCGAACGAAAAGCGATCGCGGTATCATCGTTATTCTCGACAATCGCATAGTGACCAAGCCGTACGGCCGCTCGTTTCTGGCGGCATTGCCGAAATGTCCTGTGGAAATTATTTAAATTTAATCGGCGACGGTGCGCGAAGTTCCCCGGCTCGCGAACGGATCGCTACAGTCTTGTCATCGGCAGGCGCCTGAAGCGATGAAACTTGCCAAACTCGTTTCGAAGGTGCCGCTCGGCGCCGGAGCGCATTGGTGGATGCTGGCGGTAACCGCGGTCTTGTTCGTTCTGATCGCGGCCCTTGTCGATCTTAGGCCGGTTGTGGAAGAGAATTTTTTCTTTTCCACCAGTGATCCCGGATTCGGGCAATCCAAAAAGATCGAGCAGCGCTTCCCGTCGCAACCGGAGCTCATCCTGGCCGTGTCCTCCAGGGATATTTCTTCAGCGCGATATCTGGAGCGGATCCAAAAACTCACTCAAAAGGTTCAGGCAATCGATGAGGTAAGCTCGGTCAAGAGTTTGAGCGCCGGGCCGAAGAGTTTTCAGGATGCGCTGGCCAGCCCGTTCTGGAGCCGGCTGTTGATCGCCAAAGACCGCAAGTCGACCAATGTGATCGTATTTCCTGAGGCCGGTGACTCGGAGAAACTCATCCGCCGTCTCGAGCGCATCGTGCATGAGTTGGACGAGAAAGACTTTCAAATTCACATCGCCGGCACGCCTTACGTCGTGGAGATGCTCCGCCGAAGCCTGGCCCACGATTTCTGGTACTTCAGCCTAACCGCGGTAGTTTTATTTGGCTTGACCATGGCGGCAATGTTCCGCTCGGCCCGGGTGTTTCTGGGAATGCTCGCCACTTGCACGAGCGCTGTTTTGCTGACGTTGCTCGTCCAATCAATCTTCGGCAAACGCATCGGGATCCTGACCGTCAATCTCGGCACGATCGTCTTTATCGTGGCCTTGTCCCACCTGGTCTACATGACGTTTAACTGGCAAACGCTCGCCGACCGGATGCACCGGCTCGGCAAGGAATCGCCCGATCTCGCGGCGGACGCGCGTCGCATGACGTTTCCACCTTCGTTTTGGTCGATGGTCTGTGCGTCGCTCGGGTTTGGCAGCTTATTGATCGTCCAGGCCAAGCCGTTGCGCGAACTCGGATTTGGCGGCGTGCTCGGAACCGTCGTCGCGTTCCTTTGTGCCTATGCGATGTATCCGCCGTTTCTGCGCTGGGCCGTGCCGCGCAAGAGCAAAATCGTGGAGGCGGAACCTTCCCACGCATTTTGGTCGCGCCGGTTCGTGCCGCTTTCCATCGCTGTCATTATCGTCAGCGCCGCCTTGGGCTTTGGGCTGACGCGGGTGAACACCGACCCGAGCCTGCTCGATTATTTCAAGCCGCACCAGGAATTGCGCGACGGACTCGAGTACGTCGACCGTAACGGTGGCTGCAATCCGCTTACCCTCGTCGTCTCCTCGTCCGATGGCAGCAAACTGAACACCGACGCCGCTTACCAAAAAATGTGGACATTGCACGGCGCGCTCGAGAACTACAAAGACGTCGGCACGGTCATCTCGCTGCCGACTCTTCTCGCCGAAGGCGACCGAACGCCGTTCTCATTCCTGGTCAGTTACGAAAAGATGATGGAGATGATGGCCCAACCGAAGTACGCGCGCGTCTCCAAAAGCTTTGTCACCGAAGATCGCAGCGAGGCGGTGTTTCTCCTCCGCATGGTCGAGGAACGCCGTCACAAATATCGAGTCGATGTTGTCGACGATCTTCGTGCCATTGCCCGGAAGCACGGATTCAAGCCCGACCTCGTCGGCGGCATTTACTATTTGCAAGGACGCCTGGCACAGCTGGTCGCTTCAAGTTTGGTCACAGGTCTGTTCTGGCTGAATGTGTTATTCATCGTCATCGCGTGGGTCGTGGCCCGCTCCGTTCGCGGCGCCGTGGCGATGATCGTGAGCCTGACGCTGGTCCCGTTATGCATGCTCGGCGGCATCGGCTGGCTGCATGTGCCGATGGACGTCATTTCGGCCCCAGCCACCAACGTTTGCATCGGGATCGCGATCGACTCGATGATTCATCTTGTCTTTGGTGTTCGCCGCGCCCAACGCGATGGAAAAAAAGGCTGGGCGGCGTGGGTTGCCGCGCGCGAGGAACAATGGCGCGGGATTGTCTATTCCGACGTGATCTTCGCCGCTGGCTTCGCCATTTTCGTGCTGTCCGATTTCCCGCCGACGCAGCGTTTCGGTCTAGTCGTGCTCGCCGGCTGTATCATCGACATCCTGGCAAACCTGTTCGTATTGCCGCTACTCGGCGGCGCTCAATTGAAAAAGAAATAGTCACGGCCGCCCCTTTATGCCGGCGCTGCCCAATTGTCGGGTCAAAATTGTTTGATCTGCGGCGACGACTTTCCGTCGATGCGCGGAAGTCACTGGCCGGTTGCCAAAGCTTGGACGGCGGTACTAATTGCTCCGCTGGTTTCGGCGGGGTTGCGAACCACACGAAACTCCCATCGACCAAATTGATCGTCAGCATTTACCGCAGCGCACCAACGCTTCGCTGCCGCTGTTTTGACCTCAGCGCGTTCGTCAAAGCCTTTTACTTCCAGAATCAAGGTGCCAAGTTCATCGCCGTTGTTGGCCAAGGGCACGAGATAGTCCGGCACGCGGCCGATTGTTTGTTGTGATTGAAAAGGCCAAAACGCGCTTTCGAACCGCAAGAGCCACCCACGCGGATTCTTTAGGCTTGACGCGCGCCAACGTAATTGAAAATATGCGGTTGCGCTAAGTCCGTCAGGTGCCTCCAGCCAAGCCGCCTCACCCTCTTCCCGCCAGGAAACGGCGAGCGATCGGTTCGTTCGCACAAGTTGAGGTGTTGGCTATGGAAAAAGATTTGCGGAGTTCACTTCCGCGCAGCGACACCAAATCGTCGATATGATCTGTGCTTTGCAAACGGCATCGGTGGCGGCAGAGGATTACACAACCATCACCATTCCCGATAGTAACGAACATTCATTCTCGTATTGGGACACTTGGGATGGGATCGCTCGAATAGGTTCGCAGCCGACACTTACTGTGGCTGGTGACGTAATCCACTTCCTAGATTCACACCTCAAATAGAAGCCAGTAACCATGACTCAACTCATCATAAAAATCCGGCAATGTCTGGAAGCTCGAGACAGCAAACGACTCCATCGCGCTGGCGCAGTTCGCCCGCTTAGTTCCAGATTCCTCGTCCCGCCGATGACTGTGTTTCTTCTTTGCTGCGGAGTGGCCCCTATCTGGGCCGATAGCGGCACGTGGCTTCTCAACCCAGCGAACGGCGACTGGAATAATTCGGCCAACTGGACTTCCCCCACGCCGCCCAACGGGCCGTTCGACACCGCCACCTTTGGCGTCTCCAATTTAACGAGCGTGTCCATCTCCGAAGACACAAGTATCTTTAGCATGGTTTTCAATGCCGGCGCCAGTGCCTATCACTTCACCTGCCCCCCGAGTCGACACTTCACCATTTTGGACGGTGGAATCGACAATGGCTCCGGAGTAATACAAACCTTCGACGTCCTGGCGGCGGATACAGCCGATAACTTCACAAGTCTCGCCTTTGGTTTCCATTCAAGCGCCGGAACCAACACGCTCGTGATCGCTCATGGTGCGGCAGTAGGCAACGGTGCCAACCCTGGCTTCACCCAATTTACCACGGCAGACGCGGGCAGCGCGACCTTGATCAATAATGGCGGAGTAGTCAGTGGGGCAAAAGGAGGCGAGATTGACTTCTTTAACTCCAGCCAGGCAGCCACCGCCACGATCACCAATAGGGCTGGGACCGCGGACGGCGCGCTGGGCGGAAGGACGCTCTTTTGGGATGGGAGTGGGGCCGATTCCGTCATTACTGCAGAAGGCGCAACCGTCGGCGGAGGGGAGGGTGGGATAACGCTATTGCTGGGTAACTCCGACGCCGGTGATGCCACTATGATTGCCGAAGGTGGATCCAACGGCGGGGGCGGCGGCGCGATCGAATTTCAGGATAAAGGCGCTGGCGGAACGGCCAGTATAGAAGTCTTTGGCAATGGAAACTTGGATATCAGTGCTCTCGCTATTTCGGCGATAACGATTGGTTCACTCGAAGGAGATGGTCAGGTCTTTCTCGGCAATCGCAAGCTGAATATCGGGGCCAATAACTTGAGCACGACCTTTTCCGGAGCGATCCAGGATAGCGGCTCGCTCAGCAAGCTGGGCACCGGCACGCTGACGCTGAGCGGGGCCAACACGTATAGCGGCGCTACGACCGTGAGCGCGGGAGCGTTGAAGGTCGCCAACAGAACCGGGTCGGCCACAGGAACTGGAGAGATCAAAGTCAATGCTGGCACGCTTGGCGGCAAAGGCATCATTGCCGGTGCGGTGACTGCCGGGACCGGGAGCGGCGCGGGAGCATTCCTTGCTCCGAGCGTCGGAGCGGGCCAACCGGCCAAGCTCACCATTCAAAGCCCGCTCACTTTCAAAGCCGACGGCACCCTACACTTACAAGCTCAACACCAAGAGAGCCAAAGCCGATCAGGTGGTGGCCAATGGCGTGACGATCGACAGCGGCGCGCAGTTTAGCTTTGTGGCGGTTGCGAACAAGACACTGACGCCGGGCACAGTGTTCACCGCGATCAGCAACACTGCGGCAACCCAAATCGCGGGCACCTTCAGCAATCTGGCCGACGGCTCAACGTTTACCGTCGGCAGCAACACCTTCCAAGCCAGCTACGAAGGTGGCGACGGCAATGATCTAACGCTCACGGTCGTACCGTAGTGGCTGACGGCGGCGAGCGTTTCGTTAGAGCTTCCGTTTCGATTCATCAAACGGGATTGTTTGCTCAAGAGCAGCGCGAGAGTAAACTATTGGATAGTAACCTGCAAAGTCAGACCTTAAATGTTCACTTGAACATATCCATTCTTTAAGTATAAATTTGAGCGCATGCAGCGCTCTGCTTTGCCGAAAGATCGACAATCTGAGATTCGGCAAATTTTGGAGATCTTGCACAAGTGGGGCATTCACACTCTCGGGCAATTTGTGGCGCTCAATCGAGAGGATCTCGGTGCCCGGCTCGGGTCGGAAGCGGTTCGTCTTTGGGAATGTGCCAACGGAAAAACGACGCGACTTCTCAAGCTGGTCCAGCCGCCGGAATCGTTTGCCGAAAGTTTCGAATTTGAAAATGAAATTGAAACAGCCGAGCCGCTCCTATTTATGCTGCGCCACTTTTTGCAGCAGCTCGCGGTGCGGCTGAGCGCGATTTATCTCGTCGCGCGAGAACTAACGCTGCTGATCACTTTCGCCAACAAACAGCATTACGAACGCGTTTTCAAAATTCCGCAGCCGACTAACGATGTCGATCTTCTCTTTCGCATGCTCCAGACGCATCTGGAGAATTTTAAATCGGAGCATCCGATCGTTGCCGTTGCGTTAGACGCGCGGCCGATCAAACCTGTCTCGCAGCCCCGAATGCTTTCGGGGTTCGAAACGGCACTGCGCGATCCAAATCAATTATCGGAAACGCTCGCGCGCTTGACCGGTTTGCTCGGCAGCGACCGGGTCGGCACCCCCGTTTTGGAAGAAACGCATCGGCCGGATGCATTTCGGATGGAGCCGTTTGCCTGGGAGGTTTCGATGAGGTTCGCAGCCGACACAGCTGCCTCTACAGAAGACAGGAAGGACGCGCTAGGCGTTGCGCTACGAAGGTTTCGACCTACCGAATCGGCGTCGGGTTTCCTTTCCGAAAATATTCCGGCGCATCTTCGAAGCGCAAACCTCAGCGGCAAAATTGCAGATCAACGCGGGCCTTATTTCGCTTCCGGCAATTGGTGGGACGAAAAATCGTGGAAGCGCGCCGAGTGGGACCTGCAACTGGAGGACGGCGTTGTGGTGCGTTGTCACCAAAGCGAAGAGCAATGGGAGGTCGATGGAGTTTATGATTGAGGTCCGCTTTAACGCTTTAACGATTTAACATTCAACGCTTTAACGAAACACATGTCTTACGTCGAATTGCAGGCGAACAGCGCTTTCAGTTTTCTGCGCGGCGCTTCGTTTCCCGAGCAACTAGCGGAGACCGCGGCCGAGCTGGAGATGCCGGCGATGGCTTTGCTCGATCGTAACGGTGTTTATGGTGCGCAGCGATTTTCCGTCGCCGCGCGAGAACAAAATGTGCGGCCGATTGTTGGTTGTGAATTGTCGATGGAAGACGGCTCGATTCTGCCGGTGCTGGTCGAGAACCGCACCGGTTACAAAAATCTTTGCGAACTGCTGACCCAGTCACATTTGCGGAGTGAAAAAGGGAAATGCGCAGTGCGATGGAGTGAGCTGCCGCAGTTCGCTGAGGGGTTAGTCGCGCTCTTTGGATTGGGGAGCGCAGGCCGCTGGCCTGCGGTTTGCGGCGGCTCGCCGCAAACATCTTCTGTCCGGCAGGCTGCCGGACAGGACAGGCTAGCAGCCTGTGCTCCCCAGAACTCCGCGAACCGTACGCAGTTTCTTATCCACGCGTTCGGCCGCGAGAATGTTTTCGTCGAACTTCAGCGACATTTTCTTCGCGGCGAGGAATGCATCAACCGGCAACTTGTCGATCTTGCCGCGCATTATCGATTGTCGATCCTGGCCACGAATGGCGTGCAGTATGCCAAGCCGTACGGTCGGGAAGTTCTCGACGTCTTCACTTGCATCCGCGAACACACACATCTCGATGCTGCCGGCAAAATACTCACGCAAAACGCCGAGCGCCATTTGAAGAGCGATTGCGAAATGCGTGAGCTCTTTCGCGATCTGCCGGAAGCGATTGAAAACACCGCGCGCCTAGCCGAGCGGCTCACCTTTTCATTGAAAAATCTCGGCTACGAATTTCCGGATTTTCCGGTACCGGACGGTCATTCGATGGATTCATTTTTGCGCACGATTGTTTGGTTTGGCGCGCAGCAGCGTTATGCCGCGATCAGCAGTCGAGTGAAACGCCAGCTCGAAGAAGAACTGAACCTGATCCAGAAACTTGGTTTTCCCGGATATTTTTTGATTGTCTGGGACATTGTTAATTTCTGCCGCGAGCACAACATCATGGTGCAAGGGCGGGGCAGCGCCGCGAACAGTGCCGTTTGTTATTGTCTCGGCATCACGCCGGTCGATCCCGTCAGTAACAATTTGGTTTTCGAACGGTTTCTCAATGAGAACCGCAAAGGGTGGCCCGATATCGATCTCGATCTTCCCAGCGGCGATCGTCGCGAGAGCGTCATCCAGGAAATTTATCGGCGTTATGGCAAACATGGCGCGGCCATGACCGCGAATGTGATCACTTATCGCGGCCGCAGCGCCGCGCGTGAGATCGGCAAAGCCTTAAATTTTTCGCCGAGCATTCTCGATCGTTTTTCGCATCTCTTTGCCAACGGCGATTTTCCGCACACGCTCGATCTGCAATCGCAAATCGAGCAGGCCGGGTTGCCCAAAGAACACCCGCGCATGCCGGCGTTCATCAATTTGTACCAGGCGATCTACGGATTGCCGCGCCATCTCGGCCAGCATTCCGGCGGCATGATCATCTGCCAGAACAAATTGAGTTCGTTTGTGCCACTGGAAAATGCGTCGATGCCGGGCCGCGCCGTGGCGCAATGGGACAAGGACGATTGCGAAGATCTCGGCATTGTGAAAGTAGATTTGCTTGGGCTCGGCATGATGTCGGTTATGCAGGACGCCTTTGAATTGTGCCGAGAACGCGGGCGACCTCTCGATCTGGCCCATATTCCGAAAGATGACGCCGCCACCTTCGCAATCATGCAGAAAGCCGACACCATCGGTGTGTTTCAAATCGAGAGCCGGGCGCAAATGGCGACGCTGCCGCGGATGAAACCAAAATGTTTTTACGATGTTGTGATCGAAGTCGCGATCATTCGGCCGGGACCGATTCAAGGCGATATGGTGCATCCGTATCTGGCGCGGCGCGCCGGTCGCGAGCCAGTCACATATTTCGATCCGCGGCTCGAACCGGTGCTCGGCCGCACGCTCGGCGTCCCGTTGTTTCAGGAGCAAATGCTCAAGATCGCCATGATCATGGCCGATTTTTCCGGCAACGAAGCGGAAGAGCTGCGGCGTGCGCTCAGTTTTCATCGTTCCGAGGAACGAATGCAAAAAGTAAGCGTGAAACTGCGCGCGGCGATGGAGCGAAAAAATATTCCGCCGGACAAGATCGACAAGATCATCCAGTCGATTTCGTCATTTGCCCTTTACGGATTCCCAGAATCGCACGCGATTAGTTTCGCGATCCTCGCCTACGGCAGCGCTTACTTAAAAGTGCATCGCGCGCCGGAATTTTATGCGAGCCTGCTCAATAATCAGCCGATGGGTTTTTATGCGCCGGCGACGATTGTGAAAGATGCGCGCCGGCATGGACTGAAAATTCAAGCGGTCTGCGTGCAAAAATCGATATGGCGTTGCGCGGTTGTTTCCGATGATACATTTCGCCTGGGGTTTTGTGTGGTGAACGGCATGCGCCAGGAGCATGCCGAAGAACTCGTCAGGCAACGGCAAGATCGACAATTCGATTCGCTGGATGATTTCAAACGGCGGGTGCGGCTTTCAAAAGAAGAACTGCGCACGCTGGCTGAGCTCGGCGCGCTCAATTGTTTTGCAGAACATCGGCGCGCGGCGATGTGGGAAGTGGAGAAGACGCTGCATGATGATTTGTTGGGGAGCGCAGGCGGACCGCCTGCATCGTCCGGCGGCTCGCCGGCCGAAAGATGTTTGTGGCGAGCCGCCGCAAACGGCAGGCCAGCGGCCTGCGCTCCCCAGAGCGAATCACCGCTTGCGCCAATGACGCTGCCGGAGCGGGTGAAAGCCGATTACGAAACGATGAATTTAACGACTGGGCCGCATCCGATGAAGCTTTTGCGAGAAAAATTGCCGAACATCTGGCGCGCGAGCGATCTTCCGAACGCGAAGCACGGCTCAACCATTAAAATCGCTGGAAACGTAATCTGCCGTCAACGACCAGGAACGGCGAAAGGATTTGCCTTCGTGAGTCTGGAAGATGAGACCGGCGTTTCGAACGCGATTGTCGATCCAGATCTGTTCGAGCGGTTTCGGCTTCTGATCACCGAAGAAGATTTTCTTGTGATCGAAGGCGAGGTGCAAAACTCAGACAACGTGGTGCTGATCAAGACGCGCGAAATCAAACCATTGGCGCACGAGAATCTTGTCGGCAGCGAGTCGCACGATTTTCACTGACGTGTCAGAGTTAAGCCTTGCGGCCTCGAGATTTTGAATGCGACACCACTTCCTTCGCGCATTGCCAGAATTTTTCGGCAGCCGGGCTCAGCTTTCCTTTGGGCGCGGCAATGCCGAAGGAGATGGGCTTTGGCTCGGGAGTGAGTCGCACTAACTTCACCCGATTACCGAAAGCGTAACCAAGCGCGTCCACCGCAACGGCCACACCTGTGCCGGCTTCGACGGCGGAGACAACGCTGGTCATGCCATCATGCTCCTCTATCACTCGCGGCTTGTTTTTTACCGAAGCGAACAGGCTAGCGAGATACCTGTGATAATCCGAAAAGTCTTCGCGCGTTAATCCTACAAACGGTTCTTGTGCCGCATCGGCCAGCGAGACGGAACGACGTCGTGCAAATGGATGGTTCGGCGGCACCGCCAGCCGAACATGCTCGCGTAACAATTCTTCAAAACGGAAATCATGAAATGGGCCACGCTCCAGCGCACGGGCGATTAAGGCCACCTTTAGTCGTCCATCTCGCAGACCAACGGCAATTTCCTCGTTGCTCCAATCGTGCAGTTTCAGGTGAACGTTAGGCATTGCCTTTTGAAAAGCGCGCATTGTAGCTGACAAGATGTGTCCGCTTGGCGTCGGCGCATAACCAACGTGTAGCTCTGTTTCACCGGCTTGCGCGAAATCGCGCACGTTCCGCACTGCTTCGTTTGTTCGCTCGAGAACCGCGCGCGCTTCTCTTAAGAAAACACGGCCTGCGTCAGTCAAATTGACGGCTTTGCCGGTGCGCTCGAATAACTGCACATCGAGTTCGTCTTCCAAGTCGCGGATTTGCCGGCTCACGGCTGGTTGCGAAACATGAAGTTTCTGCGTCGCCGCGCGCAAGACGTTTTCCGCCTCTGCTACCGCGACGAAGTAACGAAGGTGCCGAAGTTCCACTGTCGATCCAACTATGCCGGCTCGGCATAAGTAGACAAGAAACATCGTCTTTCACATCGGCACAGTGGCAAGTGGATCGTTGTGCATGATGAAAACGGAAATTTCAACCAATGGCGAGGCACCGATCGAGGCAAGAGAACATCGCCGCGCCACGATAACTCAAGATCACAAGCGGACTGGTTCCGCGCACCTTGACGAGCCAAGTAATCGCTCGGGCGAAGAGAAGAAGCGCTCACTCTTTCGGCGACCCGGAGTGATTGTCGCCGCAGCGGCGCTCGCAATCGCGGGAATCGGTTATGGCGGCATTGTCATGTTTCATTCATTCACTCACGAAACGACCGACGATGCGTTCGTCGATGTGCACACAGTTTCTGTGGCGCCAAAAGTTGCCGGCCATGTGGCAGTGGTGCGTGTGGACGACAATCAATTGGTCAAAAAAGGCGATGTTCTGGTCGAGATCGATCCGCGCGATTTTCAAGTCGCATTGGCGCAGGCCAAAGCGAACCTGGCAAGAGACAAGGCCACGCAAATACAAGCAGAACTAAATGAAAAGCGCGCCCTGGATCTGTTTAGCCGGAAGGTCATCAGCACGCAGGAGCGAGATACCAACGTTGCAACTGCAGAGTCGAGCAGAGCAAGCGTCCAAGCAGATGAAGCAGCTGTCGAGCAGACTGAACTCAACCTGGGCCACAGTAAAATCAAAGCGCCGGTAGATGGCTATGTAACAAAGGAGGCAGTTGCGACCGGCGATTACGTGCAAGTAGGACAGGCTCTCATGTCGCTCGTGCCGCCACGAGTTTGGGTGATCGCCAATTTCAAAGAAACGCAACTGCGAAACATGCGTCCTAGGCAGCCCGTGCAAATCAAGATCGACGCTTATCCAGATCACCCGCTACACGGCCACATCGACAGTATTCAGGCAGGGAGCGGAGCAGCGTTCAGTTTGTTGCCGCCGGAAAATGCGACCGGCAATTACGTGAAAGTAGTCCAACGCGTGCCGGTGAAGATCATGCTCGATGAGGAGCAACAGATGCAACGCGTGCTTGGACCGGGAATGTCCGTCGTTCCGACTGTAGCCATGGATCATGGAAATGAGGCCGCGTTCGTAATCGCGATCATCGCGGTCGTTCTAGCGGCTGGTGTAATTTTCGGGGCGGCGCTGTGGATCGGCCGGGTTCGAAGGGGGCAAGCATGAGTGCCGATACCGCAGCGCCGTTGCCTAACGAGTGGAAGCCGAGCTTCAATCCGTGGGTGATCGCGGTTTCCATCATGCTCGCGACCTTTATGGAAGTGCTCGACACGTCGGTAGCGAACGTTTCGCTTCCGTACATTGCTGGAAATCTTTCTGCGTCAACCGACGAAGCGACCTGGGTTTTGACCAGCTATCTGCTTTCGAACGCGATCATTCTTCCGGCGACCAACTGGTTAGGCCAGGTTTTCGGTCGAAAACGATTTCTGATTGGCTGCATCATTTTGTTCACGTTCGCGTCGGCATTGTGCGGCATCGCCGGAAGTCTTGGATTCCTAATCATAGCGCGCGTGCTGCAGGGCGCTGCCGGCGGCGCGTTGCAACCGATCTCGCAAGCAGTCTTGATGGAAAGTTTTCCGCCGGCGAAACGCGGAATGGCCATGGCCGTTTTCACCATGGGCATTGTGGTCGCGCCAATTCTGGGGCCGATAATCGGTGGTTGGCTAACCTACAATTACTCCTGGCGGTGGGCCTTCTATATTAATTTGCCGATCGGCTTTCTCGCCATAGTGCTGTGTCGCGCATTTCTCGAGGATCCGCCGTATTTGAAGCGTTCTTCCGCCGCGAACATCGATTACCTCGGCTTCGGGCTGCTCGGCATTTGGCTCGCGAGCCTGCAGATCATGCTGGACAAAGGTCAGGAGCTCGATTGGTTCGGTTCGAAGATGATTGTGTGGTGCGCGGTCATCGCCACCGCCGGCTTCATTGCGTTTATCGTGCGCGAATTGGTCACGGCGCATCCGATTGTCGATCTTCGCATTCTCAAGAACCGAAATTTTGCAATCGGAAATGTCCTGATGTTGCTGATTGGCGCGCTTCTTTACGCCACAATCGCGATTCTGCCTCTGTTCATGCAGAATTTATTGCACTACACCGCGCTCGCGGCTGGTATGGCTATGACCCCATTCGGTATCGGTGCGTTCACGGCGACGATCATTGTCGGTCGCATCGCGGGGCACATCAGCAACCGTGTTCTGATCATCATTAGTTGCCTGCTGTTTGGGTATTCGTCCTTCGCACTTGGTAACATTAATCTTCAGGTAGCGCCGGCTAACCTGCTCTGGCCAATCATCATCAGCGGCGTGGGAGCATCTTCAATGTATGTGCCGGTGGCCACATCGGCCATGGGGACGCTCAGCCAGGAACAGATGGGTAACGCGGCCGGCATTTTTAATCTCATGCGCAACATCGGTGGAAGCATTGGCATCGCGGCGATCACCACGCTGGTCACGCGTCAGGCGCAAGCGAGCCAGGCCAACCTTGTTTGGCACATGTCGAAGTTTAATTTCAACTTTCAACAACAACTCGCCCACATCCAGACCGCACTTGCGAGCACTACCGGCAACTGGGCGGCGGCGAAGAAATCGCTCGCAGTTCTCTATAACATCCTTCAACAACAAAGTTCGCTTCTCAGTTACGTTTACGGATTTCGTTTCTGCGTACTGGTCTGTCTGGTTTGTGCGGCGCTCGCATTCCTGTTCAAGAAAATCAACAAACCAACCGGCCCCGTCGCGGCGCATTGAAGGCGGTCCGGCAACTATGCCGACAACTTATAACGAGGCAAGAAAGTTGGTCTTTCTCAGCGTGCGAATCGTTGCCGATCTTTTCTTTGAGAAAAGAAAGGAACCTATGAGCAGAACAATTGAAGCAATCATGCGACACACGGTACTGCCGTCGAGTCGCGCGAACAATTCAACGAATGGAAAAGAGAAGTTGGAAAAGGAAATCACTGTTAGGAAGCGGCAGCATTATTTCTGGCCGGAAGCCAGATTCGTCCGCGCCATGATGCCGTTTCATAGCAATGTGCGCGTGGCTTACAATGGCAACGAAGCAGACGGGAAAAGTGTTCTCGATTTACTAAAGCTTGCCCCGCCGGAAGGATCGACAGTGCGGGTCCGTGCGGAAGGACCCGACGCTGCAAAGGCGATGCACGCGCTCGACCAAATCACGCGGTCCGGCTTGGAGGAGGCATGAAGACGCGCGTTTTGATTGTAGATGATAATCGGCGCTTCGCCGAAGGCGCGCGCGCGATTTTGCAACGCACCGGGCAATACGCCCTGTGCGTCGAGACGAATGCGCTGCGGGCGTTGGAAACCGCGCGGAGTTTTAAGCCGGACCTCGTACTGGTCGATCTTGTTATGTCGGACATCGATGGCGCGGAAGTGTCGCAGCAGATCGGAGCGGATTGGGCGTTGCACGATGTGCCGATCGTGTTCGTGACTGCACTGATTACTCCAGAAGAAGCGCGCGACGCGCGGCGCATCGATGGACATCGCCTCTCGGCGAAGCCGCACACTGCCGCCGAGCTTCTGCGCGTAGTCGAGGAAAACCTGCCGCGCTGCGCCGAGGCCTAATCAAATGAAAGAGACGCGCACCGTGACTGCGGACGACGAGCTCGTTGGCAGCGAGCCGCACGATTTTCGCTAGGTCCGAGCCGGACGGGCACTTACTCGCCGGCGTGATGTGGTGCCGGTGGCTTAGCCTCGGCCGGTTTTTCCTTCGGCTTGTGGTCAGATTCGATCCATTCGGTGTGAAAGACACCCGGTTTGTCGACGCGCTCGTAAGTGTGTGCGCCGAAGAAGTCGCGTTGCGCCTGCAGCAAATTCGAAGGCAACCGCGCCTGACGATAACTATCGAAGTAGGCGAGCGACGCGGAAAATGCCGGGACCGCCACGCCGTGTTCGACGGCGGCGGCAACGGCAACGCGCCAGTTGTCCTGCGTTTTCTCGATGATGCCGGTGAAATAACGATCGAGGAGAAGATTATGGAGCGCGGCATCGCGTTCATAAGCTTCGACAATGCAGTTGAGAAATTTCGCGCGAATGATGCAACCGCCGCGCCAGATCGTGGCGATGTCGCCGAAGTTCAGGTTCCATTTATATTGCGCGCTCGCGGCGCTGAGTAATTCCATTCCCTGCGCGTAGGAAACGATTTTCGAAGCGTAGAGCGCGTGGCGCACTGCATCGACAAGTTGAGCGCGATCGCCGGTAAACTTTTTCAGTTTCGGTTGCGGAAGAATTTTCGAGGAGGCGACCCGTTCATCTTTCCGCGAGGAGATCACGCGCGCTTCCACCGCCGCATTGATTGTGGAGATGACGACGGATTGCTGAATGGCCGATTGCAGCGTCCAGATTCCCGTCCCTTTCTGGCCGGCTTTGTCGAGAATAACATCGACCAGCGGTTTTCCAGTGTCGGGATCAAGCTTGCGGAAAATTTGTGAGGTGATCTCGATGAGATAACTGTCGAGCTCGCCTTTGTTCCATTCGGTAAATGTTTCAGCGAGCTGCGGCGCATCCAGACCGAGGACGTTTTTCAAAATTGCGTAGGCTTCGCAGATGAGCTGCATGTCGCCGTACTCGATGCCGTTGTGCACCATTTTGACGTAATGCCCAGCGCCGTCCGGACCCAGGTATCGGCAGCAAGGTTCGCCATCGACTTGCGCGGCGATCTTGCGAAAAATGGGCGCGATCATTTCCCAGGATTCGCGCGAGCCGCCCGGCATGAGCGACGGACCTTTGAGCGCTCCTTCTTCTCCGCCGGAAACGCCGCAGCCGACAAAGTGAATGCCGCGCCCTTCCAAATCTTTGCAGCGAAGTTGCGTGTCCGTAAAAAGAGAATTGCCGCCATCGATGATGACGTCGCCTTTTTCGAGCAGCGGAGCGAGTTGCCCGATGACGGCATCGACCGGCGCACCCGCCTTCACCATAATCATCGCTTTGCGCGGTCGCTTGAGCGCGCCGACGAATTCCTCCATCGTGCGCGCGGGCTGAATATTTTTCCCTTTGCCGCGGCCGGCCGCAAATTTCTCCGTGACTTCGGTGGTGCGATTAAAAACGGAGACGGAAAATCCTTTGGATTCCATGTTCAGGACGAGGTTCTCGCCCATCACCGCCAACCCGATCAGGCCAATATCACATTGATTCGCGGTCATTTTGAGGTCTCCTTTGCTTGCGCGGCGCATAAAGCGCGGCCTCATTGTAACGAGTGACTGGAGCGCATGGCAAACTCGCTTTGTGAAGTTTTATTGACCGAGGGCCCGCTGGCGCCCCCGGCGGGAGGTGAACAAGCTTTCGCCGGAGCAATTGTCAATTTTTGGGGTGTGGTGCGGGAACTCGAAGGAGGACGGGAGATTGAGGGAATCGACTATGAGGCGCATGAAGCGATGGCGGCGCACCAGTTGCGATCAGTTGCGCATGAGGCCGTGAGTAAGTTTGGAGTCGGAGGCGTAATCATTCATCATCGCATCGGTTTCGTGGGAGTCGGTGAAGCATCTCTGTTTTTGCAAGTCAAAGCGAAGCATCGGCAGGCGGCTTTCGAAGCAAGCGAGTGGATGGTCGATGAGTTAAAAAGAAAAGTGCCCATTTGGAAGCACCCGAAATTCAAGATCGACAATCAACCGGCGCAAAAATCCCGCTTGCCTGTGAAGGCGGGCTCGGTTCTTTCCGACAGATGAATTGGGCGAATCGCCTCACGCTCAGCCGGCTATTGTTGACTGCGCTCTTTGTCGCCTCGCTCAATTCGCAGTGGCAATACGGCCGCACCTGCGCCCTTGTCATTTTTCTCATCGCCGGCGTGACCGATTTTATCGATGGCGAAATCGCGCGTCGCTACGAGTGGGTCACCAATTTTGGAAAATTGATGGACCCGCTGGTCGATAAGATCATGATGGCGGCGGCATTTATTTCCCTGGTGCCGCTCAAGGCCATTCCGGCCTGGGTGGCGACCACGGTGGTGGCGCGCGATTTTCTCATCACCGGTTTGCGAATGATGGCGAGTTCGAAGGGTCATGTTTTACCGGCGGAACGGCTCGGCAAACAGAAGACGTCCTGGCAAGTGGTGACGGTAATTTTTTTCCTTGCCTTGCTTTCAATGCACGAGCTGCGTTACGCGAATGAAACATCGACATGGTGGTTTCGCGCCTGGCATGAAGCGGGTCCAATCCTGGTTTGGATCACAGTGGCCTTAACAGTTTATTCCGGCCTCGGTTACATGTGGCGGCATCGCGAGCTCATCTCGCCGGACCAATGATTGAGCCGTCTCTCGCGCAGGACAGCGGGCAACGGGAATCGAACCCGCATGGCCAGCTTGGAAGGCTGGAACTTTACCATTAAGCTATGCCCGCGCGCCGAACTAAGCTGCCGCGACCGATCACAGCTGCCAAGTCCTTTCTGAGGCAGGGCCGCTCGGAAGCTGCGCGCCGGAGAAGCTTTCGCAGTGGTGGCACGCGCAATTTGCTATTTCGTCTGGCGAGGTCTAGCTACTGAAATTATGAAACTCGCCGGTTTTTTGTTTGTCTTTAGCATCTGTTTGCTTCTGCCTGTCCGGGCCGACCTCACCATTGTGCAAAAAGTCGAAGGAGCGGGCCAGGGTGGGGAGATGACGATCAAAATAAAAAGCGATAGAGCGCGCATCGATGCGTCGCCAAAAATGACCACCATTATCGATGGAAAAACTGGCGAGATAACTAATCTGATGAACGATCAAAAGAAGGTCCTTCGCATCTCACCCGAAAAAATGAAGGCCGCCGCGGAAATGATCGGCAAGTTCAATGGGAAGAAAGAAACCGTGGAAAAAGCAAAACTGACTCCCACCGGGAAGAAAGAAACCATCGGCGGCTACGAAACCGAGCAATATGTTTACGAGACGCCCGCTTTCAAGGCGACCTATTGGATTGCATCCAAATATCCGGATGGCGTCGCCATTCTTAAACAGTTGCAGTCGCTCAACTCGGAAGTGTGGAACCCAAAACGTATGGGAGTGCCGGATTACCGCGATTTCCCGGGTTTGCCGCTCAAAACCGTCGTGTCAGTGAGTGGAAGTGAAGTCACCACTACGCTTACTTCCGTTAAGCAGGACCCTTTAAATGACGCTGAATTCGCCATTCCCGCAGATTTTCAGGAAGTGAAAATGCCGGACATGAACGCGCTTCTGCAAAACGAAAAGAAGCCGGCTGCGGAAGCTTCGCCGAAGCCTTAGCCGGAGCAGGCTGAGCCGCGTGCGTCGGTCGCTGTTGCTTGCCTCCAACTCTCCCCGCCGGCGTGAACTACTCACCGCCGCCGGTTTTGAATTTGCGACCATCGCGCCGGATGTCGCGGAAAAGTTCGATGTCGATCTTACCCTGCGCGAGCTCACCATCCTCAACGCGATGCGCAAGGCGATATCGATTGCGCGCGCGCATCCGGGAGAAATCGTGCTCGCGGCCGATACGCTGGTTGCGCTCAATGATCAAATCATTGGGAAACCCAGGGATGTCGATGAAGCGGCCGCG
>Ga0209055_1000719_pt1 | contig 22860 bp, 21 predicted proteins | sample GraSoiAngelo_110_FD_185875 | JGI IMG/M metagenome (GOLD analysis project Ga0209055, IMG submission 185875) | Grasslands soil microbial communities from the Angelo Coastal Reserve, California, USA - 14_0903_12_30cm (SPAdes) (version 2) | ecosystem: Environmental > Terrestrial > Soil > Grasslands ... | reverse complement strand
CGAACGGATTTACACTCGCATTCGTGGCCGTCCGGATCGCCTCCCTCAGTCCATACGCGGAGGACGTGGTGCGCGGCCTCCTGCCCGCCAGCTACGATCCCCAGATCGTGCTGGTGCCGGCCCCGCCGGCGCCCGACGCGGTGCGCGAAGCGGTGGCCGACGCGGACCTCGTTCTGGCTGACAAGCGCCACAAGCACCGCCTGGACCGCGACACGCTCGCCGCGATGCGGCGCTGCCAGCTGATCCAGCAGCCAGCGGTCGGTTTCGACGCGATCGACCACCGCGCCGCCGCCGACCTCGGCATTCCCGTCGCCAACGCGGCCGGCTACAACCGCGACTCGGTCGCCGACTGGACTGTGCTGGCGATCCTCACGCTGGTCCGCGACGCCGGCCGGGCCGACCGCGGCATGCGCGAGGGCGAGTGGCCGTACCAGCGCATGCGGCGCGGCCGGGAACTGGGAGCGCTGACCGTCGGCATCGTCGGCCTGGGCAACATCGGCAACGCGGTTGCCAGTCGGCTGCGCGCGTTCGGCTGCCGCCTCCTGTTCACGGACGTGGTGGTCGCCGCGCCCTTCGACGAGCTGCTGGCCGCGGCCGACGTGGTCACGGTGCACGTGCCGCTCGACCGCGACACCCGGCACCTGATCGGCGACGCGGAGCTGGGCCGGATGCGGCCGGGAACGATCCTGATCAACGCCAGCCGGGGCCCGGTCGTGGACGAGGCAGCGCTCGTCCGTGCCCTGGATTCCGGACACCTGGGCGGCGCCGGCCTCGACGTCTTCGAGGTCGAGCCGCTGGCTGGCGACTCTCCGCTGCGGGCCTTCGAGAACGTCCTCCTCTCGCCCCACGCCGCGGCGTGGACCGACGAGGCGGAGGCGAGGCTGCTCGACGTGTGCGGCGCCAACCTGCGCCGGGCGCTCGACGGCCAGGAACCCTTCAACGTGGTGAACGGAGTGACCCGAAGACGATGAGTACCCTGCGCGAGCTCTGGGACGGCGGCGACGTGATGATCGGCGGCTGGTGCGCGATCCCGAGCGCGTTCTCCGCCGAGCTGATGGGGCGCGCCGGCTTCGACTGGGTGTGCGTGGACACCCAGCACGGACTGGTCGGCTACGACCAGATGGCCGTCATGCTCCAGGCCCTCTCCATCACCGGCACGCCGGCGTTCGTGCGCGTGCCCTGGAACGACCCGGGCGACATCATGAAGGCCCTGGACGCGGGCGCCCAGGGCGTCATCGTGCCGATGGTCAACTCGGCCGCGGAGGCCAGGCAGGCGGTCGGCGCGTGCCGCTACCCGCCGGACGGCTTCCGGAGCTGGGGTCCGATCCGGGCCGCGCTGGGCGTGGACGGCTACTCGCCCGCCACTGGCAACCGGCGCGTCGTGGTGGCGGTGATGATCGAGACGGTGGCCGGGGTGGACGCGGCCGACGAGATCGCCGCCGTGCCCGGCGTGGACGCGGTCTACGTGGGTCCGAACGACCTGGCCGTGACGCACGGCATGTCGCCCTCGGCGGACACGTTCGACGAGCGCCACGCGCAGGTCATCGAGCGCATCCTGGCCGCCTGCCAGCGCCAGGGCGTCGTCCCCGGCATCCACTGCGGCAGCGTGGACACGGCGCTGCGCTGGCGGGAGCGAGGCTTCAGGATGTTCAACGTGACCTCAGACGCCATCTTCATGAGAACCGGGGCCACGCAGGTGGTCAGGACGATGCGCGACGCGCCGGCGCCGGCCCGGCCGTCGTCCTCGGGGTACGCCTGATGGCCGGCGACGGGCTGAGCCGCGAGACGCTCGACGCGCTGCGCCGGTACGACTCGCCGACGCTGTCCAACGCGATCGAGACGTTCGACATCCGGCCCCGCGACGAGGGCTTCGCCAACATGGAGATCCAGTGCCTGTTCCCGGACCTGGCGCCGATGGTCGGCTACGCGGCCACGGCGACGATCCGGGCGGCCGGCCCGGGCGCCGGCGACAGCGACCACTCCCCGCTCTGGGCGCTGGTCCGCAGCCTGCCCGAGCCCCGCGTGGTCGTGATCGAGGACCTGGACGACCCGCCCGGCCGCGGCGCGTTCTGGGGCGAGGTCCAGTCCACGATCTACAAGGCGCTGGGCTGCGCCGGGACCGTGACCGACGGCTGCGTGCGCGACCTGAAGGAGGTCCGCGAGATGGGCTTCCAGTTCTTCGCGCGCGGGCCGGGCGTGTCCCACGCGTACGTGCGGTTGGAGTCGGTCGGCGACCCCGTGCGCGTCGGCGGGCTGACCGTCCGGCCGGGCGACCTGGTCCACGCGGACCAGCACGGCGTGCTGCTGATCCCGCAGGCGATCGCGGCCGAGCTGCCGGCGGCGGCGGACCGCATCGTCGAGCGCGAGCAGGAGTTCATCCGCTGGGTGCGGTCGGCCGAGTTCGACCCGGACCGCCTGGCGGAGATGCGCCGGGTCCGGCACTAGGCAGCCCTTCGGGGACCGGGCCGGGCCGGTTGACGGGTCGGGAGGCCGCGCTGCCGCGCCGGGAGGCACATTCGCCGGCGGCTGGCCCCGTCCGGCCCGCCGGCACGGCCAGGTCGTACGCTCGACAGCATGTCACTCACCCTCGGTCCCGGTCCGCTCGGCACCCAGCCCGGTGGGGACGCCAACTACGCGATCGAAGGTCCGAAGCACCGGATCTGGTTCCAGGAGCACCCCCGCCGCATGCGCGCCGAGGTCGGCGGCCGCGTCGTCCTGGACACGGTCCGCGGGCACCTGCTCCACGAGAGCAACATCCCACCCCGGCTCTACGTCCCGCTCGACGACTTCGACCGCGAGGTGCTCGAGCCCACCGACCACACGTCGCACTGCCCGTTCAAGGGCGACGCCAGCTACTACACCGTCCGCGCCGGCGACGTCGTGCGGGAGAACGCGGTCTGGGCCTATCCCCGGCCGAAGCCGGAGGCCGCCTGGCTGGCGCCGTACGCGTCGCTCTACTGGGACCTGGCCGACGCCTGGTTCGAGGAGGACGAGGCGCTGCCGGGACTCCGCGACCCCTACCACCGGGTCGACGTCCGCCGGACCAGCCGGCCGGTGCACGTCGTGGCCGATGGTGGGACGGACGTCGCCCGGAGCGAGCGGGCGACCCTCGTGTTCGAGACCGGCGCCCCACCCCGCTTCTACCTGCCGCGGGAGGACGTCACCGCCGAGCTCGTGCCGTCCAGCAAGCGTTCGCGGTGCCCGTACAAGGGCCAGGCGACGTACCTCTCCCTGCGGCTCGGCGACCGCCTGGTCGAGGACGCGGCCTGGAGCTACGAGGAGCCGCTGGAGGGCGCGCTCGGCATACGCGGGCTGGTCAGCTTCCTCCACGAGGACCTGGACGTCCGGACGTAGCGGCGCGCCAGGCCCGCCAGCCGGACGGCCAGGTACGTCCCGAACGCCAGGCTCGTGATGAAGAAGCTCACCGGGTGCGGTGAGTAGAACGCGATCGCCAGCCCGGCCCACGTGAACAGCAGGGCCAGCCCGGCCGCGGCCGCGATCGCAGCCGCCGGCCGCTGCGTCAAGCGGACCGCGGTGGCGGCCGGGGTGACGATCAGGGCGAAGATCAGCAGCACGCCCACCACCTGCACCGCCTCGGTGACCGCCAGCGCCAGCACCACCATGAACGCGATCGACAGCGCCGTCACCGGCACGCCCCGGGCGGCGGCCAGGTTCTCGTCCACCGAGCTGAACAGCAGCGGCCGGTAGAGCGCGGCCAGCGCCAGCAGCGTCGGGACGGCCGCCACCACCACGAACTGGACGTCGCGGTCGCTGATGCCCAGGATCTCCCCGAACAGCAGCGCGTACGCCTCCGTCGCGTAGCCCGTGTACAGCGAGATGAACAGGACGCCCAGGCCCAGCGTCCAGGCCAGCACGATGCCGATCGTCACGTCGCGGCCCCGGATCCGGCTGCCCAGCGCGCCGATCGCGGCGCCGCTGCCGACCGTGAACACGAGCAGCCCGACCACGGGGCTGAGGCCGATCGCCACCGCCCCGGTGGCGCCCGCGAACCCGATGTGCGACAGCGCGTGCGCGGCGAACGAGGTGCCGCGGACCACCACGAAGTAGCCGATCACGCCGGCCACGACCGCGACCACCGTCCCGGCCTGGAACGCGTGGACCATGAACTCGTACTGGAGCATCGCGGCCAGGTCGTCCAGCGGGTTCCAGCTCAGCGGCGGCGTCGTGTCGGCGATCTTGAGCAGGACCGACAGCTCAACCGGCATGGGGGTGCGCCACCTCCTCGTCCAGGCCGACCACGAAGACGCGGCCGCGCCGGTCGCGGATGACCTCGACCGGCGCCGAGTAGATCCGGCTCAGCGACTCGCTGGTGATGATCTCCCCGGGCGCGCCGGCGGCCACCCGGCCCCGCGCGACGTACACGACCAGGTCCAGGAGCGGCAGCAGCGGGTTGACGTCGTGGGCGACCATCACCACGGTCAGGCCGCCGACCCGCGCCACCTCCCCGATCAGGCCCACGATCGCGGCCTGGTTGCGGACGTCCAGGTTGGACAGCGGCTCGTCCAGGAGCAGGATCCGCGGCCGCCCGACCAGCGCCTGGGCCAGCAGCAGGCGCTGCTGCTCCCCGCCGGACAGCTGGCCCATCGGCCGGCCGGCATACGCCTGAGCGCCGACCGCCTCGATCGCGGCCGCGATCGCCTCGCCCCGGTCCGCCCGGGTCCAGCCCGGCAGGGGCATTCCCCACCGGTGGCCGTCCAGGCCCAGCCCGACGAAGTCGGCGCCGCGGATCGAGAACTCGGCGTCGAACGTCACGCCCTGGGGGACGTAGCCGATGAGCGGGCTGCCGCGGCGCGGCCGCCGCCCGAGCACCTCCAGGCCGCCGGCGGCCGGCTGCTGCAGGCCGAGCAGGAGCCGCAGCAGGGTGGACTTGCCGGCGCCGTTCGGCCCCAGCACGGCGGCGAAGGCGCCGGCCGGGACCGAGAACGTGGCTCCCGACCAGATGGTCCGGGCGCCGTAGCCGACCGCCAGGCCGGCGGCCGCCACGGCCGCCGGCCCGGCGACCGTCAGCGGGGACACCTGCACGCCGGCCGCCACCCGGCTACCTCGCCAGCGCGTCCGCGTTCAGCGCGTTCTCCAGCGCGAGCAGCTGGCTGACCTGCCACTCCTGGAACGTCGCGCTCTCCGGCTGCAGGGTCTCCGAGACGCCGACCACGGGGATGTCCGCCGCCGCGGCCAGGTGCTTGAGGTTGGTGGTCACGCTGCTGAAGGCCTGGACGTTGTAGACGAGGACCCTGGCCTCCTTCGCCTGCAGCTGGTTCTGGAACTGGATGACCGTGGCGGCCGGCGGCTCGGTGCCCTCGGCGACCGCCGTCATGAACGCGGGCGGCGAGATCAGGTCGAGGCCCAGGGCGGACGCCATGTAGGCGAAGACGCTCTCGGTCGCGGCGATCTTCACGCCGCCGAACCGGTGCTTGATCTCGGCGATGCGGTCGCGGTACGGCTTCAGCGCCGCGTCCAGCGCGGCCCGCCGCTGGTCGAAGTACGACGCGCCGGCCGGGTCCGCGGTCTTGAACGTCGCGGTGATCTGGTCGGCAACCCGTGCGACGAACGCGGGGTCGTACCAGAAGTGCGGGTTGTCGCCCTCCTTCTTGCCCACCAGGTCGGCGACGGTGATCACCCTCCGGCTGGCGCGCTTGCTCGCGCCCAGCATGGCCTGGGCCCACGTGTCGTACCCGGCACCGTTGACGATGACCACGTCCGCCATCGCGATGGCGCGCGAGTCGTTCGTGCTGCTGGCGTACTCGTGGGGGTCGGCGTTCGGGTCGGTGACCACGCTCTGGACGTCCGCGTGGCTGCCGCCGATCTGGGCGGCGATGCTGCCCCAGAAGTTCTCGGCGGCGACGACCCGCAGGACCGACCCGCCGGAGCCGCCCGGCGCGGCCCCGCTGCATGCCGCGACCACCGCCAGCACGGCGACCGCGACGACCATCCTCGCTCTCATAGCCAAGAGTATTGCACAAGTAACTTGCTCAAGTCCGATGCGCGTCCCGGGCAGTAGACTCAAGCTGTGCCCCGCCCCAGCCCCGTCACCGACGCGGTCAAAGCGATCCTGGCGGCCGAGGACCGGCACGCGTGGGGCCTCGACGAACTGCTCGAGGCCGTGCGCCGCCAGATCCCGAGCGCCGACTTCTCCACCGTCTTCCGCGCGATGCACACCCTCGAGCGGGAGGGGGTCGTGGAGCAGGTGGACCTCGGCGACGGCAAGGCGCGCTACGAGACGCGCCGCGACCACCACGAGCACATCCGGTGCACCGTCTGCGGCCTCGTCTCCGAGGTCCCGGGCTGCGTCGTGGAGGACGTCGTCGCCCAGGTCCAGCGCCGCACCGGGTTCGTGGTGGACAGCCACCAGGTCGTCTTCGCGGGCGTCTGCCGGCCGTGCCGGGCGACGGCGCGACGGCAGCGCGCGGCCGCGCGGGCCGTGCGGACGGCATGAGCGCCGTGCGGATCGGCTTCAGCATCGACCCCCGCCAGGAGCTGTCCGAGGCGGACGAGCTCCGGCTGGTCGAGCTCGGCGCCCGGCTCGGCTACGACTCGGCCTGGACCCCCTCCGGACCCGATCGCTCCGCGTTCGACCGCTGCCTGCGCTGGCACGCGGCGTCCGGCCTGCCCACCGGCATCTCCGTCGTGCCTGCCTCGGGCCAGCCGCCGGAGTTCTACGCGGAGCACGCGGCCCGCGCCTGGGAGGGCACCGGGCACCGGTTCACGTTCGGCGTCGGCAGCGGGCGCATGGACCGCGCCGGCGAGGGGATGCGCGCGTACCTCGGCGAGCTGCGGCGGCTGCTCCCCGAGGGCCAGGCGATCGGGCTCGCGGCGCTGGGGCCGGTGATGCTGCGGGCCGCCGGCGAGCTGGCCGACGGCGCCCTGCTCAACTGGTGCTCGCCCGAGTGGGTGGGCTGGTCGCGGGAGCGGGTGAAGCGGGCGGCGGCGGCCGCGGGCCGGCCGGCGCCCGAGCTGATCGAGTACATCCGCACCAGCGTCGATCCCGACCCGGCGCTCGCGCGCTCGACGCTGGCGTCCGCGATGCTGCAGTACGCGCTGGGGCCCGGGGCCTATCGGAAGCACTTCGAGCGGATGGGCTTCGGCGCCGAGCTCGACCGCCTGGAGCGGGACGGGGGCGACCCGAGCGACGAGCTGCTGGCGGCGGCGGGCGCCGCCGGCGCGCCCGGCGCGGTGCGGGCCCAGTTCGAGCGCCTGGCCGGGGGCCTCGACCTGGCGATCGTGCGCGTGCTCGTCACCCGCCCGGGGGACGCGGAGTCGGCTCGCCGGATCCTGGAGGAGTGCCGGCCCGGCTGACGGCGGCGAGGAACCAACGGCGGCCCGATTGACGCGACGCGGCCGGATTCCGCAGACTGACACGCCTATCCCCAGCCACTGGAGCTCCCCATGACCGATCCTCGCAGGTACAGCCGGAACCTCTACGACGGGCTCTCACGCGCGTCCGCCCGCTCCTACCTCCTCAACATCGGCTTCAGCCACGAGGACCTGGAGCGGCCGATCATCGGCGTCAACCACGCCTGGATCGGCACGATGCCGTGCAACTTCAACCATCGCCAGCTCGCCGCCTGGGCGGCCGAGGGCGTCCGCGAGGCGGGCGCCACGCCGATGGAGGTCAACACGATCTCGATCTCCGACGGCATCACGATGGGGACCGAGGGCATGAAGACCTCGCTCGTCTCCCGCGAGCTGGTCGCCGACTCGGTCGAGCTGGTCGGCCGCGGCCACTACTTCGACGGCCTGCTCTGCATCACCGGCTGCGACAAGACCGTGCCGGCGATGGCGATGGCGATGGCCCGTCTGGACCGCCCCGGCGTGCTCGTCTACTCCGGCTCGATCGCGGCCGGCTCGTACCGCGGCCGCCAGGTGGCGGTGGGCGAGCTGTTCGAGGCGATCGGCGCCGTGTCCGCCGGCCGCATGTCGGAGCCCGACCTGCGCGAGCTCGAGATGGCGGTCTGCCCGGGCCCGGGCGCGTGCGGCGGCCAGTACACCGCCAACACGATGTCGATGGTGATGGAGGTGATCGGCCTCTCCCCCGTCGGCTACAACTCCCTGCCGGCGGTGGACCCGGCCCGCGAGCCGGCGACGCGCGATCTCGGCGCCATCGTCATGCGCGCGCTGGAGGCCGACCTGCGGCCGTCGCAGATCCTGACCCGGACCGCGTTCGAGAACGCGGCCGCCGCGGTCGCCGCGTCCGGCGGCTCGACGAACGCCGTGCTGCACCTGGTCGCGCTGGCCCGCGAGGTCGGCGTCGATCTGACCGTGGACGACATCGACCGGGTCTCGCGGCGCACCCCGCTGCTGTGCGACCTGAAGCCGGGCGGCCGGTTCGCCGCGCCCGAGCTGCACCGGGCCGGCGGCATCGCGCTGCTGACCAGCCGGCTGATCGAGGGCGGCTTCGTGGACGGCTCGGCGCTGACGGTGACGGGCCGGACGCTGGCCGAGGAGTGCGCCGGCGTCCGCGAGACGCCGGGCCAGGAGGTCGTCCGGCCGCTCGCCGAGCCGTTCAGCGCCCACGGCGGCCTGTACATCCTCAAGGGCAGCCTGGCCCCGGAGGGCTGCGTCATCAAGGTCGCCCACCACGCCCCGCAGCGGCACCGCGGCCCGGCCCGCGTGTTCAACCGCGAGGAGGACGCGCTGGCGGCGGTGCTGGCCAATCAAGTCCAGGGGGGCGACACGGTCGTGATCCGGTACGAGGGGCCGAAGGGCGGCCCGGGCATGCGCGAGATGCTCCAGGTCACGGGCGCGCTGGTCGGCCAGGGCCTGGGCGAGTCCGTGTGCCTGATCACGGACGGCCGCTTCTCCGGCGCCACCCAGGGCCTGATGATCGGGCACGTCGCCCCCGAGGCGGCGGTCGGCGGACCCCTCGCGGCGCTGCGCGACGGCGACGTGATCTCGGTCGACGTCTCGGCGGGCCGGATCGACGTCGAGGGCGTGGACGTCGCCGAGCGCCTGCGCGACTGGTCGCCGCCCGAGCCGCGCTACCGGACCGGCGTGTTCGCGAAGTACGTCGCGCAGGTCACGTCCGCGTCCGACGGGGCGGTGACGCGACCGTAGACGGCGCGGGGATCGACCCCGGGGTCCTCGGGTTCTGGTACGACACCGAGGTCCTCACGCTGCCGCGCGTCCCCGCGCCCGCGGGGCACGGCCTGCCGGCGGCGCCGGGCGACGAGCCGGGTCTCGCCGGCCTGCTGCCGGGCCAGGCGCCGCCGTGGCCGGTGGCCGGCGTCGAGGACGAGCGGGGCGTCCGCTGGGTCGCCCACCACTACGTCTACCTCGGCCTGTTCCGGCACGACGACGCGGTCGCCGAGCTGCTGCGGCTGCTGGAGGCGGGCCGGGACGACCCCGAGCGGGTCGAGACCCGGGTCCCCGCGGAGCGCGAACGGTCGCTGGCCGAGGGCTGTCTGGTCGGGTTCGCCCTGGACCACCGCGGGGTGCCCGTGGCGCGGACGTTCACCCTGGCCAGCTTCCCGTGGGCGCTGGGCCGGCTCCGCGAGGGCCAGCCGCTGCGCGGGTTCCAGGCCGCCAGCGGCGAGGCGGCGGCCGGGTTCGCCCGGCGCTGGCGGCCCGAGTCGTCCGAGGAGGAGGGCGAGGCCCCCGCGATGGGCGCCGCCGACCTGGCGGCCGAGGTCGAGGAGATCGTGGCCGAGATCGGCTGGCGGCCGGCCCGGGCGTCCACGCTGGCCGCGGTCGTCCGGCGCTCCTGGCGGCACGAGACGACCGACACGGCCGACGACGACATCGTGAACAGCTTCTACCTGGACGACCTGGACCGTGTGCGGGCCGCCGTCGCCGGCGGCGACGTCGGCGCCGCGCTGGGCCGGTTCCTGCGGCGGGCCGATCCGGAGACCCGCACCGACATCTGGCGCGACGCCGGCACGGCCCGGTCGGCGGTGCGCCCGGCCGCCGTGCCGGTGGCCCGCTGGCCGGCGCCCGGGCTGCCGCCGCAGTCGCTGATGCAGCAGGCCGCGATCGACCTGGCGCTGGAACGGCTCCTGCCGGCCGCCGGTGGCCTGTTCTCGATCAACGGACCGCCGGGGACCGGCAAGACGACGCTGCTGCGCGACGTGGTCGCGGCGGTCGTCACCGAGCGGGCGCGCCGGCTCGCCGAGCTGGACCGCCCGGAGGCGGCGTTCCGGCCCGGCGAGCGGGTGACCGTGGGCGGCACGTCGCGGCCCGCCTGGGAGGTGCGGCCGGAGCTGCGCGGGTTCGAGATGGTGGTCGCCTCGTCGATCAACGGGGCGGTCGAGAACGTGACGCGCGAGATCCCGGGGCTCGACACCGTGGACGAGTCCGTGCGGCCCGCCCTCGACTACTACCGCGAGGTGGCCACCGCGCTGGCCGGCGCGCCCGCCTGGGGCCTGGTCGCCGCCGTGCTCGGCAACTCGCGCAACCGGCGCCGGTTCGCCCGCGGCGCGTGGTTCCGCGAGCCCAACCTGCGCGAGGCGATGGCGGCGAGCAGGCCGCCGGACTGGACGGAGGCGCGGAAGGCGTTCCTCGCGGCGCTGAAGCGCGAGCGGCAGCGGCGGCCGCCCGGCGAGGACGCCGGGTTCTGGGAGCGGCCCGAGGCGGAGCGCCAGCTCGGCCTGCCGGGGACGTCGCCCGAGCACGAGCGGGCCCGGGCCGAGGTCTTCGTCGCGGCCATGCGCCTGCACCGGGCGCTGGCCGCGGCGCGGCCGCTGCGCGAGAACCTGGCGGCGGCGATCGACCTGGTGGTCGGCCGGCTCGACCCGGAGGGCTCGAAGGCCAACGAGAAGATGGTGGCGCACCTGTGGTCGTCGTTCTTCCTGGTCGTGCCGGTCGTCTCGACCACGTTCGCCTCGTTCGCCCGGCTGTTCCGGGGGCTGGGCCGCGAGGAGCTGGGCTGGCTGTTCGTGGACGAGGCCGGCCAGGCCCAGCCGCCGCACGCGGCCGGGGCGCTGTGGCGGGCGCGGCGGGCGCTGGTCATCGGCGACCCCCGGCAGATCCCGCCCGTGGTCACGCTGCCGGTGCGGGCGTACGAGCGCCTGCGCGAGCGGGCGGGCGTGGACCGCTTCTGGGACCCGGCCGAGACGTCCGTCCAGGTGATCGCCGACCAGGCCAACCCGGTCGGGACGCGGCTGCACGACGGCACGTGGCTCGGCTGCCCCCTGCGCGTGCACCGTCGCTGCGCCAGCCCGATGTTCGACATCTCCAACGCGATCGCCTACGACGGGCTGATGGTCCCGGCGACGGCCGAGCGGCCCTCGCCGGTGGGCGACCTGCTGGGGCCGACGCGGTGGCTGGACCTGCGCGGCGCCACGGTCGAGGAGCACTGGATCCCGGAGGAGGGCGAGGAGGTCGCCACCCTGCTCGACGCGCTGCTGCGGGAGGCGTTCGTGCACGGCCGGCGGCCGGACGTGTTCGTGATCTCGCCGTTCCGCAGCGTGGCGGCGCGGGCTCGGCGCCTGTTCCGGCAGCGGTTCCGGGATCCCCGAACCAACCGGGTGGCGCCGGTGATCGCGGACTGGATCGAGAAGGGCATCGGCACGATCCACACGTTCCAGGGCAAGGAGGCGGAGGCGGTCGTCCTGCTGCTCGGCGGGAACCCGGGCCGCCCCCGGGCGCTGCAGTGGGCCGGCCAGACGCCGAACATCCTCAACGTGGCGGTGACGCGGGCGCAGCTGCGCCTGTACGTGGTCGGCAACCGGGCGGCGTGGCGCACGGCCGGCTTCTTCTCCGACCTGGACCGCCGGCTGGGCTGATCAGCCGACCGCGAGCAGGGCGGCGCCGGCCAGCACCGCCGCCGCACCGGTCAGCTTCAGAGGGGCGCGCTCGCGCTCGCCCAGCCGGAGCACGCCCCAGAGCGCCACGACGACCACGCCGGACTCGCGGAGCGGGGCGACGAGCGCCAGCGGGGCCAGGCTGAGGGCGGCCAGCGCCAGGCCGTACGCGCCGATGGTGAGGACGCCGACCGGGAGCGCCTGGGCCGTCGTGCCCCGCCGCGCCCAGGGCAGCAGCCACAGCGAGGTGGCTGCGAAGACCGCCCACGCGTACAGCCAGAACGGGCCGAGGCGGACGCCCAGCCGGTCGATCGTGGTGTACGTGGCGATCAGGACGCCGGTCAGGAGGGCGGGCGCCAGCGCCGCGCGGCCGCTCACCGGCGGCCGGGCCAGCCAGATGCCGGCCAGGAGGGCGACGACGCCGGCGACCTGGAGCGGCGCCAGACGCTCGCCCAGGAGCAGGACGCCGGCGAGGGCGGCCAGCACGGGCGCCGTGCCTCGCGCCACGGGGTAGACGGACGACACGTCGCCGCGCCGGTAGGCGGCCGACAGCGTGTGGAAGTAGGCGAGCTCGACGAGGCCGGACACCGCCGCCAGGGCCCAGGCCTGCCAGGGCAGGCCCGGGCGACCGCCGGCCAGCCAGGCGGCGGCAGCGACGGGCGTCGCCAGCAGCGTGCCGAGCGGCAGGGCGACGGCCGCCACCCGGAGCGGGTCCGCCGCCGCCTTGAGGCGCAGGTTCCAGGCCGCGTGCAGGACGGCGGACCCGAAGGCCAGCGCGACGGCGGCGGCGGCGGTGGTCAGCGGTCTAGAGGACCGCCTTCTCGGTCTCCGAGTCGAACAGGTGCAGCCGGCGCATGTTGATGCCGAGCTGGACCTTGTCCCCGACGAACACCTTGAAGTGCGGGTCCACGCGGGCGACCAGGTCGTCGCCGCCGACCTTGCCGTACAGGTACTGGTCGGAGCCCAGCACCTCGAGCACCTCGACGCTCATCTCGATCACCTTGACGCCTTCGCGGGTGTCCTCGCTCAGGTCCTCTGGGCGAAGGCCCAGGGTGCCCTTCTCGATGCCGGGGGCGCGGGGCAGCTCGATGTCGAAGCCGGAGGCTTTGGCGGTCTGGCCCTGCAGCGTGACCGGGACGAAGTTCATCTTGGGGCTGCCGATGAAGCCGGCCACGTACATGTTCGCGGGCTGCTCGTAGATCTCGCGCGGGGAGGCGACCTGCTGGAGGAGGCCGTCGCGCAGGACGGCGATGCGGTCGCCCATCGTCATGGCCTCGACCTGGTCGTGGGTGACGTAGATGAACGTCGAGCCCAGGTCGCGGTGCAGCTTCTGGAGGTTGATGCGGGTCTCGACGCGGAGCTGGGCGTCCAGGTTGGACAGCGGCTCGTCGAGGAGGAACACCTGGGGGTTGCGCACGATGGCGCGGCCCAGGGCCACGCGCTGGCGCTGGCCGCCGGAGAGCTGGCGGGGCTTGCGCTGCAGGAAGGGGTCGAGGCCGAGCATCCTGGCCGCCTCGGACACCTTGCTCGTGATCTCGGCCTTGGGCGTCCCCCGCATCTTGAGGCCGAACGCCATGTTGTCGTAGACGCTCATGTGCGGGTAGAGGGCGTACGACTGGAACACCATGGCGATGTCCCGCTCCCGGGCGGGGACGTCGTTGACGATGCGCTCCCCGATCTTGATCTCGCCATCGGTGATCTCCTCGAGACCGGCGAGCATCCGTAGCGCGGTCGACTTGCCGCAGCCGGACGGACCGACGAGGACCATGAACTCCGTGTCGCGAATCTGGAGGTTCAGGTCGTTCACCGCGGCCGTGTCCGCCTGGTAGCGCTTGGTGACGTGTTCGTAAGTGACGGAGGCCATGGCGGCCATGCTAGCCCCAAATGACAACCTTGTCTATGGCCCGGGGCCGGCTCCGCCCGGGCGCCGAGACGTCGCATTGCCGGCAATCGCACGCCTCGATCCGGCGTGAGACGTCGCATTGCCGGCAATGCGACGTCACCCCTCTCAGGCCGCCGCCCCGGCGTTCCGCCGCCACCCAGGCGCCCGACCCCGAGACCGCGGCGCCCCCTCCCGCCCAGGGGGGCGGGCCCAACGTACGCCGGCCGCCGGGGGACGTCAACCTAACCTGTTCAGGCCGGCACACGGGAATCTCCCGGCGCGATCTGGCGCCAGATCGCCCGTTCGCGGACGCCCGACAGGGCGATTCGGCGCCAAACCCCCGGCCGCGGGCGCGGCCGGCGGCCGGGGGCCGGCGGCCGGCGTCAGCCCTTCACCGCGCCCGCCGTCATCCCCGCTACGAAGTAGTCCACGAAGAACGAGTACAGCAGCGCCACCGGCACCGAGCCCAGCAGTGCCGCCGCCATCAGCTCGCCCCAGAAGAACTCGTCGCCCTTGATCAGCTCGTTCACCACGCCGACCGGCACCGTCTTCACGACCGTGTCGTTCATGAACACCAGCGCGTACAGGAACTCGCCCCAGGACAGCGTGAACGCGAACATGCCGGCCGACAGGATGCCCGGCAGGGCCAGCGGGATCACGACCCGGACCATCGCCTGCACCCGGCTCGCGCCATCCACCAGCGCGGCCTCCTCCAGCTCGCGCGGGATGCCCCGGAAGTATCCCATCAGCAGCCACGTGCAGAACGGGATCAGGAACGTCGGGTACGTCAGGATCAGGGACAGGTAGTTGTTGAACAGGTGCAGCTGCGCGATCACGTACGCCATCGGCAGGAACAGCAGCGTCGGCGGCACCAGGTACGTGACAAACACGCCCCAGCCGATCGCGCTGGCGCCCCGGTAGCGCAGGCGCGCCAGCGAGTAGCCGGCCAGGACGCTGCACACCAGCGAGATCGACGTCGACAGCACCGCCACCACCGCGCTGTTGATCGTCCAGCGGATGAAATTCGTGCGAGTGAACAGGTCGATGTAGTTCTGGAGGTTCGGCTCCAGGACGAACAGCGGGTTCTTCGTGTGGTCGAGCAGCTCCGAGTTCGACTTGATGGACGTGATCGCCATCCAGTAGAACGGGAACAGCGTGACGAACGTGAAGATGGCGACCGGGATGTAGACCCGGAACAGGCGGCCGCGGAACCGCTCCCCGACCTGGCGCCGGGACCTGCGGAACCGGACCGGGCGGGCGACGTCGCTCGCGGCCACCTACTCCTGCCTCCGCAGGACGACCATCACGCCGAACACGATCGCGGACAGCAGCGGGAACAGCACCAGCGAGATCGCCGCGCCGATGCTGATGTAGCCGCCCCCCACCCCGATCGCGAACGCCCACGTCGAGAGCACATGCGTGCTGTTGAACGGCGCGCCGTTGGTGAGCACGTACGGGAGCGTGAAGTCCCCGAACGTGAGGATCGTGGACAGCAGCAGGACGACCAGCAGGACCGGCCGCAGCATCGGCACGGTGATGCGCCGGAACTGCTGCCAGCGGCTGGCGCCGTCCACCCGGGCCGCCTCGTACAGGTCCACCGGGATCGTCTGGAGCCCGGCCAGGAGCGCGATCCCGTAGAACGGCGTCCCTCGCCACACGTTGACGATCATCAGGGACGTCAGCGCCGTGCCCGTCTTGCCCAGCCAGTCCACCCCGGTGGCGGACAGGTGGGAGTGGATGATGACCCAGTTCACGACGCTGAACGTGGGGTCGAACATCCACCGCCACGCCAGCGTGCTGAGCACGCTCGGGATGATCCACGGCAGCAGCAGGGCCGCCCGCACGAAGCGCTGGGCCGGGAACACCTGGTTCAGGAGCAGCGCCATGACCATGCCCAGCGCCAGCTTGAGGACGGTCGTGATGCCCGTGTACGAGACGGTGTTCACGAACGACTGGATGAACACCGAGTCGCCCTGCTCGAACTGGAAGTTGGCGAGGCCGACGAAGTGGCCGTTGACGCCGATCTGGGAGTTCGTGATCGACAGCCAGATCCCGAACAGGAACGGGTAGGCCACGAACACCAGCAGCAGGAGCAGCGCCGGGATCAAGAGCAGGTAGCCGAGGCGCGCCTCGTGCTCGAAGATGCGGACCCGGGGCCCGGCGAGCCGCCCGAGCGAGGCGCGAGGCGTGGTGGTGGAGGCCATCCTCAGCTCGGCAGCTCGTAGATCCGCTTCAGCTTCTGCTCCGCGTCGCTGATCGCGCTCCTGGCGTCGCCCGACGTCACCGCCTTGGCGAACATGTCCACGATCACGAACTGGACCTGCGACTGGGCCGTGGCCTTGCTCGGCTGCGCCGGCCAGCCCGGCCACTTGCCGGCCCCGACCACGTCCAGGAACGGCTTCAGCTTGGCGTCCTGCTGGAAGACGTCGGCGTTGGTGAGCGCGTGGAACGGCCCCGCGTTGTACCCCACCGACGCGTTCAGCCACTTCGTGTAGTTGGTCTGGTCCATCAGGTAGAGCAGGAAGGCCTTGGCCGTCTCCGCCTCGTTGCTCCACTTCATGACCGCGTGGTTGAAGATCAGGTTGAGCGTGGACGCGCCCTGCCGGCCCTTGGGCATCGCCGCGTTGCTGGTCACCGGCGCGAACTTGTGGTTCGTGGCGGTCGTGTAGACCTCCTTGATGTAGATGCTGGCCCCGTTCAGGGTGCCCGTGATGAGGCCGGAGTGGTAGGCCTGGTTGTTGTCGGGATCCAGCCAGCTGAGCGTGTTCTGGGAGATCGCGCCGCTCTTCCACAGGTCGACGGCCCAGTTGACGGCGTCCAGCGTCTCCTTGCTGTTGATCGTCACGTGCTTGCCGTCGGAGCTGACCTCGCGGCCGCCGAAATCCCAGAGCACCGGGTACCACATCGTGATCGCGTCGCCGTACGCGTGGCCCAGGCTCACGGCGATCGGCGGCAGGTTCTTGCTCTTGAGCTGCTTGCCGTTGGAGGCCAGCTCGTCCCAGGTCGAGAAGAAGTTGGTCAGGCCGGCCTGCTGCCACAGGTCCGTCCGGTAGGTCCACGCGTTGGGCACCTGGCAGTACGGCACGGCCAGGTACCTGCCGTTGACCTTGCTGAACGCGTCGTTGACCTGGTTGACCGACCCCAGCTTGCCCTTGAGCATGTCCACCAGGTCGGTGACATCCATGCACGCGGTGTCATACAGGTGCGGCCAGCCGTACTGCATCTGGATGATGTCGGGGCCGCTGCCCGCTTCCACCGCTGCCGCCGTCTTGGGCTGCAGCTGGTCGCCCGTCACGGTCTCGATCGTGACCTGGACGTTGTTGGCGTCCGAGAACTCCTTGGCCTGGCGCCGGATCTCGTCGTCCGCGGCCGGTACGAAGCTGACCCACTGCAGCAGGCGGATCTGCGCCCCGGGCCTCGGCTTCGGGATCGCGCCCGCCGTCGCCGGCGTGGGGTTGGCGGCGGGGCTGCCGCCGCAGGCCGCGATGATCGGTCCGGCCGCCAGTCCGGCGGCCGCGATGCCGGTCGTCTTGAGGAAGTCACGGCGGCTCCAAGCCGGTTCGGTGTGGCCCATTTCTCCTCCCGTTCCGGGCGACGTTCACAGCAGCGATGGAACGTCGCGATCCCTGCTCTCTCGCTCTCTCCGGCATCGTACCACCGGCCTGTCAGATACCCTTCAGTCGCGATGGCCCCGGCGATCGCCTTTCGTTCCGTGACCAAGCGCTTTCCCAACGGCACGCTCGGGCTGGCCGACGCCACCTGGTTGGTGGCGGAGGGCGCGCACGCGTGCCTGTTGGGGTCGAGCGGCTCGGGCAAGACGACCGCTGTCCGGATGCTCCAGGCCGCGCTCCGGCCGACCGGCGGCAGCGTGCTGCTGCTCGGCGTGCCGGTGGACGGGCCCGCGTTCCGGCAGGCGCGCAGCCGGCTGGGCATCGTCCCCCAGCTGCCCGGCATGTACCCGGACCTGACGGCCGGCGAGTACATGACGCTGGCGGCCCGCCTGTACGGGGACGAGATCCGGCCCGACCGCGCGATCGACGCGCTGGACCTCGGCGAGTACCTGCAGACGCGCATGACGTACCTGTCGCCCAACTTCCAGCGCCGGCTGGCGCTGGCCGCCGCGCTCGTCGCCGACCCCGACGTCCTGGTGCTCGACGAGCCGACCGCCGGCCTCGAGCCCGACGACGCGCACGACCTGCAGCCGTTCCTGCGCGAGGCGATGCGGGGCCGCACCGCGGTGCTCTGCACGCACCGCGAGCAGGAGGCGCGGGCGCTGTGCCAGGAGGTCGCGATCCTGCGCGCCGGCCGGGTGGTGGCCCAGGGCACCTGGGAGGACCTGACCCGGCACATCCGGCCGCGGCTGCGCGTGGCCGCCCGGCAGGGCGCCGACCGCGTGCTGGCCGAGCTGGAGCGGCTGAACCTGCACGCCGAGGCCGCGGACGGCGCCGTCCTCGTCTCCACGGCCGATCCCCAGCAGGACGGCGCCGCGGTCCTCCGCCAGCTCCTGGACGCCGGTGTGGACGTCTACGAGTGCGCGCCGGTCGCGCCCGAGGTGAAGGACATCGTCCTGGAGGCGTACCAGTGATCATCGCCGAGGTCCGCCTGCTCTTCTGGAAGGAGGTCCGGCAGCTCACCCGGAACACCGCGGCCATGCTGAGCAGCCTGTTCATGCCGGCCGTGCTGATGGTGCTGGCGCCGGTGCTCGCCCTGCTCGCCGGCCGCACCGAGCCATACCGCGGCCTGCGGGTGCCGTCGCTGAGCTCCACCCTGCCCGGGTTCGACCTGGTCCACGACGGCGAGGGCTACTTCCTCTACATCACGCTGCCGTTCCTGTTCGTCATCGCGGCCCTGCTCACGCCGATGCTGGCCGGCATCCACACCCTGATCGTCGAGCGCGAGCGCCGCTCGCTCGAGCTGCTGATGGCGCTGCCGGTCGTGGTGGGCGACATCCTCGCCGCCAAGCTGGCCGCGATCCTGGCGACGGCGGTGGCGACGATCGTGCCGATGTTCCTGGTGGACGCGGTGGTGATCGTGTCGCTGACCGGGGCGGGCAGCGCGTACGTGGTCGCGGCGCTGTTCCTCATCGTGACCACCCTCATCGCGTCGGTCAGCGCCAGCCTGCTGATGGCCCTGATGGCGCGCGACCTGCGCAGCGCGACCGCGCTCGGCGGGATGCTCTCGGTGCCGCCGCTGTTCCTGACCGGGCTCTGCGTGGTGTTCGTGCCCGGGCTGGGCCGGTTCGTCGTGCTCGGCCTGCTGATGCTCGCCCTGGGCTGCGGGGCGCTGTACGGCGGGCTCCGCTGGCTGACCTCCGAACGCTACGTGGCCTGAGCCGGAGCCGGTTGCCGCCGGCCCGATCGGGGAACAATTCCCTGTGGCGACCGCACGGGCGGGACGGGACGTTACTGTTCATGGCGACCCCGGAAGACAAGCCACCAGGAGTAAGTCGAGAGCGATGGGAATCTTCGGTGAGATGCGGCGCGAGTTCATCGCGCGGCCGGATCAGGCCAAGGGCCAGATCCTCTACAAGTGGCCGGACACCAACGTCCGGAAGTGGACGCAGCTCACGGTCCAGCAGGACGAGCTGGCCGTGTTCTTCCGCGACGGCCGCGTCCAGGGCACGATCAACCCCGGCCGGTGCACGCTCGACAGCTCCGAGATCCCGTTCCTCGGCATGCTGGTGGACGCGGCGTCGGGCGGCAACCTGTTCAAGACGGAGATCTACTTCGTCTCCACGCGCGAGTTCCCGAACCTGCCGTTCGGCGGCGTGATCGACAACGTGGTGGACCCCGAGACCAGCCTGGCGGTGGGCCTCCGCGTGTTCGGCGAGTACTCGCTCCGGGTGGTCGAGCCGCAGTCGCTGATCCTGAACCTGGTGGGGACGCAGAACATCTCCACCAACGACCAGGTCACCGACTGGATGCGCGAGCAGCTGCTCAAGGTCCTCCGGACGGACGTGACCAGCCACATCGTCCAGCAGAACTGGCCGATCCTCGGCATCGCGGCGCACACGTACGACATCGAGCAGGCCACTCTGGAGCGGGTCCAGGGCTACATCAACAGCTACGGGCTCCAGATCGTCCGCCTCGGCAACTTCACGATCTCCATCAAGGAGGACGACGAGGAGGCGCTCAAGCGCTACCGCCGCGACGTCCAGTACACGAAGCTGGCCGGCGGCTACCAGCAGTACAGCGTCGGCCAGGCGCTGCAGGGCGTCGGCGAGGGCGCGGCCCAGGGCGGCGGCGCCGGCAACCCGGCCATCCTCGGCATCGGGCTCGGCCTGGGCCAGACGGTGGCGGGCGCCGGTCAGACCGTGGCCGCGGGCAACCAGGTGCAGGTCCGCTGCGGCGGCTGCGGCACGCTGAACGCCGAGAACGCCAAGTTCTGCTCGAGCTGCGGCCAGGCGCTGGCGCCGGCCCCGGCGCCCGCGGGAGCGGTCGTGAGCTGCCCCAAGTGCGGCACCGGCAACGCCGCCACGGCGAAGTTCTGCGGCAACTGCGGCCAGTCGCTCCAGGCGCCGACGACGTTGACGTGCCCGCAGTGCAGCACGGAGAGCCCGGCGGGCACGAAGTTCTGCCCGAACTGCGGCACCGGCCTCCAGGCGCCGGCCGCCGGAGGCTGATCCAGGTGCGTTCGGGGCGGGCGCTTCGCGCCCTGCGTTGGGGGGCGGCGCTCGCCCTGGTCCTGGCCGGCCTGCTGGGCCTGCCGACGGCCGCCTTCGCCCGCGGCGGGGGCGGGAGCCACGGCGGCGGCGGGCACTCGTCGAGCGGCGGCGGCGGGTTCGGCGGCAGCCACTCGTCCGGCGGCGGCGGCGGGCTCTCCGGCGGCATCGGCCCCGGTGGCAGCGTCCACTCGGGCGGGGTCGGCGGCGGAGGCGTGGGCGGCGGCTTCGACCTCATCGGGATGGTCGTGCTCGGCGGGATCGTGCTCCTCGTGGTCGTGGCCATCCTGATCTTCGCCCGGCGCAACGCGGGGGCGGCGACGGACACGCAGCCCTCCGAGCCGTGGCCGGTGGCGGGGCCAGACCCGGCGGTGCTGGCCGGCGTCGCCGCGATCCGCGAGGTCGACCCCGACTTCGAGCCGGAGACGTTCCTCCAGCGCGCCGAGATGGCGTTCCTGCTGGTGAAACGCGCGTACCAGGACCGCAACGTGCACGAGGCGCGCGCCTTCATGAGCCACGAGCTGTGGCCGGCCTGGTCGCAGGACGTTCAGGCGATGGTCGCCGCGCGCCAGCGGGCGGTGCTCGAGAACCTCAACGTGCGCGGGATGCAGGTGCCGTTCGTGTCCCACGCCGACTCGGGCGACACCGTCCAGGTGCACTTCGACTACGTGGCGGCGATCCGCACGGTGGCCGAGGACGGCGGCAAGACGGTCGCCGGCACGACCGACGACCAGCGCCTGGGCGAGCTGTGGACGTTCCAGCGGGCCGCGGGCGCGAAGACCGTCCTGTCGGGCGGCGCGACCGCGTTCAAGTGCCCCAACTGCGGCGGCCTGCCGAAGCTCGACGACGACGGCGTCTGCGACTACTGCAAGGCCGACATCACGAGCGGCCGCTACGACTGGGTGGCGACCCGCATCGACGAGGACTGGTTCCGGGGGTCCCGGACCGCGGCCGCGTTCGGCGCGGCGGAGCTGGACCCGGACTCGGGCATGGCGGCGATCAAGGCGGAGGACCCGCAGTTCGACCCGGAGGCGTTCCGGGGCCGGGCCCAGCAGGCGTTCTTCGCGCTGCAGCAGGCGTGGCAGGAGCGCGACCTGTCGGCCAGCCGCCCGTTCATGAGTCCCGGCCTGTACCTCGGCTGGAGCAGCCAGGTGCAGCAGCTCGTCGACCTGCACAAGAAGAACGTGCTGGACGGGCTGCGGGTGGACGGCATCGACGTCGTGAAGGTCGTGCACGGAGGCGCGCTCGACAACGTGACGGTTCGGATGACGGCCACCTGTGCCGACTACGAGGTCGACGAGCAGACGGGACGAATGATCTTCGGCAGCAAGTCCCCGTCGCAGTTCGTCGAATACTGGACGTTCCAGCGCTCCACCGGCGTGCAGACGACGGACCGGAGCATCCTGGACAGGGTGTGCCCCAACTGCGGCGCGCCGCTGGAGATCAACCAGGTCGGCGAGTGCCGCTACTGCAAGGCGGCGGTGACCAGCGGCCGCTTCGATTGGGTGCTTTCGAGGATCGAGCAGGAAGATGAGTACGCAGGATGACGACCTGAAGCTGGAGCCGCCGCAGGCTCCGCTCCCCCCTCCCCCACCCGCGCCCGTTCCGGCCCCCGAGCCCGAGCCGCCGGCGCCGTCCGCCCCGCAGGGCGAGCGGAAGCCGGAGAGCGACCTCGAGCCCGGCCGGGGCCGGCCGATGGTCGAGGGCCCGCCGATGTCGGTGGACGAGCCGATCTCTGAGCAGGCGATCAACCGCACGGCGGCGTTCGCGGGCATCGGCCTCCTGGGCCTGGGCCTGATCGCCGTGCTGATCGTGCTGCTGGTGATCGTGTTCGCGGTGTGCTCGCACCACTGAGCGGCCGCGCGGGGGTGGAGCTGGTCTACGAGACGCACTCCACGACGACCGACAACGAGAACGGCATCGCGACCGGCTGGCTGGGCGGCCGGCTGTCCGAGGAGGGCCGCCGCCAGGCCGCCGAGCTGGGCGAACGCCGCCGCGACGACGGACTGGCGGCGGCGTTCGTCTCGGACCTGGCGCGGGCCGTCGAGACGGCCGAGATCGCGCTCGCGGGCAGCGGCGTTCCGTGCTTCGAGGACGCCCGCCTCCGCGAGTGCGACTACGGCGAGCTGAACGGCATGCCGGTCGCCCGCCTGGCGGCCGACCGGGCCCGCCGCGTGGAGGAGCCGTGGCCGGGCGGCGAGAGCTACCAGCAGGTGGTCGAGCGGACGCGCGAGTTCCTGCGCGAGGTGGCCGCGGGCTGGTCGGGCCAGCGGGTCCTGGTCATCTCGCACTCGGCGAACCGGTGGGCGCTGCAGAGCCTGCTGGAGGGCGCCGACCTGCGGGAGCTGGTCGCCGCCCCGTTCGACTGGCGCCCGGGGTGGGAGTTCGAGGTGCCCGCCGGCTGGCCGGGCTGACAGCGCGGCGGGCCGGCGAATCATGTAGGGACAATGCGGGCGGTTTCCTTTCCTCGTCGTGGTCGAGGACGGCATGGCCACGACCGTCGGACTTGACGTGCCGCTGGACACCAGCCGGGGCGGTGTGCTGCGATGGCCTCGGCCCCG
>Ga0209055_1000718_pt1 | contig 22923 bp, 27 predicted proteins | sample GraSoiAngelo_110_FD_185875 | JGI IMG/M metagenome (GOLD analysis project Ga0209055, IMG submission 185875) | Grasslands soil microbial communities from the Angelo Coastal Reserve, California, USA - 14_0903_12_30cm (SPAdes) (version 2) | ecosystem: Environmental > Terrestrial > Soil > Grasslands ... | reverse complement strand
GGGCAGGTCAGATGTTGAAAGGGGGTGATGTGTCGTGCGGATTCTAAGAAAGGTGGGCCGTCCGTGGATGGCTCCTACTGGCACGGTGCTGCGGGGGCATAAGATGTACGATAAGCCTGGGGGGAAGGTTCTCGCTTCGTTGGTGATCTGGTCGCGGACGGATGGCGATGCGGTGGTGTGTTTGGCAGAGTGTATCCAGGCGGTTGAACGAGCGCGTGGTGATAAGCGGAAGGGCATCCTGCTGAGAGGGAAGTAGAATGAAAAGCCTTGTGCTGGTCTTGGTCTTCCTCGCCTGGTTCGTGACTCCTGCCATCGCTGATTTTGACGCAGGGATGGCGGCCTATCAACGCGGGGACTACGTCACTGCGTTTCGAGAATTCAAGCCTTTGGCCGAAAAGGGAGCCGCACAGGCCCAAAATATCCTGGGGGTCATGTACGACAAGAGCCAAGGAGTCCCACAGGATTATGTGCAAGCGCACATGTGGTTCAACCTCGCCGCAGCACAAGGTGTCAAGCAAGCCGCTGAGGCCCGTGACCGGCTTGCCCCCAAAATGTCATCTGCGCAAATTGAGGAGGCACAACGCCTAGCCCGTGAGTGGAAGCCCAAGAAGTGAAGGGGGTATTCTTTTTCGTCTTCGTCATCGTTCTTCTGTTCGTCTCCCCTGCCTTCGCCGACTTCTCCGGCCGCGTGGTTGGTGTCTCGGACGGCGATACGATCAAGGTGCTGCCCGGACAGCCGAGTCCTGAACCGCGAGCTGGGCGCGGCCGGCCTCGCGTGGTGGTATCGGCAATACTCTAAGGATGAGAGCCTGGGAAAATTAGAGGCAGAGGCCAGGGCCACACGACGCGGGCTGTGGGCCGATCGTGATCCCTCCCGCCCCGGTGCTGGCGGAAGCGGCAGAAGGGGCGGGAGTGCTGAAGGATAGACTGACGCCAGCGATGCAAGCCGGAGTCGCCGATTATGTACGGAGGCAATCATGGCAATGATATGGACTGACCTCTCAGGTATGAAATATGAATTAAAGCAGGACAAAGGAGAATGGTGGTATCGCATACAGGGTGAAGGTGATGACAAATGGAAGAATGGGCATCCGCCAGAATGGTTTGAAAAAGGGAGGACTCCACTCGATCGACGCTAAGTCAAACTGACCCACGACCAAAACGGAGGGCACAAGCAGCCGGTCTATATCCACCTGAAGGACGGGGAGCCGTTCGCCATCGCCGGACTGTGGGACCATTGGGAAGGACAGGACGGACAGGCCACGAGTCCTGTACGCTGCTGACGACCGAGCCGAACGACATGCTTGCGCCGATCCACAATCGGATGCCGATGATTCTCGCCCCGAAGGACTACGAGCAGTGGCTCGATCCTGAACAACAGGTGGCAGACGGCGTGAAGCCGTTGCTGCGTCCATATCCGTCCGACTTGATGACTGTTTATGCGATTAGCCTACGAGTGAACAACCCGAAGAACGATGATTCACGATGCCTTGAACCGTGGAGGTGATTTCTTCGCGCCAGGATTTAGACGGGCGCAGCATGCGGCGCCCCTACGAAGATCGATCCCCGGATTGGGGGAGGGCGTATCGCGATACGCCCCTACATCGGATCGACACCAGCCAGATTGCTTCGCTACGCTCGCAATGGGAATAATGTTCAAAAGGTATTGGTAAAGTTATAAGAAAAGTCTTTGGCAAGGGCATGTTACGCGTACTATTGTTGAGAGCGTTCAACAATGGTGATGCCGCGATGACATAGTGTGCAGGTGTTTTGGTCGTTTAACCTCGTCGTGAGGCCTATTTTCGATGGTTCCTGGCGCTGTCGCCCAGGTAAACAACCAATACCTTTTGAACATTATTCCCGCAATGACAGAAGGCACTCGCAATGACAGGACGCTCCCTCACCCAGCCCTCTCCCCGCACGCGGGGCGAGGGAATCTTGGCTAGTTCTGGTTCCGTTCCAGGTTCTCCACGCGCTGGTGGATCTGATCCTGTGATTGGCGGAGCTGGTCATGTTGCTGCTGCAGGTGATCGTGGGAACTGCGGAAGAGGGAGGACATGTCCTCGAACTTGCGGTCGAAATATTCTCGATCCTCCCTGTGTCGAATCTCGATATGCATGACAAGCCCTTCAGCCACTTGCTGGATCTCGTGGCGGAGGCCCTCGACCAGCACGCCAGTGTGGCGTTTGACCTCCTCAAACCGATCATCGTGAGCATCAAGCCGTTGCTCGACCCGATCAAAGCGCGCATTTACACCATCAAACCGTGCATTTACACCTTCAAAGCGTGCCGCTATGCCTCCAAGGGACTGATCCAGAAGGCTTTGGAATCGCTGTTCCTGCGTCTGAAACTTCTCTTCGAGGTACTGAACTAGTTCCTGGTCCATGCCGCCCCCGCTGCGAGTGAAGGGTATGCCGGTCCGTTGTCCTTGTCAATGAGACACGGGAGGGAGGGAAAAGGTAAAAAGCGGAGGTGGACCGCCTAGAGATTCATGTTGAACAAGGACTGGAGCGTGGCCATCTGCTCGTCGCTGAGGTTGACCAAGTAGAGCTTGCCGTCCTTGACGAGCCTGGGCCGCTGGAGCCGGCCGCAGGTCGGACAGATCGGGAAGATGGCCGGTCCTTCGGCAAGCTGGACCCTGTGAACGCTGGAGTCCGGCTTGATCGGGATGGGGAGCGTGCAAAACTCGCACGAGATGGGCGTGGAAAAGTCAAACAGGTCGAACATAGGGGAAGCGTAGGCCCCTATTTGGCCTTTGTCAATGCAGCCCGGCGGTTGATTCACACTGGGGGTTATGCTACGTTTGCCGCGTGTGTGGAGCCTCGTGGCGCACGCGTCGGGATGAGCTGGAGAGGACGAGGGCATGGCGAAGATTGACGCATTCTTTAAACTGATGTTCGACCAGGGGGCATCGGACCTCCACTTGACCTCCGGACAGCAGCCGATTCTCCGTCTTCACGGGGATATGGAGAGGATCAAGTACAAGGTGTTGGAGGACGGCGAGTTGAAGACCATGCTGTATGAGATCGCCCCCGAGGTCAAGATCAAACAGTTCGAAGAGACCGGCGACGTGGATTTCGGGTATGAGATTCCTGGCGTCGCACGTTTTCGGTGCAATTTCTTCAACCAGAAGTACGGGTGCGGGGCGGTGTTCCGGCAGATCCCTACCAAGGTAAGCACGGCCCAAGATCTCGGGCTCCCTCCCATCCTGACCAGAGCAGCCATGCTGAACAAAGGCCTGGTCCTCATCACCGGGCCGACGGGCAGCGGCAAGTCCACGACGCTGGCCGCGATGGTCGACTTTTCCAACAAGCACCGCAAAGACCACATCATCACCATCGAGGACCCGATCGAGTTCGTGCACCAGAGCCAGAGTTGTCTCGTGAACCACCGCGAGGTGGGGATGCACACCAAGTCCTTTGCCGCGGCCTTGCGGGGCGCGCTCCGCGAAGACCCTGACATCATCCTCGTCGGCGAGATGCGGGACCTCGAGACGATCCGGCTGGCGCTCGAAGCGGCCGAGACTGGCCACCTGGTCTTAGCCACATTGCACACGACCAACGCCGCCAAAACCGTGGACCGGGTCATCGAGGTGTTCCCGCATGAGGAACAGGCCCAGATCCGCACCAGCTTGTCCACGAGCCTCAAGTTGGTCGTGGCGCAGACCCTCCTCAAACGCATTGACCGGAAGGGACGGTGCGCGGCTCTGGAGATCATGGTGGTCACGCCGGCCGTTTCCAACCTGATCCGGGAGAGCAAGACCTTCCAGCTCCCCTCGGCCATCCAGGTGGGCAAACAATTCGGGATGCAGACCCTCGACGATGCGATCATGGAGGTGCTCCAGAAGAAGTGGGTCGGCCCGGAAGAAGCCTACTCGAATTGTACCGATAAGGCGAAGTTCCGGCCGTTCCTGAAAGCCGAGCCGGATGTGTGGGCCGGGTGAGGGCCGGCGCAGGAGGGTGTCATGAGAAAAGCCCAGATGGACACGCTGATGGCCGCGATGCTCGAGTCGCACGATAACGTCTCGGACCTGAACTTCTCGGTGGATCGCCCGCTGCAGGTGCACTCGAATGGCGAGTTGGCCCCGGTCTCCGTCACCCCGCCCATCGCGAACCTGACCCCCTTTCAGACCGAGACCCTCGCGCTCAATCTCATGCACAACGACCGCCGGCTGATCCAGATGGTCCTGCAGCAGGGGTCCTGCGATACATCGTACTTCCTGACCGGGAAGGCCCGGTTCCGCATCAACGTCTTCTCCCAGCGGGGGAACTATTCGATCGTCATGCGGAAGCTGGAGACCCTGATTCCATCCATCGACGATCTCAAGCTGCCTGAACCATTCCGGAAGATGACCAAGGAGAAGAACGGCCTGGTCCTGGTGTCCGGCCCCACCGGCGTCGGGAAAACCACTTCGCTGGCTGCGCTGCTGCGGGAGTTCAACGAGACTCGGCCCATCCATATCATCACCCTGGAGGACCCCGTCGAGTTCGTCCATCCCAACGTCAAGGCGACTTTCAACCAGCGAGAACTGGGCACCGACTTCGACACCTTCGCCAACGGCCTTCGCGCCGCGGTCCGTCAGGCGCCGAATGTCATCCTCGTGGGCGAGATGCGCGACCGCGAGACGGTCGAGCTGGCTCTGAAGGCGTCCGAGACCGGCCACCTCGTGCTGAGCACGGTGCACACGGTGGATGCGGGCCAGACCGTCCACCGCATCCTCGGGATGTTCGACCAGGAAGAGGAAAAACAGATCCGCCAGCGCCTCGCGGACACGGTCCGCTGGATCGTCGGCCAGCGCTTGCTGCCCAAGGTGGGCGGGGGCCGTATCGCCGTCCATGACATCCTCGGCAACAATATCAGGACCCGCGAATCCATCCTGACGGGCGAGAGCGAGGGGAAGACCTTCTACGAGATCCAGGAAGCCAGCGTTCCCTTCGGCATGCAGACCTTCGATCAGGCGATCGTCAAAGTCTATTCGCAGGGATTGATCACGCAGGAGACCGCCGAGCTGTACGCCAGCCGAAAGGCGATCGTGCAGCGCGGCATCGACAAGATCAAGCAGTCCCGCGGCGAGAAGACGACCGACATTCAAGGCCTGACCTTGGACTCTGGTTATGCCAGGACGGTGAAGAAGAAGTAGGCCGATGGACATCATCTGCACGTTCTGTTCCACCAAGCTGGCAATCCAGGACGGGAAGATTCCGAAAAACGCCGACTTCAGGGTCACCTGCCCCCGGTGCCAGACCAAGTTCCGGGTGAGCACCAAGACCGACCAAGCACGGGCCCGCGGGGCCAGCGGTGTGCTGCGGTCTTGGTTCGCCCCGCCGTCCGCCGCCCCGCCTCCGCCGCCGGAGCCCGAGGAGCCCATGGAGGAGTTCGATTCCTCTGCCATTAAGGATGAGGGGTTGGCCTCCTCTCCGGAGGAAGATGAGTTCGTGGAGGACCGCAAGCTGGGCTTGGTCTGCATCGATTCGGCGCCCCAGCGGGCGACGGTGAAGGCCGCCCTCGACGAACTGGGCTACACCGTCCACATTGCCCTCACGCCGGAGGACGCCATCCAGCGGATTCGGGCGAACCGTTATGAAGTGCTGATCATCCACGAAGAATACGGGGGATCGGCGGAGAGGAATCGGGTGCTCCTGACCGTCCAGCCGATGACGATGCCGCTGAGGCGGCACATGTGCGTGGGGCTGATTGGGAGGGAGTTCCGGACCTTCGACAACATGCTGGCCTTTCTCAAGAGTGTCAACTTCGTGGTCGCGGAACGGGAACTGCCCAAGATCAAGGGGATCGTCCGCCAGGCCGTGACGGAGAACGACCAGTTCTACCGCGTCTTCCGTGACTCGCTGCGGGACGCAGGCAAGATGTAGCGTTCCATACGCCAATCCTGCTAATCTCATTCACACAGTGGTGTCATTCTGGGAATAATGTTCAAAAGGTATTGGTAAAGTTATAAGAAAAGTCTTTGGCAAGGGCATGTTACGCGTACTATTGTTGAGAGCGTTCAACAATGGTGATGCCGCGATGACATAGTGTGCAGGTGTTTTGGTCGTTTAACCTCGTCGTGAGGCCTATTTTCGATGGTTCCTGGCGCTGTCGCCCAGGTAAACAACCAATACCTTTTGAACATTATTCCCATTCTGAGCGGAGCGAAGAATCTAAACAGGTCGACGGTAGAGACCCTTCATTTCGTTCAGGGTGACACAGTCGTCAAGCTGTTCAACAAGGAGCGACGAGCGTGAAGCGGGCGCTGGTCAGCGTGTCGGACAAGTCCGGGATCATCGAATTCGCCAAGGGATTGACGGAACTGGGGTACGAGATTCTCTCGACTGGCGGGACCGCCAAGACGCTCCGGGAGGCCGGGATCGCGGTCACCGACGTGGCCGCCTACACCGGCTCGCCGGAGATTCTGGACGGGCGGGTCAAGACACTCCATCCCAAGATCCACGGGGGGCTGCTGGGCCGCCGCCACGATCCCCGGCATGTCGCCGAGATGGAGCGTCACGGGATCGGGCCGATCGACGTGGTTGTGGTCAACCTGTATCCCTTCGAGGCGACGATCAACAAGCCAGGCGGCACGTTCGACGAGGCGATCGAGGCCATCGACATCGGCGGGCCGTCCATGCTGCGTTCGGCCGCCAAGAATCACGCGGACGTGACAGTCGTGATGGACCCGGCGGATTACGGGCCTGTGCTGGAGGCGTTGCGCGCCGGCGGAGTGTCGCCGGCGATGCGCCGGGAGCTTGCCCGCAAGGTCTTTCACCACACCTCCCGGTACGACGGCATGATCGCCGGCTATCTCGAGCAACAGGGCGCGACCGGTCCGGTGCGGTTTCCGTCCCTGCTGACCCTGCAGTTCGAGAAGGTGCAGAGCCTTCGCTATGGCGAGAACCCGCACCAGCAGGGCGCCTTCTACCGCGATTTCGGGAGCAGCGAGCCGGGCGTGGCGAAGGCGCGGCAACTCCACGGCAAGGAGATATCGTACAACAACCTCCTCGACGCCAATGCCGCGCTGGAGTTGGTGAAGGAATTTCGTGAGAGTGTGGCGGTCATCGTCAAGCACAACAACCCCTGCGGGGTGTCCGTCAGGCCCACGCTGCGCGACGCCTATGTCGTGGCGCGCGAGGCCGATCCCCTCTCCGCCTTCGGTGGCGTCATCGCGTTCAATGCGCGCGTGGACCTCGCCACCGCCAAGGAGATCACCGCCACGTTTGTGGAAGTGGTCGTGGCGCCGGGCTTCGACGAGGACGCCCTGGCCGAACTGAGGCGCAAGAAGGACCTGCGCCTGCTAGCGGTGGGCGAGCTCCGCACCGACGTGCGCACGGGACCGGACCTGCTGGATCTCAAGAAGATCGTCGGCGGGCTGATCCTGCAAGACCGGGACCTCGGCGCGATCTTGGATGTGCGGACGCTGAAAGTGGCCTCGAAGCGGGCGCCCACCGACGAGGAATACGCCGCGTTCGCCTTCGCCTGGAAGGTCTGCAAGCACGTCAAATCCAACGCCATCGTGTTCGCCCGCCGCGAACGGACGGTCGGGATCGGCGCGGGGCAGATGAGCCGCGTGGACTCGGTGAAGCTGGCGACCCTGAAGGCAGGCTCAACGCTGAAAGGCTGCGTCATGGCCTCGGACGCCTTCTTCCCGTTCCGCGACGGCATCGATGCCGCCGCCCAGGCGGGCATCACGGCCGTCATCCAGCCGGGCGGCTCCATCCGCGATGAGGAAGTGATTAAGGCTGTGGACGAACACCAGATGGCCATGGTGCTGACGGGCATGCGTCATTTCAGACACTAGCTTCCAAATTCCATGAAAGTTCTGGTTGTCGGCGGAGGCGGGCGGGAGCATGCGCTTGCCTGGAAGGTCGCTCAAAGCCCGCGGGTCACGAAGCTCTACTGCGCGCCGGGCAATCCAGGGATCGCCCGACTCGCCGAGTGCGTGCCGCTGGCGGCCGACAATCTGGCCGGCTTGCGGGACTTCGCCCGCCGTCAGCGCATCGACCTGACGGTCATCGGTCCCGAAGCACCCTTGGCCGCCGGCATCGTGGATGAATTCCGCAAGGACAAGCTGCCCATCTTCGGCCCGCACAAGGCGGCCGCCCGCATCGAGGCGAGCAAGGCGTTCTCCAAAGACCTGATGGTCCGGTTGGGCATTCCCACCGCCGACGCGCAGACGTTCACGGCGGTCGGCCCGGCCCTCGCCTACGTCGATCAGCGCGACATGCCGATCGTGGTCAAGGCCGATGGGCTGGCGCAGGGGAAGGGAGTGGTCGTCGCCGCCACCCACGCTGAGGCCCGCGACACGGTCCGTGCCATGCTGGAGCGCAACGCGTTCGGCGAGGCTGGATCGCGGGTGGTGATCGAGGAGTTTCTCGACGGCGAGGAACTGACGGTGATGGCCTTCACGGACGGCCAGACTGTCACGCCCCTCCCGCCGGCGCAGGACCACAAGCGGGCGAGGGACGGCGATACGGGGCCCAACACGGGGGGCATGGGCGCCTACGCGCCTGCGCCCATCGGCACCCGCGATCTTGTCGATCGGGTCCGTCGCACCATCCTCGAGCCGATCGTCGAAGGCCTCTCCCGGCTCGGCAATCCCTTTCACGGCGTGCTCTACGCGGGGCTGATGATCGTGCGCGACGAATTGAAAGTATTGGAATTCAACGCGCGCCTGGGTGATCCGGAAGCCCAGGTCGTGTTGCCCCTGGTGAAGACCGACTTGCTGGAGATCCTGACGGCGGTGGCGGAGCACCGGCTGGATCGCCTCACGATCGACTGGCACGAGCGCGCGGCGGTCTGCGTGGTGCTGGCCGCGCCTGGCTATCCCGGCTCGCCGGCGAAGGGCACCCCGATCCACGGCCTCGCAGAGACGGAAGGGCAAGAGGATCTCCTTATCTTCCATGCCGGGACCGCAGGCACACCCGGAGGCGTCGTGACCGCCGGCGGTCGGGTGCTGGGGGTCACCGGCCTCGGAGACACTGTCACGGTCGCGCGCGCCCGAGCGTATGAGGGCGTGCGCCGGATCCGCTTCGAGGGCATGCACTTCCGTTCCGATATTGGCGCGCGGGCGCTGATCAAACGGTGATGCCGCGGGCCATGGTATAATGCCGCACGTATGGGAACGACCAGCCAGAGTCCTCGCGTCTCCGAGCCCACGCTCCAGGAGGCTGGCCACGTGGTCCGGGGCGGGGGTGTCATCGCGTTTCCCACGGAAACCTTCTATGGGTTGGGTGTTGATCCCTTCAACGTCCAGGCCGTTCAGCGTCTGTACACCCTGAAGGGCCGGTCCCCGCAGACGAGCCCCGTCCTCGTGCTCATCCGCTCCCGCCACGAGTTGCTGGCGCTGGTCTCGGAGATCACCCCTGCCGCCGAGCGGCTGATGGAGGCCTGCTGGCCGGGTCCGCTGACCCTGGTCTTTCGAGCCGCGATGGCGGTCCCTTTGGTGCTCACCGCGGGGACGGGAACCATCGGAGTCCGGCTCTCGGCGTATCCTGTCGTGCAGCAGGTGCTGGAAGTCATCGGCGGTCCCCTCACCGGCACCAGCGCGAATCGCACCGGACAGCCGCCGGCGACCACGGCGGCCGCGGTGGAGCACGCCTTCGGGTCCGACGTCGATCTGATCGTCAACGGCGGCCCGACGCCTGGCGGGCTCCCCAGCACGGTCGTGGATACGACCGTGAGCCCGCCGCGGCTCATTCGCGAGGGGTGCGTGGCGCAGACCGTGCTGCGCGCGGTCCTCCCCTCCTGGACGGTCTGATCATGCTGGCGACGCTTCGCGCCTTCACCAACCAGCTCTTCCACCGACTCCGTCTGACCACCAAGCTGGTCATCATGCTGCTCGCGCTCCTGGCGTTGTCGCTCGCCGCGTCCATCCTCCTCTCCTATCTGTCCCAGCAGACGTTGGTGCGGGAGATGGAAGAGAGCATCAACGATCTCTCCAACGCCACGGCCGTCAGTGTCGAGCAGTTATCCGGCGAGCCGGACCCGGCCGCCTTTCAGAAACTGATGGCCCGCTTGGGGAAGAAGGGTGTCAAAGAGATCAAGCTGCTGGACGTGGAGAAGAAGGAAGTCCTCGTCAGCACCCGGTCGCCGCAACCGTCCGGGCGCAAGATGGAGAGCACGGTGACCAAAGGAGGGCAGCGCGAATACAACGTGACGGCCCCGCTGGTGGACGGCAACGAGGTGCTCGGCTACATCCACGTGACCTTTACCTTGGACGATGTGGCGCAGACGACCAAGACGTCGTTGTACAAGCGGGTGGCCGTCACGTTGCTGATCTTTTCGCTCGGCATTCTGGTCTCGCTCTACCTCGCGCGGAAATATACGCAGCCGCTCCATGACGTGGTCAAGGCAGCCAAGCACGTCGCCGCTGGCGATCTGACCAAGACCATCGAGGTCGAGGGCGAGGACGAGATCGCGGAGCTGACCCGCAGCTTCAACGAGATGGTGGAAAAGCTCCGTCAGCACCGCGAACTTGAGGAGCGGCTCCGGGATGCGGAGCGGCTGTCCGCCGTCGGGAAGCTGGCGTCCGGCATCGCCCACGAAATCCGGAATCCCTTGAACTTCATGAACCTCAGCATCGACCACATCCGGACCCGGCTGGAGAGTGGGCGGCCCGAAGGCGCTGCCGAGGTGCTGGCGCTGATGTCCAATATCAAGGCCGAGATCCACCGGTTGAACGGCATGATCGAGAATTTCCTCACGGTCGGAAAGCCCCTGGCGCTCAACAAGAGCGACGTCGACCTGGTGACGCTGATCCGGGAAGTGGTCGGCCTTGCCCGCCAGAAGGCTGTCGAACAGGGGATCTCCATCGAGGTGTCGGAAGCGACCCCCATCCCGCACCTGCAAGCCGATCAGGTGCAGATCAAGACCTGCCTCATGAACGTCGTGCTGAACGCCATTCAGGCGATGCCCGCTGGCGGGCGCTTGCGTATCACCACCCAGCATTGCGCCGGGGCGAGGAGCGAGGGGCAAGCACCTGAGCCTGACGGGACCGTCGAGGTCACGATTTCGGACACCGGATCGGGCATCAGCGAGGAAGACCTCAACCGGATTTTCAATCCGTATTTCACGACCAAGAAGCTGGGGATCGGCTTGGGACTCGCGATCACCAAGAAGATCGTGGAGGAGCATCGGGGCCGGATCGACGTCCGCAGCCGCCCGCATGAGGGCACCGACGTGGTCATCAGCCTGCCGGTGGAACGCGTCGCGGTGGCGGCATGACCGCTGGACACCTCCTGGTCGTCGATGACGAGAAGGCCCAGCGGGACATCCTGACGGTGATCCTGGAAGGCGAGGGGTACACGGTCGAGACCGCGTCCAACGTCTCGCAGGCCCTCTCCGCATACCGAAACCACCCGGCGGACGTCGTTCTGACCGACCTCTCGATGCCCGAGCGCGACGGCCTGACATTGCTGGAAGAGCTCTTGAAGCTGGATCCCGAGGCGCTCGTCATCCTCGTCACGGCCTACGGGACGATCGGGTCCGCGGTCCAGGCGATGAAAAAGGGCGCCTTCGATTACCTGGCTAAGCCGGTGGACCGGGAAGAGTTGCTGATCACGATCGCGCGCGCCTTTGAACGGCTGCACCTCGTCACGGAGAACCGGCAACTCCAGCAGCAGCTCCACGAGACGTTCAGAGTCGAGAACATCATCGGCCACCATCCCCTGATGGAGGAGGTAGCCCGCGTCATCAAGAAGGTGGCCACGAGCCAGGCGACCGTGCTCATCACCGGCGAGAGCGGGACGGGCAAGGAGCTCGTCGCGCGGGCTCTGCACGTGCACAGTCCCCGCGCGCACCGTCCGTTTCGGGCGCTCAACTGCGCGGCTGTGCCGGAGACCCTGATCGAGAGCGAGCTGTTCGGGCACGAAAAAGGGGCCTTCACGGGAGCCCAGGCGCGACGGATCGGTCTCTTTGAGGCTGTCGACCAAGGCACCCTGTTCCTGGATGAGATCGGCGACCTGAGCCCCCCCCTCCAGGCGAAATTGCTGCGCGTGCTCCAGGAGAAGGAAATCCGGCGGATCGGCGGGCGGGAAGACATCAAAGTGGATGTCCGGGTGGTGGCCGCCACGAACCGCAAGCTGGCGACAGCCATCAAGCAGGCAACCTTTCGGGAAGACCTCTTCTACCGGCTCAACGTGGTCTCGATCCACGTGCCGGCGCTGCGGGAACGGGCCACCGACATTCCGGAGCTGGTCGACCATTTCCTGAAGAAGTACACGGCGGCATCGGGCAAGACCGTCAAGGGTGTGACGAACGGGGCGTTGCGACTGCTGATGGACTACCCGTGGCCCGGCAACGTGCGGGAGCTGGAATCCGTCATCGAGCGCGCAGTCCTGCTGTGCGAAGCCGAGCGGATCGATGTCGGCGACCTCCCCGCAGAAGTGCGGTCGCGAGTGACTCTGCTCGCTCAGCTCGATTTCGAGCTGCCGGCCGAGGGCTTTTCGCTCGAGGGGTTCGAACGCAAGCTGCTCGAGACGGCCATGACGCGGAGCAACGGGGTGATCGCCAAGGCGGCGAAGATGCTGGGCTTGACCTATAAGACGATGCAATACCGGCTGGAGAAGTTTCAGATCGGGCGCGGGGCGCCGGCAGAACGGGAGGCGCCGCCGGAGGTGTCTGAGGAGCGAGGATCTCGGCTGTGACGCGGGTACGGAGCGTCAACCTAGAGGAGGGACGAATGAGCCACAATGCACGGGTACTCGGAGCGATCGCCCTGGCTGGAAGCCTGATGGGGTTCAGCTGGTCCGACTGGTGGCCGCCGGCTTTCTTGCAGCCCTGGTGGCCGCCGGCCCTCCAGCAGAAGATTGGCGAGTTGGAGGCGAAGGTGAACGCCACGGAGACGGAAAAGAGCGCCTTGCTCAAGAAGGTGACGGACGTGTCCCAAGCGGCTGACGACTGCAAGGCCCAATCTAACCAGATGGCAAAGGCCCAGGACGATCTGAAAGCCCGAGTGGATCAGCTTCAGGCGGCGTTGGCGGACACCCAAGCCAAATTGCAGAGCATGAGCAAGCCGGTAAAGCCGGTTAAGAAGGGCAAGAAATAAAGAGGGCTCGACTCCGACGGTCAGGAGCCCGACGAGCCCGTCGGTGTGGGCGAACTCGTGCCGGACCCAGCGGAACCAGAGGATGGGGGCGACGCGGGGGAACTCGCGGGGGGAGAACTGGGGGCGCTTTCCGACTTCTTCTCCTGGGCCGGCGGCTTGAACTTGTTCGAGTAGTCCGTGACGTACCAGCCGGTTCCCTTGAAGGAGATGGCCGGCGCGGAGATGAGCTTTGACACCGGTCGCGCGCACACCTGGCACGCGGTGAGCGGAGGGTCGCTCACCTTCTGTGTGATTTCAAAGCGGTGCCCCGCTTCGCATCCGTACTCGTAGATCGGCATCGTACTGCTTTCTGTAAGTCCTCTCCCCGCTCCCGTCAACCCCCTCACTTCAGCCGGCGAACGGCCTCTTCGATGCGGTTCAGTCCCTCGACGATTTTCGGCATGCTTGTGGCGTAGGAGAAGCGCACATGCTCCGGGGCGCCGAAGGCCTCGCCAGGGACCGTGGCGGTCCGGGCCTCTCGTAAGAGGTAGGCTGCCAGCGCGGTCGCGGAGGGGAGAGAGCCCTCGGGACCCCGCCGGCCGATCAGGCGACCGACGTGCGGGAAAGCGTAGAACGCGCCGCTTGGCATCGCGCAGGTCACGCCCGGGATCTTGTTCAACCGTTCCACCATGAGCCGGCGCCGCTGGTCGAACTCCGCGACCATCTCCTTGATGAACGCGTCGCCCTGGTTCAGCGCCGCAACCGCTGCCTTCTGGGCGATGGATGTGGGGTTGGACGTGCTCTGGCTCTGCACCGTCGTCATGGCGGTGATCAGGTCTTTCGGCCCCGCGGCGTAGCCGATCCTCCATCCGGTCATCGCGTAAGCCTTGGACACGCCGTTCACCACGACGGTGCGGGCCTGGACCTCCGGCCCCAGCGAGGCAATGCTCACGTGCGGGAGCCCGTCGTACAGCAGTTTCTCGTAGATCTCGTCCGAGATGATGAGCAGGTCGTGGCGGAGCGCGACCTTGGCGATGTCTTCGAGCGTCCGGCGGTCGTAGACCGAGCCGGTCGGGTTGCTCGGGGTGTTGACCACGACGGCCTTCGTGCGCGGCGTCACGTGCTGCGCCAGGAGTTCCCCCGTCAGGCGGAAGCCGCGCCGCTCCTCCGTCGGGACCAGCACCGGCGTGGCATCGTTGAGCAGCACCTGCTCCGGGAACGAAACCCAGTAGGGAGACGGGATGATCACCTCGTCGCCGGACTCGTACAGGGCCTGGGCCAGGTTGTAGAGGGTGTGCTTCGCGCCGCAGGAGATCAGCACCTGCGACGTGTCGTAGGTGAGACCCTGGTCGCGCCGGAGTTTCTCGACGACCGCCAGCTTGAGTTCGTCGATGCCGCCCGCGGCGGTGTATTTCGTGAAGCCGCTGCGGATGGCAGCGATGCCCGCTTCCTTGACCGGCAACGGCGTGTCGAAGTCCGGTTCGCCGGAGGCGAAGTCGATCACGTCCACGCCTCGGGCGACCATCGCTTTGGCTTCGGCGGTGATGCGGAGTGTCGCGGAGGGCGCGGTGCGTCCGACCCGCTGCGCGAGCTTCATCGGGAGCACCCCCGCAGGCGTTCTCCCAGCCGGCGGGCGATCTCGGGATGCACTAGGCCGGCGAGGTCGCCGCCCAGCCGGGCCACTTCCTTGATGATCGTCGACGTCAGATAGATGTATTCCTGGCTGGGCATGAGGAAGACGGTCTCCACACTCTGGTCCAGGTTGCGGTTCATGAGCGCCATCTGTAGCTCGAACTCGAAGTCTGACACGGCACGGAGCCCCCGGATCACCGCGTGGGCTCCCCGCTGGCGGACGAAATCCACCAGGAGACCGTGGAATGGCTCGACTTCGACTCGGGGAGTCTCCTTGGTGGCGAGGCGCACCAACTCCACCCGTTCGTCCAGGGCCAGCACCGGATGCTTCTGCGGGTTCGCGGCCACCGCCACGTAGATCTTGTCGAACAGGCGCAGGCCCCGGTTGATGAGGTCCACGTGCCCGTTGGTGATCGGGTCGAACGTGCCCGGATAGACGCCGATCCTCATGCCGAGGCCTCAGTCCGTTCGCGCTGGTACAGAGACAGACAGGTGTCCCCGTACCGGTAGGTTTTCACGAGAGCCAAATGTCCGATCCGATTGTCCAGGTGGGTTTTATGGAAGTGCTCGACAACCACCACGCCGTGGGGCAGGATGATAACATCGGCCCCCACTGATGACAAGACCCTTTGCGCGTCCTGGGTCTGGTAGGGCGGGTCGAGAAAGACGATGTCGTAGGCCGGTCCGCGTGTGTGCTTCAGGAAGCAGGACACAGGAACGGGACGGACCTCGGACGCTCGCTCAAAGCCGCACCGACGGACGTTGGTCTCCAGCAGGCGGCACGCGGTCTGGTTGGACTCCACGAACGTCGCCTGCGTGGCCCCGCGGCTCAGCGCCTCGAGGCCGATGTTGCCGGTCCCCGCGAAGAGATCGAGGAACCGCGCGCCGACGATCCGGTCCGCGAGGATATTGAAGAGGGCCTCTTTCACCGGGTCCGCCGTGGGGCGGATCGCGGCGCCTCTGGGCCCCGACAAGCGACGACCCCGTGATGTGCCGCCGATGATGCGCATGACGTCTGCGAGTCTAACACGGCCCGCCGTGGTTTGCACAACCGGCGAGGTGGCTTGACAACGCGGCGAGCATCGCGCTAAGGGAAAGCGACCGTCGCGGGAGGATAGGCCTCCCTGTTAGGTGGCCGGTAGCAGGGGCAGACGATCTGAGTGTTACTGGGAGACGGCCTCCTGGGGATTTTCAGCAGGGCGCTTTTTCTGATTATGGGTGATAGTGGGGTCCACGATCGCCCCGCAGTTGATGCATTTCCAGGCGTAGACGATCAGGAAATAGTCGGAAAACCGTTCCCTGACCATGAGCCCTTTGCATTTCCTGCATTGCATTGTCCTGTCCTCCTGTCTGTGGTCGGAGATCCGTTGCGCCCAGGAAGGCAAGGTAGGTGCCCAAAACGCGCCTTTTGGAATTTCATAGAGTTATGAGAGGAGACAGTCCTACCGGTTTAACCTAAGAGACCTTCCCTGTGTCAAAAATGTGCACCTGGTGTGTACGAGCGTACACAGATGGATAGGGGCATGACATGGGGAAAGCGATGGGGATCGAGACCTGGCCTCCGGACGAGCGGCCTCGCGAGCGGCTCCTTCGGTATGGCCCGGAGACCTTGACGGACGGACAGCTTCTTGCCATTCTGCTAGGAACCGGGTTCGAGGGCTGGACGGCGCTGGATGTCGGGGTTGCCCTGCTGCATGGGCACGACGGGTTGCCGGGGGTCAGCCGGTTGAGTGCCAGGGAACTCTGTGCCGTGCCTGGAGTCGGGCCGGCCAAGGCCGCCCTCATCAAGGCGGCGCTGGAAATCGGGAAGCGGGCCATGGCCGCTCCTCTGTCCACGGGACAGCGGGTGACGTCCAGCCAGGACGTGTTCCGTCACTACCGCCCTCTCATGCGGGACCTTCGCCGGGAGGTCTTCAAGGCGGTCTTGCTGGACGGCAAGAACGCCATCATTCGGGACGTGACGGTGTCGGAGGGCAGCTTGACCCTGAGTATCGTCCATCCGAGGGAAGCCTTCGTCCCGGCCGTGCGGGAGTCGGCCGCGGCCGTCATCTTCGTGCACAATCACCCGAGCGGGGATCCGGAGGCGAGTCCGGAAGACCGGGCCTTGACTCACCGCCTTGTCTCGGCCGGGGAGATCATTGGCATTCGGGTTCTTGACCACGTTATTATCGGGGACCATGAGTACATCAGTTTTGCCGACCAAGGGTGGTTGACGCCTTAGCTTACGTATCGCTGGGACTGGAGGAGGAAGGAGAGCGATGCCTGCCAAGGGCAAGCACAGAGCCGCGAAGGGGACCTCCCAAGAAGGAAAGGCCCTCAGCAAAGCCAACCATGCCGGCGGGTCGGCCGACCTGGCTGCGGAAGTCAAGCGCCTTGCCCGCGAGGTGGAGGTGATCAAGGCCATGCTCAGCCAGCGTCAGGCTGCGGGACATGACGGGGGCACGGCGCGGCGCGATCAGGATAAGGTGGTCGCCGACCGCCTGGCGCGACTGGATGAGAAGTTAGAAGCGGTGTGGAACCGCGTGGCCGATCTGGAGGAGCGTCTAGAAGGCGAAGGCGCCGCCGGGCATGAAGCGGAGGACTTCGACGACGCTCCAGAAAAGGATTTCTACGAACGGTAGGTTGTAGGTAGACTCGCCGAGGAAGCCTGTGATACCGTGGCCGCATGCATCCAGGCGGCTACGTCCCTGATTTCAAAGAGTTTTGCGCGCTGGCCACACGGGGGAACTTGATTCCGGTTTGCCGCGAGGTCCTGGCCGACTTCGAGACGCCGGTCTCGGCGCTCGCCAAGATCGACCGCGGCCCGTGCGCCTATCTGCTGGAGAGCGTCGAGGGTGGCGAGAAGTGGGGGCGCTACTCGTTTTTGGGGAGCGGCGAGCCGATTCAGTTACACGGCAGCGACCGCGAAGTGGTGTTGTCAAGCGGCCGCCGCCGCCGCCGGATTCCCGTGAAGACCGACGTGCTGGACTGCCTGCGCGACCTCATGGCGGAGTACCGGCCGGTCGAGGTGCCCGGGCTGCCCCGGTTTTGCGGGGGGGCGGTAGGGTATCTGAGCTACGACGTCGTCCGCCAGTTCGAGCGGCTCCCGTCACTTCGCAAAGACGTGCTGGGACTTCCGCTGATGTGCTTCCTGCTCACCGACACGCTGTTGGTCTTCGACAACGTGGCGCAGACGATCCGAATCGTGGCCAACGCGCAAGTCGGGGATCGGGACTACAAAAGGGCCTACGCCGAGGCGGTCCGGCGGATCGACGGGATGATCGCGCGGCTGCGCACGGGCCGCCGCCCGTCCCCGCGCAAGCTCGCTCCTAGGGGACCGCTTGCCTTCACCTCCAACATGAGCAAGGCGGACTTCGAGAAGATGGTGATGCAGACGAAGGAGTACATCAAGGCCGGCGACATCTTTCAGGGCGTGCTCTCGCAGCGGTGGCAGGCGTCGATGCGGGCCCGGCCGTTCGACCTCTACCGGGCCCTGCGTGTCATCAACCCCTCTCCGTACATGTACTATCTCCGGTTTCCCGAAGTGGAGCTGGTGGGCGCGTCGCCGGAGGTGCTGGTCCGCTGTGAAGATGACCTGGTGCAGCTGCGGCCGATCGCCGGGACTCGTCGGCGCGGCGCGACCGAGGAGGAGGACCGCGCCTTGCGGGAGGAGTTGCTGGCCAATGCCAAGGAGCGCGCCGAGCATGTGATGCTGGTGGATCTGGGGCGTAACGACGTGGGGCGGGTCGCGCGGCCCGGCACCGTCCGCGTCAAGGACTTCATGGTCGTGGAGCAGTATTCGCACGTCATGCACCTGGTCTCCCAGGTGGAGGGCCGGCTGGCCCCCGGGCGGGACGCCTATGACGTGCTGCGGGCATGCTTTCCGGCTGGCACGGTGTCCGGCGCACCGAAGATCCGCGCCATGGAGATCATCGAGGAGCTGGAGCCGTCGCGCCGAGGGCCGTACGCGGGCGCGGTCGGGTATTTCGGGTTCTCGGGTAACATGGATACGTGCATCAACATCCGCACCGTGGTGATCAAGGGGCGCCAGGCCTTCATCCAGGCGGGCGCCGGCATCGTCGCGGATTCGGATCCCGAGGCCGAGTACGTCGAGACCTGCAACAAAGCCAAGGCCATGATGCGGGCCGTGGAGATGGCCGAGCGCGGCCTCGATTAAGTCATGCTGTTGGTGATCGACAACTACGATTCGTTCACCTACAACCTCGTCCAGTATCTGGGTGAGCTCGGGGAGGAGGTGCGGGTCGTCCGCAACGACGCGATGACCGTGGACGAGATCGCCGCGCTCAAACCTTCGCGGATCGTGATCTCACCGGGGCCGTGCACGCCAAAGGAAGCGGGGGTGTCCATCGAGACCATCAAGCGCCTGGCCGGGGCCGTGCCGATCCTGGGCGTGTGCCTGGGTCACCAGAGCATCGGCGAGGCCTTCGGCGGCGACGTGGTCCGCGCGGAGCGCCTGATGCACGGAAAGACGTCCCAGATCAAGCACGACGGCAGGACGATCTTCAACGATCTGCCGAACCCGTTTGAGGCGACGCGCTACCACTCCCTGATCGTGAAGAGGGAGACGCTGCCGTCCTGCCTGGAGATCTCGGCCGAGACTGCCGAAGGCGAGATCATGGGCTTGCGCCACCGGACCCTGCCGGTCGAAGGGGTGCAGTTCCATCCGGAGTCCATCCTGACGCGGCCGGGCAAGGATCTACTTCGCAATTTCTTGTCGCGCTAGCGTCCACCCATGATCAAAGACGCCATTGCCAAAGTCGTGGACCGGCTGGACCTGACGGAGGCCGAGGCCGAAGCCGCCATGCACGAAATCATGGAGGGGCAAGCCACGCCGGCGCAGATCGCGGCCTATGTCACCGCGCTCCGCATGAAGGGGGAAGCGGTGGACGAGATCACGGGCTCCGCCCGGGCGATGCGGGCGAAGGCCGTGCGCATCCACACGACCGATCCGGTTGTCGTGGACACCTGCGGGACGGGCGGGGACGGGGGAGCGACCTTCAACGTATCCACAGCGGTCGCGTTCGTGGTGGCGGGCGCGGGGGTCACCGTGGCCAAGCACGGCAACCGTGCGGTCTCCTCGCGCTCGGGCAGCGCGGACGCATTGAAGGCTCTGGGGGTACGCCTCGATCTTCCACCCGAGCGGGCCGAAGAGTGCGTGAACGAGATCGGCATCGGGTTTCTCTTTGCACCGCTGTATCACGGCGCCATGCGACACGCCGTGGGCCCGCGCCAGGAGATCGGCGTCCGTACGATCTTCAATCTGTTGGGGCCGCTGACCAATCCGGCGGGCGCCTCCATCCAGATCGTCGGCGTCTACCATGAGGCGCTCACGGACCTGCTGGCGAAGGTGCTGATGCGGCTGGGCGGGCGGCACTGCTACGTGGTCCACGGCATGGACGGGCTGGATGAGATCACGCTGGCGGACCGGACGCGTGTCTCCGAAGGCAAGGCGGGCCGGCTCACCAGCTACATGGTCGAGCCCCGCGATTTCGGGCTGCAGCGGGTGCGCGCCAAGGATTTGGAGGGAGGAGATGCGGAGGAGAACGCGCAGATTACCCGGGACATCCTCTCCGGGCGCGAAGGCCCGCGCCAGCAGCTTGTGCTCGTCAACGCCGCGCCGGCGCTGGTTGCGTGCGGGAAGGCGGCGACCTTGCAGGATGGGGTGGCGCTGGCGCGGACGATCGTCCAGTCCGGGGCGGCGATGGACAAGCTGGAGCGCCTGATCAAGTGGACGAACCGGTAAAACTAACGCTGAACGATGAATGCAGAATGCTGAAAGAAAGTGGCACAATTCATCGTTCATCGTTCAGCATTCAGCGTTTCCCATGATCCTCGATCGCATCCTCGAGCACAAGAGGCGGGAGGTCAAGGAGAAAAAGAACGCGCGGTACATTGCTGAACTGAAGGCGAAGATACGGGATGCGTCGGCACCGATCGGCTTCTTCCAGGCGCTCGCCGGACCGTCCCGTTCGGCCACTATTCCTCATGCAGAAACGACGCGCCTGATCGCCGAAGTCAAAAAGGCCTCGCCCAGCAGGGGAGTCCTCTGCGAGGACTTCGACCCCCTCAAGATCGCCCAGACCTATCACGAACATGGCGCCGCCGCGCTCTCCGTCCTGACCGACCGGGAGTTCTTCCAGGGCAGTCTCGACCACCTGCGCGCAATCCGCGAGAAGGTGCCGTTGTCCGCGCTCAACAAGGAGTTCATGGTGGACGAGCTGCAGTTCTACGAGGCGCGGGCACACCTAGCGGACGCCGTGCTCCTGATCGTTGCTGCTCTCGATCGTGTGCAACTGGTTGATTTCTACCATCTGGCCCGGCAAGAGTTCGGCCTGGACGTCCTGCTCGAGGTGCACCAGGAGCGGGAGCTGGACCTGGTCCTCGAACGGCTTGGCGAAGCCCGGATCATCGGGATCAACAACCGCGACCTGACGACGTTTGTGACAACCCTCGATGTGACCCTCCGGTTGGCCAAGCGCATTCCTGGCAACAAGCTGATCGTCAGCGAGAGCGGGATCTTCACGCGGAACGATGTGAAGCGGGTGGCCGAGGCGGGCGTCCGGGCCGTCCTGGTCGGCGAGTCCCTCATGACGGCCAAGGACGTCGGGGCGAAGATGAAGGAATTGATCGGGCGCGAGGAAGAGTAGTTTCTACACCACGAACATCAGGCCGACCCGCTGGCTGGGTCCATGGTCCTTGTCCCTCACCCACTGCACGCGGGCGAGCACCGGCACGTTCACCGGAACGGAGGGCATGGGGATCCAGGTCCGGACCAGCGAGCCGATCTCCAGGAATGAGTGCCCTCGTGTCTCCATGGCGATCCCGCCGCTACTGAGGTCCACGATCTTCCCCTGAAAAAGCACTTCCTGGGGCGGCATGCTCGGTGTGCTGACCTTTCCCGTGTAGGTGACAGGGGACGCATACGAATGGCGTGGTGCCTTTCGTTTTTCCTCAGGCGATTGAACCACGGCACCAATCCTTTCGGGCAGGAGTTCACCGAGGGTAGACGGCAGCAAGCATAGACTGTTCGCTGTCGGACCTCAAGCCAGCTTTCGCAGGCCTAGTGCATCTAGCAGTCCCTGGACGTCGAGTCGGGCGATGAGCGCATCCCGATGTCGCGGCCACGTGGCGGGAAGCCCCTCGCAATACGGCAATTCACCGAACGATCGGACGTGCGAGAGTCGCAGGATGGTCGGGATCGTGGCGCTCTCGTCCGGATCCGCCGGCGGTCTGGCCGGGTGGTTGAAGACCAGCCCCAGGATCGGCACGCCGTGGGTACGCAGGCAGTCCAGCGTCAGAAGGGTGTGATTGATGCTGCCGAGGCCGGCACGGGCCACGAGGAGCACCGGCAGCCCCAGGCGCTTGATCAGGTCCACGACAAAGAGGTCAACAGTCACGGGCACGAGCACGCCGCCGATGCCTTCCACGAGCACGCAGTCGTGGCGGGCCGACAGGGTCCGGAGCGCTTGCGTGATGCGCGTCGGATCGATCTCGACGTTGGCATGGGCGGCGGCGGCGAGCGGCGAGGCGGCCAGCCGGAAGCGATAGGGGGCGACGAGGTCGGGCGCATCACCGGTCTCCGCCACCGAGAGGAGCCAATCCGGATCGGAGAATGCGTGCCCGTCGGCCTGTCCTGTGGCGATCGGCTTCATGACCCCGGCGTTGACGCGCTGCGCCTTCAACGCCGACGCCACGGTGGCTGTCACCAGCGTCTTGCCGACGCCGGTGTCGGTGCCGGTGATGAAGACGCCGCGGGCTGTCGGCATAGAGCAGGTCAAAAGGGTGGGATCCGGCTGTCGAGGTTGAAGACCTGCCCCGAGACGTCCCGCAAGTCCGCCAGCGCGACCACGAAGGAAGCCACGGCGTTCGGAGCCGTGCCGTGACCGAGGGCCGGGCCGAATGGGGCCGGCGTCGGATCGGCGCGAAACCCGGTCAGGGAGGTGGCATGCCAGCCCGGCAGGACCATGTTGACGCGCACGTTCGCCGGTCCCCATTCGCGCGCAACGCTCCGCAGGAGCCCAAGGAGGCCTGCCTTGGCGGCCGCGTAGGGCGCCTGACCGGCTCGTCCCTGCAGCGCCGAGAAGGACCCGATGAGGATCACGGAACCGTCGCCTTGGGCCTGCATGACGGCGCCCGCGCTCTGCAGGCAGAGAAAGGCAGCGGTCAAGGTGGTGGCGAGGACTCTGTCCCAGGCTTCATCCGAGAGGCGGAGGAGCAGCCTGTCGTCGGATGCCGCCGCGTTACAGACCAGCACGTCCAGCCGATGCCACCGA
>Ga0209055_1000717_pt1 | contig 22928 bp, 20 predicted proteins | sample GraSoiAngelo_110_FD_185875 | JGI IMG/M metagenome (GOLD analysis project Ga0209055, IMG submission 185875) | Grasslands soil microbial communities from the Angelo Coastal Reserve, California, USA - 14_0903_12_30cm (SPAdes) (version 2) | ecosystem: Environmental > Terrestrial > Soil > Grasslands ... | reverse complement strand
AGCGAGGAATATTATGGCTATGTCCAGGACACGTGGCAGGTTCGATCGAATCTGAGCATCGTCTATGGCTTGGGCTACCAAGTGGATACGCCTTACAAGCAGCTCGACAATTTCGGTGTTGCCCAGGTCGCTTTCCGGCCGGGCCGTCAATCGAGCGTTTATCCGACTGCGCCTCCAGGAATTCTCTACACCGGCGACCCGGGCATTCCGCGTGGCACAGTGCCCACGCGCTTCGATAACTTTGGCCCACGCTTTGGGATCGTTTGGAGCCCAAGTGCAGACAGCGGTGTACTGCGCCGGGTTACGGGTGGAAGGGGCGATTTCAGCATCAGAGCCGGCTTCGGGATCTTTTACAACTTGACTGAGGGAGAGGCCAGCTTGCAATTCCTCGGGAATCCCCCGCTCGGCTTAGGCACCCTTGGCGTCACCGACCTCGGTGGGTCCATCGGCACACCCAGCTTCGCGAACCCCTTTACGACCGTAAATTCAGTGACGATTGGTGCGAACCGGGCCGCGACGATACCCAACAAGTTTCCCTCTGCGACGGCGCCGCCCATTGGCAGCCAAACGTTTAACTTTTCGAGATTCTTCCCGTTCTCGATCAACATCCTCGACCCCACGATGAGAACGCCAAAATCCATGAACTTCCATCTGACCATCGAGCGGCAACTGACGAGAGACCTGTTCGTGCGACTCGGATACGTCGGGTCACAGGGGCGGAATCTGTACAACACCTCTGAGGCAAATCCTGTGAATACGCTGCTCTGCGCAAGCGACGCAGGCTGTGCCTTGGATGCGGTACCCCCCCAGCAGTCGGGGGTCCCCGGCATCACGCCGTTTAATGGGAATATTTACGGATCACTCGGCCTGCAACAGAGCGTCGCTACCTCTCACTACAATGCCTTCCAGATGTCCGTCGAGAAGCGGCTGTCCCACGGTTTGTTCCTCCGAGGGAACTACACTTATTCCAAGTCCATTGACAACAGCTCCGGACTCGAGGACAGCGGATTGTTTAACGGACAGACGCCGGGCAATCCGAAGCGGGACAACGGTTTCTCTGGCTTTGACGCTAGGCACATCTTCACCTTTACTTATGACTGGCAACTACCGCTGCCGAAATCGTCCAATCCCATACTGAAACATATCCTTCAGTCTTGGACGTTGACCGGCGTTACATCTGCCCAGACCGGCTTCCCGATAACCATCACCGACGGTAGTGACACCTGTTTGGCGGGCAACGCCCTTCTCTTCTACGGCACCTATTGCCGCCCGGACTTGGTAGGTCCAATCAAGATTCTTGACCCGAAGGCCTCCAGCAATCCAAACAACCTGTACTTCGATCCCGCGGCGTTCGACTTCTCGGCGCCGGGGCAACTCGGAAATAGCCCGCGCAACCCCTTACATGGGCCAGGGCTGCTTAATTTCGACTTCGGAGTGTTGAAAGACATCCATATCACCGAGTCGAAGTTCTTCCAGTTCCGCGGTGAGTTTTACAACCTCTTCAACCACCCGCAGTTCAACAATCCGGGCGCGAATGGCACTGGCGCCGACGACATCAGCTCTGGTTCCCTGTTCGGGCAAATTCGGTCCACACGGGTGGCCGCGCGAATCGTTCAGTTGGCATTGAAGTTCTACTTCTAGAATTAGCTCCGTCGCGGCTTGCGACCGCGAGTCCCCAACTTCGGGCGACCCGTCCTCTGGGACGGGTCGCCTTTTTTTGTTCAAGCGGCTGTACGAGGTCTGTAGCGGCACCGCTGTTGGCGCCCATCCTGAGTTGCAGATAATGGCTACAGGTCTTTGAGCTGGGAGAGGCGGAAGGGGGCGCTGATGTTTTCGTGCAGCTCGACCCAAAGCGTATCCGGCATGGAGAGAAACACCTTGACCACCGCGGGATCAAACTGTGTGCCGGCACAGCGCTTGATCTCTTCCCTGGCGTGCGAGATGGGCAGCGCGCGGCGGTAAGGCCGGTCGGAGATCATGGCGTCGAGCGCGTCCGCGACAGCGAAGATGCGCGCCCCGAGCGGGATTCCCTCGCCGCGCAAGCCGCGCGGGTAACCCGTGCCATCGTAGAACTCCTGGTGCGCCAGAACGATTTCCGCGGCGTCGCTAAGATAGGCTAAGTCCTTGCCTATGTTTTTCGGTATCTGTAGAGCGTCGGCTCTACGATTTCCCGTAAATATCAAGGTCAAGACCGGGGGCGCGAGCCACCCTCTTGAGATCAAAGAGCTTTTATTTTTAATAAGTTAACGGCAGCCAAAGAATCTCACGAGGCTGGTTAGCCAGTTGCTCCAGTTTCGTCAGCTTCAATCCCCCGAGGCATTGATTATTCTGCGACCTAGTGCAGCGTCTAGTCAAAGTCAACAACTTTGGAGGCACCGGTTTATGAGAAATATAAGACTGGCAACTGTAGTGCTGTTGTCCCTCGTCGCAGTGTTTGTGGCACCAACTGCAGTGCAGGCCCAGACGGCCTCGATCACGGGGACGGTGAATGACGCCACTGGCGCGATGGTTCCCAGCGCGAAGGTGACCGCCCGGAATACGGAAACCAACTCAGCTCGAAGCACGCAGACTACCGATACGGGCACTTATCGTATTACCAATCTCATGCCAGGCATCTATGAGGTTCTTTTCGAGAAGCAAGGGTTTCAGACTCTTCGCTTTTCGAGAGTAAGTCTCACTGTCGATCAGGTTTTGACGCTAGACGCGAAAGTCGAGGTCAGCGCTGTCAGCCAGACGATGGAAGTAAATGCGCAGAGCATGGCACCTGTTGAACTCGAAAACGCGCAGATCAGTAATGTGGTGGACTCGCGCCGTATCACCGAACTCCCCTTGATCGTTCGTGACCCGTACCAGTTGATCTTGCTCTCGCCCGGAGTCATCCAGAGCAACTCGGGCCTGGGGGGCTTTTCGGTGAACGGGCAGCGGGAGCGGAATAATAATTTCCTGCTTGATGGGGTGGACAATAACGATACCGAAGTGCCGGGCATCGCTGGGGGGATTACGTCGCTTAACCCAGACGCCACACAGGAATTCCGCGTAATCACAACCAACTTCCTGCCGGAATTTGGCCGTAACACCGGGGCCATCATTGACATTGTGACTAAAAGCGGGACAAACCATCTACACGGCAATGCGTATTGGTTCGGTCGTTACACCGCCCTGGCTGCTCGTGACTTTTTCAACCACAACCTGGACTCCACTACCGGAACCATTGAACCGCAGGCCCCGTTCGTCCGCAACGATTTCGGCGCTTCTGCTGGAGGCCCAATTCGCAAGGACAAGACCTTTTGGTTCAGCAACTATGAAGGCCAGCGCTTCGTCACCACGCTGATCAACACCAGCACGCTGCCCGCACCGGCCTTCAAGAGCGGTCTTTTCACCTTCGGCGCGAAGACAGTTGACGTGAGAACACCAAGTTCCCCCAATAACGCCGCCGGTTTCCCGCTCGATCCGACGATTCAGAGAATCCTGGCGCTATATCCGACGCCGAACGCCGGTGCGGTGGACGACATCCGCAGCCAGTTCCACTTCGGTAGCGCCTCGCGACAAAGGACCGACAACGCCACCGTGAAGATTGACCACAACTTTACGACCAACCATCGGCTTTCGGGGCGCTATGTCTTCAACCGGTTCGTAGATCCCAATCCTTTCCACACCGATTTCCTGCCTGGGCTGGATAGCATAAGCACGTTCCAGCGCACGCAGAACCTTTCGGCCAACTTCACCTCCAACTTCGGCCCAGCCATCATCAATGAATTGCGTTTGGGCGGCAATCGCACCAACCTGCAGTTCGGCTGCAATGGCATCAGCACTTTTAACAGCTTCGGACCGCTTGATCCGTTTAAGCGCGGGCGCGACTACAACTTGCCCTCCATCTCTGGTTTCGGGTGCTTTAGCCTGGGTGATTCCAATGGCCAGGCGCGATTCACCGGAACTTACACGACGGCAGATGCGCTCACGTACCTCCACGGGAAGCACACTTACAAGAGTGGCTTTGAGTTTCGTAAGGTGTATTCAAACAGCTTTGATGACTTCTCTGCTCGTGCAGCGCTTGAGTTTGATGTTTTCTCGTTATTCGGCCCTGGCAATGCTTCGATCAACCTTGACCCAGCTAACCCGTGCGTTGGCAATGAACCTGCTGACCTGTTCAGGGCACGCTGCGGCTCGACGGTGCTGCAGAACATGGGTTGGATGCTGTTCGGCACGGTTTCCAGTCACTCCCAGACACAGTTTTTTGACAAGTCCGGGGTGCGGGCCGGTGACGACCTGCGTGGGTTCCGCCAGCGCGAAGTGCGGGTCTTCGTCCAGGATTCCTGGAAGGCTGCTCCACACCTGACGGTTAACTATGGCCTCGCCTGGGCGTTTTACGGCGTGCCGTTTGAGGTCAATGACAACCTCTCCACGCTATTTGCCGACCCCACAGGCCTGGCCCCATTCACGTTTTCTATCGTGGGCCGAGCAAAAGGCGCTCGGCTTTACCACAACTACAGTAAGAACTGGGAGCCGGGCGTCGGGATTGCCTGGGATCCATTCAAGAAAGGCAAGACCGTCATTCGTACCGGTTACGGGATCTCTCATGACCGGACTTTCGGGAACCTCTTCGGTAACGCCCGAGGTAACCCGCCTTTCCAGGTGGGTTTCCAAGACTTCCCTGGCGACATCTTGCCGAACATCGCGCTGCCCCCGGCGCTGAAGGCCTCTGCTGTAGTGAATCAAGGAGACGGTTTTACACCGATAATCTTCGACCAGAACTTCCGCAACCCGGTGACGCAGTCCTGGACCTTGGACGTGCAGCACGAGTTGCTGCGGAACGTGACCCTCGATGTCGCCTACGTTGGTAATCACTCTACGCACGCCTTCCGACAGCTGGACGGCAACCCGCCGCAGCCGGCTTTGGTGGCTGCGCTCGAGGCCTTCTGCGTGCCAACAAATCCCAATAACGTACGGGGGGGGCCTTTCAATCTGAGTAGACCTTGTACTCAAGCGACCTTGCAGGGCATTAATTTGTGGTTCGGCAAAGAGTTCGGTAGGCTTCCTTTTGACGCGGTGAACAACAATGCGTTCTTCCAAGCCTTCTTGCAAAGGTCGATTGCGAACTCCATTTACCACGGGCTGCAGGTGAAGGTGACAAAGCAGATGTCGCACGGCTTCCAGATCCAGGGTGCCTACACGTACTCGCACTCGATTGACGATGCTTCCGACCCGCTGGTCCCTGCGGCTGGCAACCGGACATTCCCTCGGAACTCCTTGAATCTGAGGCCAGAACGCGGCAACTCCGACTTCGACATCCGGCACCGGCTCGTAATCAACTACATTTACGAGTTCCCGTTGGGACGCAACCGGAGCTACCTGCAAGATGGCGTCCTGGGCCGCGTCCTCGAGGGGTGGCAGATTTCTGGCATTACTACCTTTTCAGGTGGGCTGCCGTTTGACATTTTCGGCAACCGGGACAGTCAGCATACGGGGGTGTCAGATCGGGCCAATCTTATTGGTGACCCACGCCAACCGTCGGGCGTGGACAAGACTTTTACTGGACCGAACGTGGCTGCTTTTGCCCTGACCCCCTTTGGCAGAGCATCCAATCTCACTCGCAACCAGTTCTACGGGCCGGGGCTCAACCACTTTGACTTGGTGATAATGAAAACCACTTCCATCACTGAGCGACTCAAGCTGGATCTACGGTCCGAGTTTTATAACATTTTCAATCGTACCGAGTTCACGCAACCCGGGAACAATATCGCCAATCCCGGCACTTTCGGCCAGTCCACCTCCGAGCTGGGTCGAGCGGATGGAACTTCGGGCGCTCGGCAGATCCAGTTCGCTCTGAAACTGAACTTCTAACGGCTCGTTCCAAGATCAACCCTTTTGGAGCGCTTGCGGTTCACATCGCAGGCGCTCTTTTTCTGTCAAGGAAAAGCGCGTTGTAAACGTACCGCGGCAGGCGGGAGCGGCTCCGCGCTCTTCTTGAGATGCGGCTACAGGTCTTTGAGCTGAGAAAGCTGGAAGGGGGCGCTGATATTTTCGTGCAGCTCGACCCAAAGCGTATCCGGCATGGAGAGAAACACCTTGACCACTGCGGGATCAAACTGTGTGGCGGCGCAGCGCTTGATTTCTTCCCTGGCGTGCGAGATGGGCAGGGCGCGGCGGTAAGGCCGATCGGAGATCATGGCGTCAAGCGCGTCCGCGACGGCGAATATGCGCGCCCCCAGCGGGATTCCCTCGCCGCGCAAGCCGCGCGGGTAACCCGTGCCATCGTAGAACTCCTGGTGCGCCAGAACGATTTCCGCGGCGTCGCTAAGAAATGGGATGCGGCTGAGCATGGCGTGGCCAATCTCGCAGTGCCGCCGCATGATGTGGCGCTCCTCATCGGTGAGCGGGCCGGGCTTGCGCAGGATCTGGTCGGGGATGGCCATCTTACCGATGTCGTGCAGGAAGGCCGCGCGGGCGATGCACGGGAGCAACTCCGGGTCCACCTGCATAGCCTTCGCGATGGAGATGGTGAAGGCCGTTACGCGCTGGCAGTGCCCTTCGGTTTCGGCGTCCTTCAGGTCGAGCGCGCCGCCCAGCGCCTCCAGGGTATAGTCGTAGGATTTTTCAAGCTGTGTCAAAGCGCCGGTGAGCTGCACCGTGCGTTCCTCGACGAGTTTTTCCAGGTTGCGCTGATAGTTGCGGTTTTCCACCACCAGGTGCCGGTGCTGGAGTGCCCGCCGGACGCTGAGGAAGAGCTGGTCTTTTTCAAAGGGTTTGAGGATGTAGTCGTAGGCGCCGCGGCGAATGGCTTCGAGCGCGGTGGAGAGGTCGTGCATGGCCGTAACCATGATCACGGGGACATCGCCGTCGTGCGCTCGGAGCCACTCGAGAAGCTTCAGGCCGTCCATCTCCGGCATTACCATGTCGCTGAGCACCAGGTCGAGCGAATTCTTCTCCAGGTGCTCCAGCGCCAGCCGGCCGTTCCCGGCCGAGATGCACTGGTAACCTTGCGCTTCGAGCAGCGTTGCGACGACTTCCCGAATGGCCTCTTCGTCGTCTACTACGAGGATTCTCTCAGCCGCCAACCCTTACTCCGAATAAAACTATTATAAGACAGGACCAAGCACCGCCAAGGCTTAGTTGCCCGTTCTGAAACAGGGGTGCTAGTTTCGCCAACGGTTTCCGCGAAAGCTTTTCGCCCCACAGTCCTTGCAGTGCCGGGGAGCCCGCTCGCGGCTCTGCGCTCAGAGGCTTCAGGTTCTGGAACGAGGGCCCTGTGGACCTGGTGGTCAACGCCCTGAAGATGCCCGGCGAGATCACGGGGCCGCGAACTCTACAATTGGATCTGTGGCCGTCACACTGCGGCTTGCCGGGCGCGTGGTGTTCACCATGGCATGGGCGCACACCGAAGAGATCGGCGCGCTTGTGGAAGAGAGTGGCTCTGCTTTTATCCAGAAGCCGTTTGAGGCCGAAAAGTCTCTTGGGGTGCTCCAGCGGGTTCTCAGTGAGGCGGGTACTTCAGGGCTTAAGCGCGGATGCCCGATTGCAGGCGCCTGGCCGAGGCCTCCTCGAGCGCAGCCATGGCGCGCTCGGTTTGCGCGGCCAAGCCACCCACCAGTTCCGTCAGGCGCGCCAGTTCCGTCACAACGCTCACGCCCATGGCCAATTGCATGCGCACGAGCCCGTAAAGCATCCAAAATCGCAGCATTAACCGGAGCCGCTCGAATTCCAGCTTCCGGCTGACCCCCGGCGACAGCGACGCAACGGTGCGCCCCACACGATCCAGCCGTAAGAAGTCTTCCTTGATCCCGGCGACAAATTGCTGCGCGACCTTGCGCCGTTCTCGGCGGGCTTTCCGGCGGATCGATGCCGAGGCCCTCTGCTCCAGGTATTGTTGGTCGGCGGCCGAAAGCGCTTGCCGCACCTGCGGGAAGTGACGACAGTGTATGGGGAAGGCCCCTTTGCTCAATAGTGCCGCAGCCGCCTCCGGCGCACGTCGCGAGTCGGCGCGTTCCCGTGTCAGCAGGAGCACAAGTACCAGCAGAAACAGCATGAGCAGGACGACTCCGAGGCCCACGTAGATCGTCGGCGTGCTCATACTTTCAGCATCTCCAGCAGCCGCTGATTCAACATGCGTAGCCGGTAGTTCACTTGGGGCGCCAGCTCGTCATAAATCTGCTGGGGAAGCAAAGTGGCCTCTGGCGCCATCGCAGACAGTGGTCTCCATACGGCCAGGCACCAAATCACCACCGCCACGTTGAATGAGAGCGTCCGAATTCCGTCCCACAACGGAAAGAACCGCATCAACCGAAAGTATTGCACCAGCCATCCCACCAGAAAACTGTTATTCAACATCTGAACTGTGGAAAAGAAACAGAGTCCCAGCGCCACCAGCCTCACTACGGGCTCCAGCCGGATTCGGTAATAGGCGCTGATGAACAAGAGCGTCAGCAGAATTACAGCCGCTGCCAGCTCCAGACCGCGTCCGGCGGTCAGTATGAACGCGGTGATCCAAGAAGTGCGCCCCAACGTGGCGATCGTGGCATAGCCGAGGAGAATCAAGGCGATCCCCAAAAGGATGCTCTTGGCAAGTGCCCACACTCCGCGGTAGGGTCTGAGGATGTGTTGGCAGAGTTCTGCAATTGCTGCGGCACGGGCGGAGAGTAAAATGGCTTGTGCTAACCAGAAGAAATAGAACGCCCCCTTTGATTTGTACCCCAGCGCGTGAATGGCCCCGAACCAACTAACTTCGTAGATTGCGACCAACAGCACATACAAGGTGAAGAACCGCAGCCGTCGGAACAAGCCATTGCGCAAGGCGAGGGCGCACAGGAGCAGTTCGAGCGCAGTCCCGGCGCCCCAAAAGAGATAAGTGGAAAGGCTGAGTGGCATAGGCGCCGGAGCGCATCATATCACTGGGTTACTACCCAACGAAATACAATCTGATGCGCTCGGGCGCCACACGCCTATGCGAACAGGCCCCCTACTAGCGGAGGCGGGAAAGGTGGCGCAGGCCCGCTACCGTCAGCTTGTAGAATGCACAGCGGTGGCGGGAAGGGCGGAGCAGGCCCACAGCCATCGGCGAGCAGAATGACTAGTGGTGGTGGGAAAGGTGGCGCGGGGCCGCTGCCGTCGGCCCGCACATCAGTTTTGATAGGAAGGGAGTTGCCTACGCGAGCAACAGGGATTACTATCAGCGCCAGAAGGGCGCTCGCAAACAGCAAGCCTACAAGGCGTTTCATTTTGGAATACCTCCTCGGGGGCGCGACTTTGCGCGCTTGGGCCGGGGAGGGGCATGCGGGCAGGGGAAAAGTTCAGAAAACGGAACAGGGGGAACGGTGGAGACGCTGGAGCGATTTCAGCAGAATCGACGGATTATTGAGGACTTTACGACTCGAACCCTTGAGGCTTTTCCCAGTGACTTCGCTCGACTCCTCTACATCTCCTCGTTGCGGGACTTGGCCAGCGGCCAGTACCACCATGAAGGGCTGGCGACCATATATCCGCTGCCCGCGGTACAGGAGGCGCTGGCGTATTGCCACGAAGAACTCTTCGCCAAGCTACTGGAGACTCCGCTGGAACAGCAGGAGTGGGATTTGCGGGCTTGTTTGGCTACTCTGAGGGGAGACTTCTGGGGTGTGGTGGCCCGTTGGCAGGAACTGGAGTCTTACCGACTCCTTTTACCAGAGGGTGTACCCGCCTATTTACATGATCTGTTTTGTTCAAATTTGCGCGCGCTGCTGGCCCTGATGGCCGAAGAGCACGCTATCTGCCAGCCAGCCTCATAGCTATCCCCGCTACCTGCCCCACCACTTCGGCTTCATCCGGACAGCGCCGGACCTCTGGCGCACAAGCTGAGAGAGGGTGAGGCTGCACGATGAGCCGGGAGCCTTCTTGCGAGCACCAACTGCAACGGTAGCCATCGCGCACATCTACAAAGTAGATCGGGCGTTCGTATTCGTTCTTCCATCCGGAGTTGCGAACGCTTTGCAGCGCGGGGTCAACGAGCACGAGGCTCCCCGGACGCAATAACGGCTCCATCATGTGGTCGTCCAGGCCGATATAGCCATAACGGTAGTGCTCCTGGCCGTTGAACAGGGCTCCTTCCAGTTGCCCCCAGGTTTCCACCATGCGAGAAAGGTACTCAGTGCGGCGCGGGTCGAAGCCTGGGTCGAATTGCATAGGCAGCCGCAACGAGGCCGGCGGCGCGGCAAGGTGGGTCTTCGGTGCGGCCACATCTGTGCCGTCGCAGAAATGATTGGCGAGTGGCACATCGTACCACTGGCAAACCTCGAGCGGATTCAGGTGGTAGATGACAGCGAGCGTGTAAAGCTTGAACAGACTGGGTGTGACGCCCCGGTTTTCAATGTCTGCCAGACGGCTAATGTGGATGATAAACTCGGGACGCCCGCGCAGGTTGGCGAGACCGTAGCTGGCGCGCTCAACGTCGCGATACGTTAGCCCCAGACGCTCGCGCGCCTGGCGAAGACGAGAGCCAGATATCATCGCGGTCCCACAGGTGAGCGTTGGATTTGCTCATTATATCAGAGGTATTTACAGACCAGTTTGTTCTGAATTCAGAACGGCTCACCTAGGAGCTGCAACCAGGGCCTACCGATATTGGGCCGGCGCCTCTTTGTCGGCCGAGAGCCTTGGATTCAATCCGCAGACGTTCCATGACGACGCCCTCGACGTTGGAGCACAGGCACATGTGCCTGCCGCTCCACGGTTGAAGTCAGATCTGAGTCGGACAGCCAAGAATGCCTGCCCTACCCGGCGCCGCACTTCAGCTACCCACTCGCCATATTTTCGTGGTAAATAGCCGCCATGCTCGAATGGGTTTGCCCGCGCTGTGACCGTGACATTGACCCTGCCTTCCAGGAATGCCCCTTTTGTGCTAATCGGGGAGAGGCCGCGCCGCGGGGGCCAGCCAAGACGCCCAGGCAGGGAATTTCCTGGGAGGCTGCAGACCGCAGGTTCCGTTTTTTTCTGGGGTTGGCGGCCGTGCTGGCCCTGGTCTACTTTCTGGCTGTTGTGGCGGCCTATTACTGGGGCAGCGACGAGTGGCTGAGCCGGCTCACGCGTTGGCTTCCCTGGCGCTAAAGCCCTGTGCGCATGGGCTCACTGGTTTAGAACAAGCATTCACTCCTACTGTACCTTGCAAAGTGCCGCAGGCTTCGATGGGACAGTCAATGCTGGCTATGCGGGCGCTCCCTCGCCACACCTTACTTCACTTGCCGGCTAGAAGCGTCTTCGCCTCGCGGAGCTCAGGGCGGTCGGCAGGTTGAATTTGCAGCAGGTGCAGGGGTGTATTAGAGTCTTGGCTCCGATGGCTGCTAACGAGAACGGCGGAAGATTTCGCGGTCACGTGGTGCTGGTCACCGGCGCGAGTCGCGGGATCGGCCGCGTCATTGCCCGATCGTTTGCCGGTGAAGGCGCTGCCGTCGCATTGGTCAGCACCAAAGGAGATGGCGTCAAGCGCGTTGCAGATGAGATCGCCGCGTCGGGCGGCAAGGCATTGCCGCTCGAGGGTGATGTGTCGAGCGAAGCCGACGTCCGAAAGTTTGTCGCGCGGGCGGAGAGCGCACTCGGCCCGATCCAGGTGCTGGTGAACAATGCGGGCATCCCCGGCCCAACCGCACCGCTCACCGAAGTGACTCTCAGCGATTGGGAGCGGGTGCTCGCGGTGAATTTAACCGGCGTTTTTCTCTGCTCGCGCGAGGTGTTAAAAGGGATGATCGCGCGTAGAGACGCTCATGGCACGCAGGCTCCGACGAGACAGTCTGCACGAACCAGCGCGATACGTGCGATCATCAATATCGGCTCGATTGCCGGCAAGATCAGCTATCCACAGCGGACTCCCTACGCTAGCGCGAAGTGGGCGCTGGTGGGGCTCACGCTCACCCTGGCCGAAGAGGTTGGGCGTCACGGCATCCGGGTGAACTGTATCTGTCCTGGCCCGGTGGAAGGCCAGCTCATCGAAGAGGTCATCGCCGCGCGCGCTCGGTCGATGAGATTGCCGCTGGAAACGGTGCGCCAGAGGTTCGTCAGCCTCACCATGCTCAAGCGCCTGGTGCGTCCGGAAGACGTGGCCGCGACCGCGCTGTTTCTGGCCTCCGACGCGGCGGCGAGCATCACCGGACAAGCGCTGGACGTTAGCGGCGGAATCGCGACGCTGCCCGACTAGGCTCAGTGAGGAGCAGGCGTTCCTGCCTATCCTGAACTCTTGATTACGGCTTACACGTAATGGGCAAAAAGAGAAGAGAAATGCCAAACCAAACCGTAGGTTCATTCGAGCGCGGCTTGCGGCTGTTTGAGAAGATGATCGGGCCGAGCGACGCCCGCCGGATGCGCGCCGCCTGGCGCAAGCTCGAACCAGACTTCGAGCGTTACGTGCTGACGTTCGTTGCCGGGGAGATTTGGTCGCGACCGGGGCTGGACCGTCGCACACGTAGCCTGTGTACGATTGCAGCGCTTGCGGCACTGGGCCGCACGAATGGCCTGGAGCTAAACATCCGCATGGCGTTGCGCAATGGGGCTACTCGCCCGGAAATCGTTGAGACCCTTCTCCACATCGCTCCCTACGCGGGTTTCCCCGCATCTTGGGAAGCGCTCGTGGTGGCCGCGCGCGTCCTTCCCGAACGCGCAGGCCGGAAAACACACAGCCGCAGCCCGCTCCGGAGGAAGTTGCGCGCTCTACCCGGGAAGGGTCCGCGGGGTGGCCGTTGAGAACGCATACTCGAGCCAGCGCACTTGCCGCGCTGGTTTTCATCCTGGCCGCCGCGGCGAGGTCTCCCGGGGGCGCTCGCGGGCCGTTCGAACGCGTCCAAGTCCAGAAGCCGGAATCCGAATTTGCGCGGCTTGCCGCGCGCCTCGCCGAGCAGCGCCTGGGCGGCGCCGACGAGGGCCAAAAGCTACAGGAGCAGGCGCTAGCCATTCTGGACGGCTTGGCACTGGAGGCGCTGAACGCCCCGCAGGGGCTCGATCTCAAGGCCCTGAATAAGCGCCTGGATGCAATGGCGACTCAACAGCCACCGGTCGGCGAGAGCTATCGCGTCCTGCGGCTGGGCGGGCAACCCGCCCCGTACGCCTTGGTGGCCAATTTTGGCTTGGGCGGCCCGTCGGCTGTTCGGCTTTACACCCTTGCCAGCGGACGCTATGGGCTGGCTGCGCGGGTTGACCGCTTTACACAAACAGATTTCTTTGACGAATATCTGGAGCTCATCCCGGTGACCGCGTCCCTGACGTTGTTCGTCACCGTCACCGGGCGCACTGACGACCTGCAAACCGGCTCATTCACCGCCTGGCGCCTCGATGGCAATCGCGTCACGCCCGTATGGTCTTCCGACATCCTTCCGCAATCCAGCTACGAATCCCGCGCGGACGGATTCCGGCTCACCTATTGCGCCGCGACCGATGAAGACAACCCGCGCATCTGCCGGCGCATGACGCGCGACCGCTATGTCTGGGACGGCGCGACCTGGAAGCGCGTCGAGCAGACTAGCCTCCCTGTTCCGAAACGATAATCCCGCCTTGGCTCCACTCGTTGACTTGACCCGGGGAGAATGAAACTATGGCGGTTGAGTTTTCATTTCCCCCTTCCACTTGAGGAGCGGAGATCCAATGAGCGAAGAATTCCTTGTTCGCGATTTTATGTCTGCGCCAGCCACCAGCCTTTCGCAAAACGCGTCACTGCTTGATGCCGTCCTCACTTTCCGGCGCACCCAGTATCGCCACCTCCCCATTGTGGACGGTGAGACCCTCGTTGGGATCCTCAGTGAGCGCGACGTTCAGCGCGTCGCCCCTTCGATGCTCACAAGAATTACCCAGGAAGAGTACAACGACATCTTCCAGAACACGCCGATCAAACGCGTTATGACTCCCAACCCGCTGGTCATCACACCCACCACGCCGCTGCGCGATGCGGCGGCCCTCATGAATGGGAATAAAGTGGGCTGCTTGCCGGTGGTGGAAGGCGGCCGGCTGGTCGGAATCCTCACTGTGATCGATGTGCTGGCGGTCCTGGTGCGCGTCCTGAGCGGTGGTATCGCGCAGAAGTCCTCCGCCCAGAGTCGTTAGATCCTTCGTCGTTTCCGTGTCGCCGCGTGATGGGGTGTAAAGGCTGCGGTGTGATCGCTGGTGGGATACCACGCGCGCTGCGATCCGCAAGATTTTCACTTCAAACCTGCTATTCTAGAAGCGGCATCAAACCTGGTGTGACTGAGGACCCAGCGGGAGCTGGGTTTCCTGACTAAAGGCGTGGGTGCCCAATAATCGCGCACCTGTGCGGGGAATCTCTCTGACTGACGGCAACGCCGTGGGATGGGTTATCCATATCGTGAAATGGGTGGGGGCAATTCCCGCTTGTGCGACGGGGGTTTCGACCGCGATGAAACGCGTTGCTGCCCCGCTGGTTTTCATTCTCCTCCTTCTCGCGCTCGGTGCGACGGCACAGCAAGCCTCTCCCCCGGCCGCCACACCGCCGCCGGTCAACGCGCCCAGCGCTGAATTCCTTCAGGCCGCGGACGAGGTTTTGGCGGAGATGAGCAAGCTGCTCTCCCTGCCGGTACTCTCGCCGCTCAAGAAAAGCATGCGCACGCGCGAGGAAATCCGCGAATACGTGATCCGCCGCATGAAGGAAGAGAAGCAACCTGAGAAGCGCTACGCGGACCAGAGAGCGCTCGAGAAGTTTGGCCTCATCCCGAAAGGGTTCCAACTGGAGCCCTTCCTGGTCGAACTGCTCACCGAGCAAATTGCGGGGCTTTACGACCCCAAGAGCGGGGAGTTTTTCATCGCCGACTGGATCAATCCGGCCGAGCAGCGCGTGGTGATGGCGCATGAGCTCACCCACGCGCTGCAGGACCAGCACTTCAAGGTGGACCCGTGGCTCGAAGCCGCCAAGCCCAACGACGATGCCGAGCTCGCTCGGGACGCCGTGCTGGAAGGCTCAGCGCTGGCGGCCATGGTGGACTACACGTTCCGCGGCATGCCCAAGGGCGTGCGTGACCTCCCGGACCTGGACTCTTCGATGCTCCTGGGCGATGTGGCTAAAAGCCCCACGCTCGCCAAGGCTCCGCCGTTTCTGCGCGACGAGCTGCTGTTTCCTTATCTCGCCGGCACTACCTTCACCCAGCACGTTCTACGCACCACGGACGGTTGGGCCGGCTTCCGCAAAGTATTCGAGAACCCGCCCGTTTCGACTCAGCAGATCCTTCACCCCGATTTCTACCTGAGCGGCGTCACGCCTAAACCGGTCACCCTGCCCGATCTAAGTAGTCTTCTGCCGGACGGATGGAAGAAGCTCGACGAGAATCTTATCGGTGAGTTTGGCCTGCGGGAGATCCTAAAACAGTTCTTGGGAGACACGCGTGCCCGGAACCTTGCGCCTGCGTGGGCCGGCGACCGCTATGCCATCTTCGAGCACGAAAAGAGCAAGCAGATGCTCCTGGTGGTCCGCCTGCGCTTGGGAAGCGCCGCGGACGCTGCGCGCTTCTTCGGTAACTACAGCGAGGCGCTGGAGCTCAAGTACGACAAGCGGCGCGCGCTGTTCCGGCGGCCTAACTTTTTTTCGTTCGAGAGCGATGACGGGGGCGTCTTCCTGCGCTGCCTGGCCGACCAGTGCCTGAGTTTGGAAGGCGCCGGACGCGACGTGTTCGACAAAATCACGCGCGCCATCGGCTGGCCAGCTAACCCCAGCGCAAGCCCCGACCCCTACCGCACGCCGCGAAAGACCACGGTCACCACGATGCGCCTGCCGCGGCAGGCCGAGTCACAGGCCACTGCACTGCGTGTTTCTGTTCCTTAACTCCCGATCGCGATTTTTGGTAGGGGCACGGCATCCCGTGCTCGCGCAGGCTCTCTAGGACGTCATGGCTTCAGTGCGAAGCTGGTCGTTATTTCCCGGTGGCGGTCGGCCCAGGCGGCCCAGGGCACAGCGAGCCACATGGCCAGCGCGCTATAGGCAAGCACGCGTTCACTCGGTGGCGGCGGACCGAACAGGCTGCTTACCCACGCTGCGACTAGCACGACCATGAGGGACCACAGCCCGTAGACTCCGATACGATCTTTTGCCCGGCTCGCGGGCAGATAAAGCATGAGACCAAGGGCCAGCAAACCGCACTCGATGGCCACGGTGGCTGGCAGGGAATTCCACAATCCGAGGCCAACAAACGGTCCTTGAGGAAACACAGGCAAGTCGGGCCGGTGCGCAATAACGTCGAGGAACCAGTGGCTCACCACGCATGCGCCAATAACCACCGCGCTTTTCGCGTTCCGTCGCAGCGAGAAATAGAGCAAGCCAAGCGCAACGCCCCATAGCACCTGCCCAACTAGGCTGTGCGTGATGGGATAGTGGACAAAATCAAGCGGGGTGGCCCGAGTGATTCCGGGAGCGATGCGAACCTGCTCGAGGCCGGTGAGCAGAAAGATGGGCCAGAGAAGGTCCGCGAATTGCGCGGCGAGAACCATCGTCCCCAGCGAAGTTCTAGGCGCCAATTCTTTAGCCGCCAGCGCCACGCCGAAGTGTCCCAGGAACATCGCATTACGCTCGTGAGCTATCAGTGCCTAGCCGGTGCGCCGGATGGCCATGATGGTTAGATCGTCAGTCCGGGATGTCCCCAAAGCGAAAGATTTCACTTCCTTGAGGCAGGCAGCGGTCAGCGCGTCCGGCGAGAGGGCATGACGCTCGCCGACGAATTTAACCAAACGTCCGATTCCATATTCGTCGCCGGCGCGATCGCGCGCTTCTGAGAGGCCGTCGGTGTAAAGGAAAAGGGTGTCACCCGGATCCAGCTTGGTTGTCTTCGCCGGGTATTGTCCGGTCTGAAACATGCCGAGCGGCACGCCCGTGGCTCCGATACTTGAGACCCCACCTTTGCGAACCAGCAGCGATGGCAAATGTCCGGCGCTGGAGATCTCCACGTCTCCCGACCGGCTCGCCTTGCCGCACACCAGCGTGGCGTACTGACCGGCCATCGTGCTTTCGCAGAACACGCGATTGGCCAGCCCCACCAACTGGTCAAGCGGCAAGCCCACGCTGATCAGGCTGCGGAACATGGCATGCAATTGAGTCATCAGCATGGAGGCTGCCACGCCTTTTCCGGAAACATCCCCCAGCAGAAAATAGAGCTCTCCCGTTCCGTTATCCGGATGAATCAGGTCGCAATAATCGCCGCTCACCGGGCCTGTGGTGCTTCGGGAGCAGGGCCCGCTGGATCCGCGACGCCAGCTCCAGATCTCTCTCGAGCGCGCGTTGCTGCTCGGAGGTCAGGTGGTCGAGGCAGAAGCGGACCAAGGGATCGGTGATGAGCCGCTCTTTCTCGATCGAATCGTGACATGTCTCGCAGATGCCGTAGGAGCCCTTTTCCATCCGCTCGAGCGCCGAATCCACTTCCTGTAGGAGTTGTACCACCGGTCCGCTCTCTCCGGAACTCGCGATGGCGGTCTCGAGCCTTTGCCGGCGTTCCTCTAACTGCGTGCGAAGAAACTGATCACTGATTGCAGCCATTGTCTTTCCCTCCGACTCGAACATAAGGTGTATTCAGGCCGCAAGCCATCCGGATCTTGCGCTCAAATTCACCCCGGCCTCAGAATCTGGCCACCCTTCCTCGGTTCCTGATTGGATTCATTGGGGTTGCCGCGCGCTTCAGGAAAATCAGGCTCCAGCAGGGGGCGGCGGGATTTGCGGATGAGCCGGGCGAGCCGGTGCTCGAGCCGCGCCTGCAGCTTGCGCCACCGGCTGAGATCGATCCAGCCAACCCCTGGGCCGCGCTCGGGGCAAGCGCGGAGGGCTCTGCGCACTGCGGCCAAAGCCTCGCGAGTGAGTTCAGTGGCTTTGGAGTGCTCGCGGGCCTGGTGCTCGTAATACATGGCCAGATGTTCGTAGGCTTCCAGGCAGGCGCGGAAACCGTCATCAGAGTCTCCAGCCTGTTTATAGGGGTGATGTAGGGGCAAGGCATGCTTTGCCCCTACCACTTCCGCTCGGGGCAGGTGCAGTGCGCCGGCAAATTTGCCAGCTAAGCCCACCCCGCGCGATTCAGATGATCCCGAATACTTCTGAATCTGTTCTTCCCACAGGGAAGTGGCGCGGATGAAGTCGCGCTCGCCTTTGGCCAGCAGCGCCAGTTCCCGCCGCGCCGCGCGGTCTAGTGCCGAAGGCAGGCCTGCGCGGAGCACGCATTCGTAAAGCAGCCGGGCCCGCGCCGTCTCTCCCCGGCGGTGCAATAGCCTGGAGAGCCCAAAAAGTTCCAAAGCGTCCTGGTCTGAGGCCTCAGCGGTCTCGGTTTGTGAGAACAGGGAGACGATCTTGCCGGTCAGTGCCGCCAAGCCGCGCAGGTCCATCTGATTATGGCGGAAGACGCTGGCCACTGGCTCCACCGGTCCGCCGCGCAAATAGTCGAAGTAAATTTGCGGGATCAGCGCGGAGTCAATATCGTCGCGGCGGTGCCAGCCCAAACGCTCCGATCCTAGAACGTAGCGCTCGAGTTCGGTGAGACGCACCGAGCCGAGGCGCAGCCGCCAAAGTTGCCGCGCGGGATGCAGCAAGTCGAGGTGCGCAACGGGCGTTTGGGGCTTGATGGCCCGCGTCATGGTGTAGCGCGTTTCGAGCAGCGGCCAATCGAAGCTCTTGCCATTAAACGTGACCAGCACCCGCCGCTCGGCCATGCGCCGCGCAAGCTCGAGCAGCAGCGAATGCTCCTCGCTGTAATCACGCATGAAGACTTGCTCAACCTGCAAGCCGCCTGCTTCCCACCACGCCACGCCCACAAGAAACGCGTAGGTGCCCGTGCCGCCGGCTAGACCTGTGGTTTCCGTATCAAGGAAGAGCCACTCCGCGGGGTCGGCCATGCGCTCAAGCGCATCGCTGGGGTATTGCGCAGGCGCGCTGCCAGCCCCGAGATAACCCACGCGCTTAGATCGTTCCCCCTTCCGTAGCTTGCGAACCGGCGTGGCCGGGGCAAGCAGCCTTAGGGCGGGCGCGCTCGGCTCGCACGGCTCGGGCGAGGAGTACCACCGGCGCACCACCAGGTGCTCGCCGTAGCGGTTGCGGCCCACAACCCCGCCGAGCAACTGCGCCAAGCGGTCGAATTCATCCGACCCGCCCGCGGTGAGGCGGTCTTGCACCGCAGCGTGTTTGCGCGTTGGCTTGAGCGCCGCCAGGCGCGCGAATCTATCTTCGAGGCTTGAACTCAATTTAAGACCTCCGGTCGCCACAGAGGCAAAGAGCTACAGAGATCACCGATTGTCTTCCTTTCTTTTGACCTCTCTGTGCCTCCGTGTCTCTATGCCTCCCAATCTACTCCTCCAGCCGCTCCAGGATGGCCAGTGCAGCTTCCTTCGCGCGCTCGCCATTCTCGCCCGCAGGGCCGACGCACGACGGGCAGCCCTTCTCACATGGGCAGCCAAGGATTAACTCGCGCGTCTTACGCACGAGCATGCCATGCACGCGATACAGCGGCTCAGAGAGGCCGATGCCGCCGGGGTAGGCGTCGTACAGATAAAGATTCGGCTCGAAGAGTTCCTTCTGTTCGGCAGCCGCATAGCCCGGAGTGTGGCTGAATTCCTGCGCTTCCTCCCGCCCGGTTTCCATGGCGGGCGAGGGAGGCCGTTCGCCAATGGCGGTGCCGAGGTCGCGGCGGTCGCACATCAGCAGCAGCGTGGCTACCGACTCAAGCGCGTAGAGCAAGCCGAACATGCCGTTCTGCCGCTCGCTGATCGTGAAGGGCAGTGACTCGACGAGTGGCCGTTCGAGCGTGATCCAATAGGCAGTGGTGTGCATCTCGTTTTCGGGCAGCTCGAGCTGGCCCGCGCCGACGTTTTCGTTGGTAAAGAATTTGATTTTCTTGAAGCCGACCACTTGCGAGCGCACCAGAACGTCGCCGTGCGCGCGATTCGCGGGCGCGGCGAGATGAGTTTCCTCGCCGATTTCGAGCACACGCACCTGGGTGTAGCGGATGGCGTCAGTGAAGTAGTCCACGTCCACGCGCTTCACGTAGGCCTTGCGCTCGTCGAAGTCCAACCGCTCGACGTGGTACTGCTCTCCCTGGTGGAGATAAATTGCTTTGGGATGGACGGCGGTGAGCGCGCTGGGGAAATCTACCTCACCGATCACCTCCGGTTGGTCCGTGATGTCGATGATGACGAAGTTGTCGGAAGTAACCGAGCGCAGGCTGATGGTATCGGCCGGATAGGCTTCTTGCGTCCAGTGCCAATGGTCTCCGGCGCGGTGGAGGAATCCAGCCTCGGCCAGCCGCTCGCAGAGCTGCCCCAGGCTCACGGCGCCGAATTTTTCTTCCGCGGAAAGCGGCAGCTCGAAGGCAGCGCACTTGAGGTGGTTGACCAGGATTTCTAGATTATCCGGCTGGATGAAGGCGTGCTCGGGCGAGCGGCCGAAGAAATAGTCAGGATGCTTGACGATAAACTGGTCGAGCGGCGCGGAACTGGCCACCAGCACTGCGCAGGAGCTGCCGCTGCGGCGCCCGGCGCGGCCCGCGCGCTGCCAAGTGGACGCGATCGTGCCCGGATAGCCTGCCATCACTGCCGCATCAAGCGTGCCGATATCGATGCCGAGCTCGAGCGCGTTGGTTGAAACCACGCCGCGGATGCGGCCTTCCCGCAGGCCTCGCTCGATCTCGCGGCGCTCGCCGGGCAGGTAGCCCCCGCGATATCCGCGGATCGTCTCGGGCTGGCCGGGCGGCTGCGGGTTCACGCGGTGGAGGTAGGTAAGCAGCACCTCGGTGTGCAGCCGGCTGTTGGCGAAGACGATCGTCTGCAGATTGCGTTTCAGAAACTCCTGCGCGACCCGCAAGGATTCGTTGATGTAGCTGCGGCGGATGCCAAGATTGCGGTTGACCACCGGTGGGTTGTAGAAGATGAAGAATTTTTCAGCGGCGGGCGCGCCGCTCGAGTCCAGCACGTCCACCTCTGCTTCCAGCAAGCGCGAGGCCAGCTCGCCAGGATTGGCGATGGTCGCGGAGGAGCAAATGAACTGGGGCCGGGAGCCATAGAAGCGCGCGATGCGTCCCAGACGCCGCAAAACGTTACAGAGGTGGCTGCCGAAAACCCCGCGGTAAGTGTGCAGCTCGTCGAGCACGACGTAGCGGAGGTTCTCGAACAGTCGCGTCCAGCGGGTGTGATGCGGCAGAATTCCGGTGTGCAGCATGTCCGGGTTGGTCAGGACGATATGGCCCTGCTCGCGGATGGCCTTGCGCGCGTCCGAGGGCGTGTCGCCGTCGTAGGTGAACACGCCGAAGCGGTCCCCCAGGCGCTCCGCGAGGTCGTTCAGTTCTGCGAGCTGGTCCTGTGCCAGCGCCTTGGTGGGAAACAAGTAGAGGGCGCGCGTGTCGGGGTCTTCGAGCACGGCGTTGAGCACTGGCAGGTTGTAGCAAATCGTTTTGCCTGAGGCGGTGGGGGTCACCACTACGACGTTCCGCCCCGCGCGGATAGCTTCGGCCGCCGCGGCCTGATGCGTGTAGAGTTGCTCGACGCCCTTGGCGCGGTAGGCGGCGATGAGTTCAGGCCGTACCCAGGCCGGCATTGGCGCCCATTGCGCCTCGCGCGCCGGGAGGTGGCGGAGAGCGGTCAGCACTTCGCCAGTGGATTCGCGCGTGGTGAGCTGCTCGACGATGTCATGTACTTGGGTCAGCCCAGCGGCCGGCGAGGGACGTACAGCTAGGGATTGGGGCATGGACTCTTCTTTCCGCCGTTCTATCTTCGCCTTTTATTCGCTTCTAGCCGCTAACCTACCACTCCACTGCCCATCGCGCAACCCCTTTTCATCGCGGGGGAGAGCAAAAGCGGCAGCGCGGCTCAAGTAGAACCCCTCGGTAACCCTCAGTGATGGAAGCGGCAGTGCGATTCCGGAGCCCTCCATTACGGTTGTCGTTGGACGCAGACAATTCCGGGCATGAAACCGCACACGGCTAGCAAAGGGAGTCACTCTACTGCTTCGGTGGCAGAGTTTGGGCAAGCTTACTCGAACAAATCGGGCTGCTCGCGAGTGATGCGAGCCCACAGCGGCTGGAACTGGAACCATCCCGCCATGTGGGTTCCGATCTGCTGCTTTGTCGCCGCCGCGTTGGCCGCGTCAATCTTCACCGGCTCGCCGGCGCCTTCAGCCAGAAGCTGGGCCTGGCAGCTCCGCTCCATGGTGATAAACCACCACACCGCCTCATCCACCGTGTGTCCGACCGTGAGGAGCCCGTGGTTGCGGAGGATCGCGGCTTTGTAGCTGCCGAGGGCTTTGGCGATTCGCTCTCCTTCGGACGTTTCGTAGACCACGCCGGTGAAATCGGCGAACAGGCCGTGGTCTTCGTAAAATGCGCAGGAATCCTGGGTGATGGGATCGAGCAAGCGGCCCAGCGAGGACCAGGTCTTCCCGTAGAGCGAGTGGGCATGCGCTGCGGCGACGACGTCCGCACGCGCCGCATGCACCTGGGAGTGGATCGCAAAGGCCGCGGCATTCACGGGATACTTGCCTTCCACCACCTCGCCGCGATGATTCACCAGGATCAGGTCAGAGACGCGGATCTGGCCGAAGTGCATCCCGAAAGGATTCACCCAGAAGTGATCCCGGCGTTCTGGATCGCGGGCGGTGATGTGGCCTGCCACTCCTTCATCGAAGCCGAAGCGGGCAAAGAGCCGGAAGGCAGCGGCAAGCCGCTGTTTGCGATGCTGCCGCTCCTCTTCCACGGTAGCAAAGGTCGGCGGTTTAGGAATGCTGAAAACGTTGGCCGGTACTCCGGACATGTGGGCCTCCTCCGCTTGCATTCACGGGACGAACTATATCGTCGGGATGCCCGGCCCGCAAGCGTGCGAAGAACCTGCGACCCAGCCGGCAACGTCAGTAATGGAAGCGGTAGCGCACTTCCCCTGAGAACTGGCGCGGGTTGTTGAAATGCGTCCCGCCGAAGGTATTGCTATCGTCCAGGAGAAAGTGCGTGTTGCCAAGGTTCAGCGCT
>Ga0209055_1000712_pt1 | contig 23081 bp, 28 predicted proteins | sample GraSoiAngelo_110_FD_185875 | JGI IMG/M metagenome (GOLD analysis project Ga0209055, IMG submission 185875) | Grasslands soil microbial communities from the Angelo Coastal Reserve, California, USA - 14_0903_12_30cm (SPAdes) (version 2) | ecosystem: Environmental > Terrestrial > Soil > Grasslands ... | reverse complement strand
GCTCGCGCGTCTGGGCCAGGAGCGTCTGGACCTCGTGCAGTTCCATTGGTGGGACTACCGCGTACCGGGCTACGTGGAGGCGATGCACTGGCTCGACGACTTGAGATCGGCCGGCAAGGTGGAGCTCATCGGCACCACCAACTTCGATACGGCGAGACTCTCGGAGATCGTCGCGAGCGGCGTGTCCGTCGCGACGAACCAGCTCCAGTATTCAGTGCTCGATCACCGGCCTGAAAAGAGCCTGGCCGCGTTCTGCGCTTCGCACGGCATCAGGCTTCTCTGCTACGGGACGCTCGCGGGGGGCTTCATCGGAGAGCGCTGGCTCGGCGCACCCGAGCCCCACCCGCCCTTTGCCAATCGCTCGCTGGTCAAGTATCGGCTGATCGTCGACGACTTCGGCGGCTGGCGCCGATTCCAGGAGCTGCTGGCCGTGCTCGATGCGATCGCGACGCGCCATCGCGTCAGCGTCGCGAGCGTCGCGATCCGGTACGTCCTCGACAAACCCGGCGTCGCCGGCGCGATCGTCGGCGCACGCAACGCCGCGTATCTCGACGACCTCGTGCAGGCCGTGACGCTGGACGACGGGGACCGCGCGGCGGTCGCGCGCATCGTGTCCCAGGCGACGGGGCCACGCGGCGACTGCTATGAGCTCGAGCGGGTCGAGGAAGGCCCCCACAGCATGATCATGTGGAAGAACCAGAACTCCGGCGGCGCGCCTGCCGACGGGCGCTACGCCGACGCACCGCCCGCCGCCGAAAGGGAGAGCCGATGAGCCAGACGGGCAGCGACGAATTCGAGCTCTACGACCTGCGGGTCGAGGTGATCGAGACCGGGAAGCCGTTCGTCATGCACGCGAAGCCCGGCGACACGTTCGACGTGATCGGCGGGCGCATCGTCTTTCCACCGGGACGCGAAGCGTCGTTCTCGCTCTACGCGATGCTCGCGGTGCTGCCGTTCATCCCGGCCAAGCAGCGCCCAACGCATCCCAACGACTGGATGACGACCGACACGGAGATCGCGAGCCCGGACCCGCACTGCGGCGCCCGCCTTCGCATCACGCGGCTGGGCAAGCGCCGCCTTCGCCACGCCGACTACAGCGCGGTGCCTCTCTAGGAGCGCGTCGCCTACGACATGACGGCGCCGACGCATCGTCAGGTCGAAACGACGCGTCGGCGCCGACTACGGCGCGCCGCCGAGGCCAGTTCCGTCAGTACCGCCGGGGCGAGTCGCCGGGAGTCGCCGGGGCGCGTCCTCGATCCTTCACAGCGAGGCCCGTCAGGACTTTGTCGCCGTTCTCCTCTCGATAGCTCGCGACGACCATCATGCCCTCTATCAGGGCACCGGGGCGGAGTGTCGCCCCCGCCGGCGTCAGCAGCTTGGTGCCGTCGGTGAGCGTGATCGCCGTTCCTGATACGTCGATGCTCTGAACCTGACCCTCGACCACCCTCTCGTCGGTCTGCTTGTCGTCTGCCTGCCTGTCCTCGGTCTGCGTCTGGGCTACCGCCCCGGTGGTGAAGATCATCGGAGCCACCACCAGGATCACCGCGAGCGTCTTGAGCATTTCCATGTTCTCAACTCTCTTTCCTTAATTTGACCGTGTGGTCCTCGGCCGAGCGCGGGGCCAGCGAGAACTGCCTGATCGCCGGCTAGCGGGTGTCGCGGCGAGAACGCGTTACGAGCGTCCGGGAAGGGATCTGAAGACACCGCGCCCGGGGAGGCGGAAGCTGCGAGGCGGGGACGACGTCCCGGGGCGCTTCATGCAGTCAGTCTCCGGCCGCGGTGAGCACTGGTCAAGGACTTCTCCTCGAGAGCGCGAAAATTATCTATGGCTAGAGGGTGCGAACGATGAGGGAGGCGCCGGTCACGAATAGAGCGAGCGCGATGACGCGTGCGAGCATCGCCGGGGCCACGCGCAACTGGATCCTGTGGCCGACCCACACCCCGATCCATGCGACCGGCAGGAGGAGGCCGACCGCCGTCCAGAGATTTCGAGTGAAGAGCAGGCCGGCCACGGCGAAGATGATCACCCGCAGGCCCACGCTCAGAATGACCATCTGCGAGATGGTCGCGCGCTGGGCTCCCGGATCTCTCAGCCGGCCGGTGAGATACGCCACGTACGGAGGCCCCCCCGTGCCGAACAGCGCACCCAGTACCCCGCCCACGACGCCAGCCGGCGCCGCCCATACCCGACTGAGTTGCCGCGACGAGCCCCGGCGGAGAACGATGTGGAGGGCATGGAGGCAGACGAAGATGCCCAGGGCGAGGAGCGCGATGCTCCGGGGAAGCTTCACGAGCAGCGTTACGCCCAGGGCGAGGCCCAGAAAGGTGAAGGGCACCAGGAGCAAGAGCTCGCGAGGATCGGCCTGCCTTCGGGTCTGAAAGCTGAGCACCAGCGCAGAGGCGAGGTCGAGCACCGAGGCCAGCGCCAGCACAAACGTGAGGGGAAGAAAGTGGGCGAGAACCGGGATGGTGATGGGCGATGCGCCGAATCCAGTGACGCCGAAGATGACATACCCGACAAAGACGATGAGCGCGGCGACGATGAGCACGGGCTCCCAGGGCATCAGGCGTCTCGTGAGATTCTACGTCTCGCCGAACGGAAGCACGAGAAGAACGGCTTCCGGTAAGCTGCGGGAGGCGCGCCCAATGTGGACACCTGGTCGGAGAGGATGATGAAGCCCGCGACGCACCGCCTGGTTATGCGCCTTCACGTCTTGCTGGTGCTCGTGACGGTATGCAGCGAGGTCGAGATCTCGGCAGGGCAGGAAGCGCTCCGGTTTTTGACAGTGGCGCCGGGCATCAGCCACGCGACCTTCGACGTGCGGCCGCCAGACGGTGAGCCCTTCTCAGGTCACGCCTTCCGAGTTGATCTTGGTGAAGCGGAGCTTCGCCTCGTCCCCGCCGGCGGCCCCTCGCCGCGACAACCCGTGGCGCAGATCGCCTCACCCTTCCCCGCTGTCGTTGCCGTGAATGCCAGCTTCTTCGACAACGATGGTCGCGCGATGGGCCTCGCGGTCAGCGAGGGACGACTTCTCGCCACGGGCAAGCGGGCAAGCTGGGGCGCCCTCGCGGTCAGCGGCACGGACGCGCGGATCGTCCTCGGCTCCGGGATCTCCGACCCCCTCGCTCATGGGCTCGTCGTCCAGGGCCTCCCCCGTCTCGTCATCGGCGGCAAGGTCCCGGGGCTGAAGCCGCAGCTGGCGGAACGGACTGCCGTCTGCGCCGCGGGCAGTCGCGTTGTCGTCGTCGTTGCGAGTAAGGCCGAGAGCACCGCCTTCGCGCGCTTTCTCGCGGAGCCGCCCGAGAAGACCGGGCTCGGATGTTCGGATGCCCTGAACCTTGACGGCGGTCCATCGACCCAGCTCGTGGTAAGGCTCCCGGCACTCACGCTGTCGCTGCCCGGTGGGTGGGGAGTGCCCAACGCGCTGGTTGCGACTCCCGGCAAGAGGTAGTCGCGGCCCTTCAGCCGCCTGGTCGAGCGCTGGCTACCCCTTCGCCTTGACGGTCCCCGTACACGGGCGCACACTCGATCACGTCTCTTGTATATGTGGACGCTACGGGAGAGAGGATCGACAGTGAAGACGGCAACTAGGGTTGTCGCGGCCTCGTTGGCCCTGTCGATAGGTGTACTGGTTGCGCCGGGCTTCGCCCTCGCCGGGCAGGCTCAAGGATCTCACAACGGTGGTCCTGTGGCCGGGGGCACTACCCTGGGAGTCAGTCGCCCGGTCGCGCTGCCATTCCCCCATCAGCCTTTCCCCGTCGTGGGGGGCGCTACCTTGGGAGTCAGCCGCTCGGTCGCGGTACCATTTCCCCCGCAGCGTTTCGTCCCACGCCAGTTCATCCGACCGTCATTCCCGGTCGCAGTGGTGGCCGGGGCTCCCGCCGTTGCGTACGCGGCCCCCGCTTATGACCAGGCGTACTATCCGCCGCCTTACTACGATGCGCCGGTGAGCTATGCGCCACCGAGCGGGACGGTCTCGCTTGCACCCGATCCCGTGCAAAACGTCGTGCAATTCCCGACCGGGCGCTACGAGTTGCGCGGCGACGGGGTATCGATGCCGTACACGTGGGCGTGGATCCCGAATCCACCGATGGCGCCGCCCGCTGCGACCCCTACATCGGTGCCCGCCGCTCCCACCGCTCCGCCGGCCGTTGAGCAGGGCTCAGCCCGCAGGCCGTCACCGCCGCGTGCGGGCCATCTCTATCGCTGGATCGATGAGCAGGGCGCCGTGCACTGGACCGATCGGCTCGACGCCGTCCCCGAGCAGTACCGCTCCCGGGTCAAGCAAACCTCGCCTTCCTGATCGCCAACCGTCAGCCGCTCCTGCCGACCGGCGGGCCTGTGGCCTGTCACGGTCCGCCTCTTCGGCCCGGTGTCACGAGGCCGGCGAACCGCGTGACCAGCGCCGCTTCGTCGAGCCCTGCGGCGCCGGCCAGGGCGCGGACCTGCTCGGGATCCTCGAGGTCCGCCCGCGTGAGCCGGATCATGTAAGCGGCGAGCATCTGGTAGGCCTCCGAGTTGACGTCGACGTGGCGCACGCGGAACCGCCCCGTCCTGGAATCGATCAGGTCCCGGAATGGAACCGGAACAAACGCCTCGCCCTGTATCGTCGCCATCGCTTCCGTGCCACCCTCGATCAGGAATCGAGTCGCCCAGTAGCCGAGACTCCGGCAGTAATGGATATCGAAGCCGCCCGGCGGGGCGCAGCGAAGCTCGTAACCGATGTCTTTGGCGACGATGCTGCACGTGATCTCGCGCGCCCGCAGGCTCGTGGAGACGCGCTCCTTGAGCAGGCGCGAGAGCTCGAGCTCCGCCAGGCGGACGTTCCCGTAGGGATCGCGCTCGACGTGTCCCAGCGTATCGGGATCCAATCGCTCGATCAGCCCTTCGGCAAGCAGGGCGACGCCGTGCTCCTGGCCCCGGGCGCGTCGCTTGATGATCGCCCCCTCGAGAATGTCGGCGATCTGATCGAGGGCGAGCGCGCCCTCGGGAAACTCCTCCCCGATGACGGTCAGCGTCGCGCCGGCCGCGCTGCCGATGCCGAGGGCCAGGTGCCCGGCATGACGGCCCATGATCGTCACGAAGAACCACTTGTCAGTCGTCGCGGCGTCCTTCATGAGATTACGCACGAGGTCCTTGCCCACGTCGACCGCGGTCGTGTAGCCGAACGTCGGGACTCCGGCCGGGAGCGGTAGATCGTTGTCGATCGTCTTGGGAACGTGGGCGACTGCGAGCTTGCCCCCCAGTACGTGCGCCACGGCCGCGGCGCCGGACGCGGTGTCGTCGCCGCCGATCGTCAAGAGGTACGAGGCGCCGAGGCGCTGCAGCGACTCCGCGACGTTCTGGAGCGTCGCGGCAGATCGTGATGGATTCGCGCGGGAGGTACGAAGAACCGAGCCCCCTTCGAAGTGGATCCGCGAGAGCGAGGCGATCTCGAGCTCCTCGACATGGCCGAGGTCCTTCCGCATGAGCCACTGGTAGCCGTCGTGGCACCCAAACACGCGGAGCCCGCGGTTGCGAGCCTCGATCGTGGCCGCGGCGATGACTGCGTTGATACCGGGCGCCGGGCCACCGCCGACGAGGATGGCGAGGGCTTTCGTGCTCACACTGCGCTCCGCTCGAGCTCTCGCGTATCCGCGAGGCTCTCCTTGCCGGGCGCGATCAGAACGCCTGCTGTGTCCCTGAGGGTCGTTGCAGACATCGGCGCCTCCCTGCCCTGTCGGCCTTTCCTGGCCCAGGCACTTTCAGGGTACCGAGCTATGCGAGCCCGAAGGCCGAAATGGTGCCAGGACCAGCTGGGTCACGTCGATTGAGTGGCTTGTGCAGGTAACCGACCGCCCGCGCGATCAGCACTGCACCACGCGAGCGCGTCACCGAAGCGTTGGACCGGAATCGGCCTCGGGAATACCTGCGGACGATTCCCGCATGGCCTCCTTGAGTGCCTGAACTGCAGTCTCGATCTCCTGCCTCAACAGATCTGCGGCCTCGCCCGGCTCGTAGCTCTCCTTGACCAGGCGTTCCGAGACAGCACGTACTGCCTGCGCCCGGCGCCGTACCTCCTCTGAGATCATGTCGCACTTGTGGAGATGCGCGCGGACGCCGTCGGTGAGGTCTTGACGACAGTGAGGGCAGAGATTCGTATGGCCGCGAAGGTCTGAGCCGAGCTCTGACACGCAGAAGCTGCTGGCGCAGGGCGCACACTCAACAGAGTGGTCACAACAATGGAGGAAAAGAAGCGCGCGCTCCTCGGTGCTGAGCACCCGAGGCCTTCGGCAATCGACGTGGGCCAGGCCGCCAGCGCGGAACATGATGGTGTCTCCCGGCCCGATCGTTCGGGCGCAGCGGGTACACGCCCACGCTAGCTGTTCCATCAGCTGAAGCCTCGGCGAAGGAGAATAGCACGGCGGCCGCCAGGAAAGACCATTAGATGTCTATAGGTAATCACCTGATTGACGGGGTCTCTCTCCCCTATGGATACTGAGTTTGGATGGACGCCGACGTCGTGCGCCAACTGATCCACCGCAGGCTTGAGGACGGTCGCCTGCCGCACGGCCGCATGGCGGAAGTCCGAGCTCAGTCAGGCGACGGGCAGCTGTGTGACGGATGCGGAGCGGACATAACGACGAGGCAGACGGCAGTGTCAGGGCTCGCCGCGGAGGATTGGAGCCCCCTTCAGTTTCACGCCGACTGTTTCGACATCTGGGATGTCGAGCGAGAGGCACCGGGGCGCGATCAAGGGATTTACTCGCGACGATTTGCGGTAGTTTCCCGATTTCCGCATAATTCCTCGTCCTTCTAGACTTCGATCCGATGGTGACGCGACTGCGCCGCGCACACCGCCTTTATATCGTCGCCTTGCTCATGTCAGCCACCCTGGCGTTGCCGGCGACGGCTCGATCCGCGGAGCCGCAGGTCGGCGTGGTCGCGATGCTGCTGGGAACGGCGATGGTCACGCGCGCGGCCCTCCCGGGGCCGGCGCCGCTCAGGTTCAAGGACGATGTCTTGCTCCGCGATCGCATCACGACGGCGGAGAAGTCCGCCGTGCGTGTCCTGCTCGGCGGCAAGGCCACCGTGACAGCGCGCGAAATGTCGGTCCTCACGATCACTGAAGTTCCGGGCACGTCGACGATCTCCCTCACGGCCGGCCGTACAGCCGTGGCCGTCAGCAAGGCCCGAATGAAGCCGGGCGAGACCATCGAGATCAAGACGCCGAACGCGGTCGTCGCGGTCCGCGGGACTTTCGTCATCGCCGAGGTTTCGCCGGGACGTTCGACGATCACGATCGTGCGCGGTCTCGTCGAGGTCACCAAGCTCGACCCGGCGAGCGGGAGGCCGGTAGGACCAGCGGTCAAGGTCGGCGCGCTCGAGCGACTCATCGTGACGGACGCCAGGCCGCTTCCAGCACCCCAGGCCGTTGCGCCCGAGGCGGCCAAGAACCTGGCGTCGGACTTCACTTTCTTGCCGAAGGACGCGCCCGCGGCGAGCGTGGCCGCGGTGAACCAGGAGGCGAAGCAAGCGTCGATGAGCGACGCGGCGCACACGGTGAACAGCATCCCCCCGCCAGCCATCGGGACGCTGACCGGTAGTGTGAGCACGACCGCGACCACGAGCATCGGCGCCGCCGCTGGCCCGACCACTCCGACCGACGCGAGTATCCCGATCAGCCCCACGGTCGCGCCCGGCGGGAGCGTCCTGAGCCCGCTCATTCCCACGGCGACGCAGACGGTCACCAACAGCCTTCTCCCCGGACGACGGCCCAAGCCGTAGCCCGGCGGCCGAGCGCGCCCAGCACGGGCTACTCGATCACCGGTCTGGCCGCAGCAGAAGCGTTCTTCGGCGGCGGCGCACGAGCAAAACCTCGCGCGAGCGTCACATCCGCACGCGGTGTCGAGCGACGCAAGGATAGTCACGCCCGGGAGTGCAGCCGCGTTCGCCCGAGATAATTTCCGGATCTTCTCGACCGAGCTTCATCCGGAATTGTGCTGGCACGTCATTGGCACCTCGCGTCGTCAAGATGAAAGCAATTTGCGCGTGGTGCGAGAGCGAGGGCCGGCCCAGCGATCTAGGTGAGCGAGAGCCGTTCCACAACCCCGCGGTGACACACTGCATCTGCGCATATCACCGAAAACGGCTCCTCGAACTCCTTCCGTCGAAGTCATTTCCGGATGCCGAACTGCTCATCGTCGTGCGCCCAAACGACACGGCGCTCCACGACTATCTCCAGCGGGCGTTCGCCGGCCTGCGTGGTGTGAAGGTGATCATGGAGCGACGGGTGGCGGATCGCCGATCGGCGCAGTCCCCCGTGGCCGACGAGCGCCGACTGGTGAGAACGCGGCGGATTCGGGAAGGCGAAGTTTCTTCGCTCGGCTACACTGTCGTGCGATTCACGCCGAAAGCCAGCACTCGATCTCGATAGGGTCGGCGGAAGAGTCCCGCCGGGACAGCGCGAGTGCCTTGTGCGATGGGCTCGCGGATTCTGAGATCGCCTTCATCCGCCTCATACTCGCCAGTCTCATCGACGATGCGATCGCCAAGCTTGAGCTCCATCGGGAGGACGCGGGTCGTCGTCGGTGTTCAGGCCGCGGGCTTCGCGGGCTTCGGCTCGGCATCGGCGATGACTATACCTGCTCCGCTATTGCGAGAGAAATGACGATAGGACATACTCAGCGACGTCGGAATGGCTCGACCGGGCCCGAACTCTGCGCGTTTCACCATCCTCATCATCGACGATGACCCGGGGTTCCTAGACCTGGCCAACGAGCTGCTATCGGGGGATGGGCATCGGGTCCTCGTCGCCTCGAGCGGCCAAGACGCACTGGCGATGGTTCAGGCGATCCGCCCTGACCTGATCCTCCTCGACTACTTTATGCCGGAGATGAACGGTCTGACCGTGCTCGAGCGGCTGAAGGCTGACGCGACGACGCGCGGGATTCCAGTGGTTGCACTCACCTCCGGGACCACGGAGGATGCGAACAGGCTCAGCCGGGCCGGATCTGTCGGCTTCATCCTGAAACCCTTCGAGCCGGCAGAATTTCTCCGCCTCGTCACCGGCATCCTGAACGCGACTGTTGGCAGAAGTCGCCGCCGCATCGAGGGCGCCGAATGAAGTCCTAGGGCCGTCTCTTGGCCGAGGTCGACGTGCAGTGAACCTACCGTGGTCGAAATGGTTTCGGCGGCTAGTTGCTTTGGCATTCGTATTCTGCGCACTTCCGACAAACGTCTTCGCTCAGGTCCCGGTTGATCGGGACATTTACGACGTGTGCTCTCTTTGGGAAGGCGTCTTGCGTCAGGTCAACGGAGGGGTGGTGACCGGCTCTGAGATCCGAACACAAATGCAGGCGGCGGAAGCAGTACGGCCCCGGCTGGGTTGCGGTCTGCGAATGAACGCCCGCTACGAATCGCGGTTACGGCAGCTCAGGAGGATGAATGGTGCGGATGATCAGCATCCACGAATATGATCTGAGACCGGGAAGCGGCGCAGAGCGATTCGAGCAGGCGTTCCGGGCTGCCGAGGCGCGCGGCCTGTTCGAGTTGCCAGGTCTCACGGCCCATCATTTCGCGAAGGGCGTGAAGGGCGCAAGGCAGGACGCCTACGCCGCCGTGTGGATTTATGAAAGTCGTGAGGCCTGGGAGCGGCTGTGGGGCACTCTGGAGCGCCCGCTTGGGCGCACGGAGTATCCGGAGAAATGGCGGATTTGGGAAGAGGAGCTGCTGGCCCCCATCCTGAGCAGCCATCCGGACGCCATCACGTTTACGGCGTATGAGGAACTACGCCCGGGTGTCTAGACGCCAGCAGCCCGACACCGTGGACCCGCGCGGGCCGCCACGCGGGGCGTTCAGCGTGCGGGATCGCCGTCGACGGGCGTCACGCGCTCTGGGACCACCCCTCGGGCGGATCGCAGGAGCTCAAGGTCTTTTGATGCTGCCGTCTCGTTGTGCCGCAGGCCGCCCGGGATGTAAAGCGACTCGCCCGACTGGATACGCAGTTTCTGGCCGTCCTCGAACTCCAGGTCAACCCATCCACTGAGCATGTACACGAACTGGCCCTCGCAGACGTGGTAGTGCCACCCAGTCGGCTGCGTCATTCCGTCGGCCCCGATCGTGACCTGGGCTCGGATCTTCCCACTGCTCGCGGCCGTGACGCCGAGGTCGCGGTACTTGAAGAAGGAACGCCGACCGGCCACCAGGGGAGCGGTGGTTGGCGTCGCGTACGCCAGTTTGCCCGGGGGGTTCACGGCTGCCGGCTGTCCGATCGGTGTGCGCGCGTCGTTCATCACGGAGGCCTCCTCTGAGTTCGTACCGCCAATACTACCCGATCCATGCGCACATTGAAGTCCAGACCATCGGCGAGACATGCTCGATCTCCGGCCGGTCGCGGGCGACGTGGTGCCGACCGAGGTTAACGCGGGTGCAGACTGGGCCTCCGGTAGTCACGGCGTGGCCTGGCGCGTGTAGAGTCGGGCCACGACGTCTTCGATGTCGGGCTCGAGCACTGAGATGTCACGTAGTGCCGCCGCTTGCGCGAGCCGACTCACCAGATCTCCCGCCGCCGTGGTGCTGTCCAGCGCGTACGTGATCCGCCGCCCGTTGGCTTGCATCGACTCCACCATGACCCCCGGCAGCGCCAGCGGAGTCGCCAGCGGCTCGTCGAGATCGACGACCAGACGGCGGCGGGAGCCGTACCGGGCGTGGAGCTCATCCAGTGAGCCATCGTGCACGATGCGACCCTGATCGATCACGACTAGACGCCGGCACAGCCGCTCGATGTCGGCCAGGTCGTGCGTCGTCAGCACGATCGTCGTATCGCCGGCGGCGCCCAGCGCGGCGAGGAACGCGCGCACAGCCTGCTTGCTCACCAGGTCGAGCCCGATCGTCGGCTCGTCGAGGAACAGCACCTCGGGCCCGTGCAGGAGTGCCGCCGTGAGCTCGCCCCGCATCCGCTGGCCGAGCGAGAGCTGGCGGACTGGGACATCGAGGAAGGCGTCGAGATCGAGTAGCCGCCGGCAGTGGGCCAGCCGGCCGGCGTGCTCCGTGGCCGGCACCGCGTAAACGTGGCGCAGCAGTGCGAACGAGTCCCGCAGTGGCAGATCCCACCAGAGCTGCGAGCGCTGCCCGAAGACGACGCCGATGCGCCGGGCCAGCCGTGTGCGTTGAGGCACCGGCTCGAGACCGCAGACCCTCACCTGCCCCGCGGACGGGTAGAGGACGCCTGTGAGCATCTTCAGGGTCGTCGACTTGCCTGCGCCGTTCGGGCCGATGTAGCCCACCATCTCCCCGCGCTGTACGGTGAGAGCGATTCCGTCGACGGCGGCGACCATGCGCGTGCGCCGGCCCAGCCATCCCGATTTCACGCGGACGGTGAACTCCTTGCGGAGGTCGCGCGTCTCGATGACGGTCACGAGCCGGTGCTCCGATAGTGCCGAACGCCGGTCCGCCACAGGAGTCCGGCGGCAACCGCCGCCATGACGGCTATAGCCGGCGCGGCATAGCCGAGGAACGCGGGCGCGCCGAGCGGGTCGGGGCGGTCGACCAGCGCCAGCGTCGGATAGTACGCCACGAAGGCGAACCCAACAGCGTAGGCGAACAGCCGGCGGAACAGCGCGCCGTAAATCGTGATCGGATACTGCGTGAAGTTGAGTCCGCCGTAGGTCAGGCCGTTTGCAATCTCACCGGACTCGATCCACCAGAACGCCACTGTGGCCGTGGCCACGAAGACAGCCCCGAAGATCACGGCGCCGGCGATGGGCGTCATCAACAGCAGCACCAGCCGCGCTGGCGTGAACTCCACCGGCGCCTTGGCCGCGGCCAGAACCAGCATCACGACGCCGAACGCTACTCGCCCGACCCGCCGCGTCGCCACGTCCATCGCGACCAGCTGGGCAAGCGAACTCAGCGGGCGGACGAGCAGCGCGTCGAAGAGGCCGCTGCGCACGTACTGGCGCAGGCGCTCCACGTTACCCACCACCAGGTCGGCCGTCGCGAAGGCGCAGGTGGCCAGCGCCGTCATCAGGAAGACCTCGGCGAAGCTGAAGCCGCCCAACGTCGGGGTCACCCGAAACAGCACCACAACGCTCACGATGTCGAGGACACCGAACAGCACGCTGCCTGCCACGTCGACGGCGAGCGACGCGCGGTACTGCGCCTGGCTCCGTACCTGTGCCTCCAACAGATGGCGGTAGGCCATTAGCGTGGAATTAGCCACCCTGGATCACCAGCTTGCGCTCGCCGCGCCTCTGCACCCAGCGGCACAGGGCGAGGAGCGCTACGACCCAACCCCCTTGCACGCCGAGCAGCCCGAGCTGCATCGTGGGCGAGCCGCGCTCGACGAGGATGTCGAGAGGAATCTGGATGACCGACGGGAACGGGGTGGCGACGATCAGGCCAATCGCCATCGCGGCCGGAAAGAACCAGACGGGGAAGTACAGGCCGCCGAGTATCCCCGAGGTCAGCGTCCAGGCGGTTTGGGGGCCGCGGACGTCGAGCAGCCAATACGCCGCGGCGTTCACGAGGTAGCGGCAGGAGAAGCAGACGATCGTGGCCAGAAGCATCGAGCACGCGAACAGCGCGTAGGTGACCGGTCGCCTCGGCGCATAGAGGTCGAATGCGAGCGCGCCAACGACCACCGGCACCACGAAGCGCGTGAGGACAGCGTAGCCGGCCCGGCCGAGATCGGCGGCGAGCAGCTGCCAGACCGGGTCGATCGGGCGCAGAAGATCGGTGATCACGTCGCCGGTGCGGATGCGCTCGGCGAATTCGGGCAGCGCCCAGAGGAGGACCACGCCGATCAACCCCTGCCCGGCCCAGACGAAGGTGGCCAGCTGCGCCTCGTCATAGCCGGCCACGGTGCGGGTGCCCGCCTCGATGACGGCCAGCATCACGGCGAAGCGGAGGAATCCGAACACCGAGTTGGTGACGACAGCCGCCACCATCGCCTGGCGATAGGTCGCGTACCGCTGGAACCCCGCCGCCGCCAGCGCCCAGTACGCACGATAGGAAGGGGCGCGCGATCCGGTTGCATCGGGCGCCAGGCTCTCGTCTCCTCGCACAACCGCGACAGCATATACCGGGCGAGGCCCCGATGTCGGCGATCGGTGGCCCCGCTAATTGGGCCTACACCCGGCGCCCGCCCGCGCATGAATAACCATGGCCACCTCGGTGGAGGATGGCTGGCGAGAGTCTAGTCGAATACCAAGGCACGCACCGGCACAGCGCCCGTGCAAGTGCACTGCTCGCCGGGGCTACGGAGATAAATGCGCGCAGCTAAGAGTCAGTCCTGGCTCTGGACGATGCCGGTCACGACAAACTCGGTTTCGGCGGGTCGGCCAAACACCGTCACCACGTCACCGCGCTGCAACAGCCCTCGGATGGTGGCGCTGATGCCACGCAGTAGGAACGTAACCGCTTTGCCGTCGGTCATCCGGACCACCACCGCGGCGCCGGCCAGCGACTCAATGCGGCCGTGGATGCGCTCGGACCGCACCAAAGGAGCATCCGCCGGTGCAGGCGCACTTTCGGGCGGGTAGATCACCTGGGCCGCGAGCTGATCAGGACGAGACCCTTCGAAGCCGACGAAGGTCACCGCAGCCCCTCGTTCCACCGTAGGAATACGTGAAACCGCGCGGAGGTCGGCGTAGCACACGGTCCCCTCGTCGCTCTTGACCACCGCCACGGCAGCGTCAGGGCTGAGTCTCGCCGGGTGGAGGAGCGTTCCAGAGACAACGCGGAAATCGTTGGGTGCTGCAAGAGCAGATGGCAGAGAGGGAGCAACAACCTGAGCGATGGTGAGAATGAGGAAGGCGACCACACGGCTCATAGCGAACTCCCCGCGGCATGCCGATAGACAGCCTATCGCTCCAGTCAGTCTAGTCGAGGATCATAGTGAGAAACTAACTTTCCGGGGGACGGCCAAATGCGCCTCTGCCTCCTACCAGCGTACCCATCGCTCGAACACCAGCGGCAAGCTGGGCTCGGGAGGTAGCCCAGCCAAACGGGCGAGCTCGTCGGCGGCGAACCACACAGGAATCGTGAACGCGAGAGCATGCGACACGGCGTGGTTAGCGCAGATCAACGCAAACCCAGTCCCCGATGCCCAGGAAGGCAACGCCCAGCGGCCCGAGCCGCTCAGGCTGCCAAGAAAGCCCGGGTGTGCTCCAGGAACTGGTTGAAGGCCGGCTCGGTCTCGAGGAACAGGTGGTTGCGGCCCGGCAGGGCCACGAACCGGGCGCCTGGGATGCCGGCCGCCATGCGGCGACCGGCCTCGAACGGAACGCGAGCCTCATCGCGCGTGTGCAGCACGAGCGTCGGTACGCTTACCCGCGGGAGTAGCGCGGTGACATCGGTCTCGCCATTGGTCTCATAGATCCGCGCGGCAACTTGCCCCGATACGGTCATCCGCTGCAGCTCGTTGAACCAATCGGCCTGTTCCTTGGTCGCGCCGGGCATGAACTGGGAGGTGAACAGCTGACGAAAAGCCGGGTTCTCCTTGCCCCAGCCCAGGCGCATCAACGTCAGCATGGCAGCATCCTCTTCCTTTTCGGCCGCGCTGCGCGCGCGCTTGTTCCAGCCCACCGCGAAGCCGCCGTAGAGGATGAGATGCGACACTCGCTCGGGATGGCGCACCGCGTAGGCGATCGCGACCGCGCAGCCCTGGGAGATGCCGAGCAGGGCGAACCGCGCGACCTTCGCGGCGGTGGCCACCGCCTCCAGATCACCCACGAAAGCGTCGAACGAGATGTCGTCGACGGTCCGGTCCGACAGCCCATTGCCGCGGGCGTCATAGCGGACCAGCGTGTGATCCTTCGCCAGCTCTCGATAGAGATGCCGCCAGATCGGGCTCTCGAGATCGAATTCCAGGTGGGTCATCCAGTTGCCCGTTTTCATCAAGGGCGGTCCCTGGCCGATCATGGAGTAGGCGAGCTGGACACCGTCGGGCGCGGTGCAGAAGTGAATCTCCTGCTTTAGGTCGACGGCATTGGGGGCGGTCACGCCGGGTCCGACGTTGCGATCCACGGGCGCGATCGCGAAGACGTCCACCGGCTGCGCGATGTTCTTCAAGGTGCGCGGGCCGAGCGCCTGGAAATCCGCCTTGAGCGCGCGGCTCACCTGGTCGAACACCTGGCGGGAGATACAGATGCCGCCGGGCTCCGCGATTCCCTCGAGCCGCGCCGCGACGTTGATGCCGTCGCCGTAGATCCGGGCCTCGTCGTGGATGACATCGCCCAGGTTGATGCCGATGCGGAACAGCATGCGGCGTGACTCCGGCACCGCCTCGTTGCGCGTCGCCATGATGGTTTGGATCTCGACCGCGCACTCGGTCGCGTTGATCACGCTCGAGAACTCGGCCAGGATGCCGTCCCCGGCGGTATCGATGATGCGGCCGCCGTAGCGGCCGACCAGCGGCAGGATCACCGCCTGGTGCCCCTTGAGGTCGCGGACCGTCGCGGCCTCATCCTCGCCCATGAGGCGACTGTAGCCGGCGATGTCGGCGGCGAGGATGGCGGCGAGCCGGCGCTTCATCGAGGAGTGGTCGTCCGTCATCTGTTCTCCTGTGCAGCTGGGAGGCCGTTGGAGCTGGCGATGCTCTCGGCGGCGACGCCCTTTCGCCGTCGCCCACCTTACGCCTGCCCCACCGCGCGCCACGATCGCGCCCCCGGCGGTCGAAGTCAAGCGCCTCCGGGAGGGCGAGCGAGGCGGCTACGTTCCCCGTCGCGGCGGCGAGCGCGAGGGCTCCGCCGAGGGAGACGCAAGTGTCGAATGCTCCCGAGCTATAGATGTGGGAGTAATTGGCTCCCGGGCTGGGCTCGAACCAGCGACTTCCTGATTAACAGTCGAGGGCCGGTGCAAAGCCGGCCCTCATCGCTTCACGTGGCGTTCAGCGCAAATCAACGCGAGCCCGTCTCCCGTTAGGACGGCAACGGTTATCCTCGGTTATTTTTGCTCCCTAGAACTCGCGCGGTACTGAGATCTGCCGGTCAGGGGGGCGAGCGGCAGGACGCCCGTCGAGCCCGTCAGTGCAGGATTCCCGAGCGCGAATGCTTCGCGGCCGCTTGGCCCGCCTTACGTCTTCTTGCGGAAGTTTTCAGGCCACACTGGCGACGCCCGCGTGAGCCGCCTCGAAAGGAGCATAGGGGTGTTGCACCGAGGAGGTCTACCATGCGTCGAGGGAAAACCGGACTGGGTGATGAACGGTCGCTCTTCACTCTCGGCGGGCCCGTTGGCGCCGAGCGGCTGAGCACGTGGACGCGGAGCGAGGCAAGGAACCTGCTGCCTCAACGTCCTGAGGAAACCTTCCGGCACCTGAGGACGCTCTTCAAGCGGCTGCGCGGTGCCAATGTCCTCGCCGTCCAGTCGCCACACGCAGTGGAGTTCACGGAGGGCCGGGCCTTCGACGTCGTGCTATACGGGCTCACGCCTGCGGCGGCAGCAGCCGCCAGTGCCATCAGTCTCGCCCGTCTGCCATTTCGCGTTGGGCGCGTCCCCGTCGCGGGGGAAGCTCAGCCGATGGAAGTCAACGACCTTCAGCTCTTGGATACCGAGCCGTTCAACGTTTCGCGGGACCATTTCGCCATCGAGCGCGTGCCCGACGGCGTTCAAGTGCGCGACCGTGGCAGTTTCGTCGGTACCATCGTGAACAGGGTACAGATCGGGGGTCATCACCGCGTGGCCACCGTGGCCACCGTGCCACTTGCCGTCGGCGAGAATGAGGTCGTGGCCGGCGGCCCGAGGTCGCCCTTCCGGTTTCGCGTGGTCGTGTCGCTCCGGCAGTTGAGCGCCTAGCCTTCGTTGGGCCTGTAGCCCTCGCACCGTGACTGACTGCCTCGCCCTGCTCCTCGCCACTCTAGCGTCTCGCCACCGCCCATAGTTCGGGTCTGCTAGACACCCGCCAGCCATCCCAACCGAGGGTTCGCTCGCAGCACCTCGCATGCTTCCGGAGGCGCATCCGTAACTCGCTTGACCTAGCGACGGTTCATTCCATACTGTGCCGATCCGAAGGGGGGATCGTATGCTGAAGCATTCCCTGTTCGTTCTTGTTGGTCTCATCATCGTTGGATGCTCCTCCGCGCAGAACACTCCGGGGCAGGATGCCATGTGGGTGGCGTACCATCAGTGCCGGTTCGATGGGGAGGTTCCGCCGAATGTGCAATTGATCCGCGTCGAACCCAATGGGCACGGATGGTACCAGACCTATAGCAGCTCGTATGGAGGGGCCATTTTCGAGCGCTGCATCACCGAGAAGGTTGGTGCCAAGGCAAGCACACAGGTGGAACCTGCACCTCCAACGCTAGGCCCATGATCGCGCCTTCCGTGCCCTAAGGATGACTGACCCACGCGGCCAACCCCTCCGCGCCGCAAATGGCCCAGCCGACGTGGAGCGCATTGGAGAGAGCAGCCGGATCATTGAACATCGAGCTTCAGAAAGTCGAGGTGCGGAGCTCGAACGAGTTCGAGCGCGTCTTTTCAAGGATAGGCAAGGGTCGCGTCGACGCGGTGGTGGTTAACCAGGATGCGTTGTTCAACGCCAACGTGAGCCTGATCGCGGATATAGCGATGAGGAAGCAGCTCCCCTCGTCCGGGACAAGGGATTTCGCTGAGGCCGGCGGCGTACTCGGCTACGGTTTCAATGCCTCTACGAACAATCGCCGCGCGGCGCATTTTGTGGATAAGATTCTCAAGGGTGCCCAGCCCGCCGATCTCCCCGTCGAGCAACCTACCAAGTTCGAACTGGTCATCAACCTGACGACCGCCAAAGCCCTGGGCCTGACGATTCCTCAGTCGCTTCTAGTGCGAGCCGACAAGATCATCCAGTGATCAACCGGCGAGCATTCATGTGTGGGCTCGCGCTGGGGACGCTGGGCGCACCATTTGCGGACAGGCCGAGCAGACCGTACGAACCTATCGAGTCGGCTTCTTATCGAGCATGCCTATGCCTCTTCATGGGCGGACCCAACTGATGGAGGCGTTCGAGCAAGGCCTGCGTGAAACGGGTTCACCCCGGGCCTGAATCTGACAATTGAACTCCGATCTCCCCGGGCTGGGCTCGAACCAGCGACTTCCTGATTAACAGACGAGGGCCGGTGAAGAGCCGGCCCTCTCTTCTTCCGCATAGTTGCGCGTAACCGCTGAATCAGCCGACGCGCTCGCCGGCCACGCGCTCGCGGCAGAGAAGTACTCTGGGGACAGGCGCGCACGCACGACCACATCGCTGCGTGCGGCGTTTAGCGCAAATTCACGCAAACTGTCCCCGCCGAGCCGGCTGGCTGCGTTTGCCCGCACGGGCACGTGATGGTACATGAGGGCCATGACCCACGACCGACTTGTGCTGACCAACGCGAACGTCATCGACTGTGTGGGCGAGCAGCCCATAGCCGGTGGCAGCGTCGTGATCGAGCGAGGACGGATTGCCGAGGTCCTCGACGGGAGCCATTCGGCCGACACGCGCAACGCCGACGTGATGGACCTGGGCGGCGCGTATCTCTTGCCGGGACTCTGGGATGTCCATATTCATCCCGACTATCTCGCAGAGACAGGCGCCAGCGTTGTCGACCAAACCATCGTGTTTGGCCAGCGCCTCATGGAGGCGCTGACGGAGGCGGGCGTCGTAGGCGTGCGGTGCGCCGGCTCAGCGCACTTCATGGACGTGGCCTGGAAGCGGGCGTTCGATACAGGCCAGTACGTGGGCCCGCGTGTGTTCGCGGCCGGCCACTTCCTAACCAGCACGGGTGGCCACTTCCTGACGTCGGGCCATGCGCTCGAATGCGATGGCCCGTACGGCTTTGTCCGCGCGATCCGGGAGCAGATCAAGAACGGCGTTGACCACGTCAAGCTCAACCTCACGGGTGGGATCATGGGCCCGTCCTGGGACCGCCACTGGCAGTCGTTTCTCCTCGACGAGGAGCTCGAGGCAGCGTTCGCAATCTGTCGCGCCCGCGGTTTTCGTGTGATGGCGCATGCCGCCAACCCCGACGCGGTGAAGATGGCCGTCCGGCTTGGCGCGCACAGCGTCGAGCACGGCTACATCATGGATCACGAGTGCGTCGAGCGGCTCCGCGCAAGTGACACCTGGTATGTACCCACGCTGGCGATCAGCCACCTCACCCCGGATCAGGCGAGCGATCCATGGGAGAAACGATGGGTCGAGCAGCGGAACCTCTCAGCCGACCTGTGTGAGCGCGCGGACCTGGCTTCCGGTGAGCACCGCGAGTGGTTCCGGCGAGCGCTCGCGGCCGGCGTGAGGATGGCGCTGGGCTCTGACATCCGCCCGCTCAAGGAGGCGGCGCTGCTCGAGCTGGGCCTGTGGGTGAAGGACGGAGCGACTCCGCGGCAGGCTCTTCTCGCCGCCACGCGCGATGCCGCTGAGCTCTGCGGTGTGGGCGCTGAGCTCGGAACGATCCAGCCGGGTAAGCTCGCCGATCTTATCGTCGTCGACGACGATCCGTTACGGGACATCACGAACCTACGGCGGCTGCGTCTCGTATTCAAGGAGGGCCGCCTCGTCTCTGACCGTCGTTCGGGGGCAATCGGTCGGCGGAAGGATCCCTAGCGCTCCACGAAAGGGGTGTCGCATGGCCCGCCGCACAGTATGCGGATACCTTGTCTACCTCGTCCTGGCAATTCCAGCCAGCTCCGTCAAGTCGGACCCATACGCAGGGAGTCTTCCGAACTGAGGTTGTCTCAGAACTCCTCGAAGGAGTTGGCTCCCCTTCGTAGACACATATCGAACTCTTTGCGTAGCTCCCGCTCCTACGAGTCGTAATCCTTGACCGACGACGTGCCCAACGACGTCGGCTGGTCCTGCCGACTGAAGTGGATCCCGCCTGCGAGAGCGGCGCTCGTTTAACATCGACGCACTCCTCTGGCGGCTTGGGTGGGTGGTCGTAGAGCAGAGAACCGATGAGGCGTGAGCTGGGCTCCGGTGCGGAGGGCTAGTTTGTCCGGATTCGGATTCGTGTCGACGCCGATGGGACACAACGAAGCTGGCTTCCACTCGAGGCGCCTTGTAGTTTGCCTCGGCCGTTTCCGCGTACCGTGCCTGCTCGTACAGGGTGGCGGCGAGGGCGCGCCGTGCCTCGGCGAGCGAGTCGGCGGGGTCTGAGCGCGAAGGGGCGCTCCTCCTAGTTCGAGGTGCCCCGAAAATACCGCGTCTGCTCGAAGCGCGCTTCACTCGACTCGACGTGCACCGATACGTCACAGACCCGTCAATACCTCATGGAGTCACTATCAAGGGATTGCTCGTGGCCAGGCGTGTCAACGTGTTGGCCGAGTACAGGTGGAACTCATACCTTCCAGGCGGCAGGCCCTGAGGTATCTGGACCTCGCACGAGCCGGAGGCCTTGGCAGATTCCCACCCTTGATAGCAGCTCACATAGTTCCAGGTGTAGGCGCCGCCTATGGCTCCCTCCGCATAAAGGCCGATCCAGTCGGTCGGCATGGGGCTTGCGAGACCGCCCCAGGTCACCACGACGGACGCCCCCGCAGGCGCAGACGCTGGCGCCGTGCTCAGCATCGTTGATGACGATGGGGTCACCGTAAAGGGACTACTCGTGGCCAGGCGTGTCAACGTGTTGGCTGAGTACAGGTGGAACTCATACCTTCCAGGCGGCTGGCTCTGAGGTACCTGGAACTCGCACGAGCCGGAGGCCTTGGCAGATTCCCACCCTTGATAGCAGCTCACATAGTTCCAGGTGTAGGCGCCGCCTATGGCTCCCTCCGCAAAGAAGCCGATCCAATCGGTCGGCGTTGGTGCCGCGATACCGCCCCAGGTCACGGTGACCGATCCCCCGGGAGGCACCGACGCTGGTGCCGAGCTCAGAATCGCCGACGACGGCATTACCGATGACGGCATCGCCGATGACGGCACCGCCGATGACGGCATCGCCCCGCCGAAATCGTCCCGTGCCACAGCATCTGCCGTCGTTGAACAGGCGCTCTCATTCCCCGTCGTGTCTACAGCGCTCACCGAAGCGAAGTAGCGACTACCGGTGATGAGCCCGGTGAGCCGGGCGCTCATCGTCTGACCGGAAGCCGGGGTCGATGTCGGGGATTCGATCCGAAGAAACGAGGCCCCTGGGCACGGCGAGGCCGTTGTGCCGTAGTAGAGGCGAAACGACGCAAGGTCCGTCAGCGGACCGCCGTCGGTATTCGTGGTTGGCGCGGTCCAGGAAGCATCGAGGATCCCGGTTTCTCCCTCGGCCGTCATCAGGAGGACTCCAATCAGGAGGGCAAACCCTACACGCTTGACGGCGACTCGCAGTCTCTTCACAGACACTCTGATCTCCTTGTCGAGGGAAGATTCCCTAAGGGCGAAGCGGCCACTGTTGGTCGACGTTCCGTTTACGTGTCGCGACAGCTTTTCATTTTTCTGACTGCGGTCACAGAGCCGATGCATCGGCAATGCCATGCATGATCAGCATCTGCACCGGAAAGCCCTGTTCGCGGGTATTGATGCTTCAGTAGTGTGCGCGTCCTGGGAGGTCGAGTGGGCGAATTGGAGGCTGCGATCACGCGCATGAGCGACGATGAGTCGCGCGTTTGACACTGAAGCGTCGCCAACGTGACGGCTTCTCAGATTTGAGAATCCCGGCGATCTGGTCGCAAACCCCGTTGACACGGACATTACAGCAGTAATATCCGAGTATGGTGATGGAACCGGGCGCGACGATCAGGCGGCTACGGGAGGAGAAGGGCTGGACCCAGGAGACGCTCGCCGCCCGAGCGAAGGTGACGCAAGGGTATATCGCTCAACTAGAGACTGGCACTCGGCTGCGACTGTCGCTCGAGGTAGCCGATCGACTGGCCCGTGCCCTGGGCGTCAGCGTAGTGGCCCTCGTGAAGGGGGATAAGCGATGAACCGGTGCGAGCGAGAAAGAAGAATTGGCCTTGGCCACTAACTTACATGTAGGAGAAGAGTAACGAGCAACTCGTGCAACGTCCACCCTGACCGTCGCAATACTCTGTTCTTAGATCACCGAGCCCCTCGACGTCCTGTCTATCCGACTTCACGATTAGTCTCCAGCTCGGCGCTCGATGATGCGACCGAGCCCACACCAGAATTTCCGGAATACGACGCGGAATTTTCAGTACGCGCAAGCAGGGATTTACCAGCCTCAGTAGCAGCGTTTGCCGGATTCCCGTTCCATCCACAATAGATAGACTTCAGACCATCTCGGAGGGAACGGCGATCGTGAAGGCCCACGGCAGGGCGACCGGCGTTTCGGCAACGACGTCAGGGCGCAGCTCGCCGAGCCCGTTGCCGAGATGGAGGAAGGACTTACCCGCCGGGGGCTGCTGCGCGTTTGCCCCCGCATACTGGTCGGACACCGTCCCGCTCCGCGTCCTTCGTGTCGAGGCGCATAAGAAGGGGAACAGCGATGGCCATCCCAGTCTCTGCTGAGATCGCGACCGTATATCGGCTACTCGACGGCAGCCTTCACCACGCGCGGTGTGGCCGGCGACTGATGGTGCAAGGCCGCAGCACGGAGGAACTGCACTGCTACTGTCTCACGTGCGCCGAGTCGGTGTGGCTCCCGCTCTGCGCCCTCGTGCGCCCGGCGGCCGCTGACGGCACGATCGCGCCTCCCTGGAGCTGAGGCGGCCAATGAGTAGCGAGCTCGTCGACACCCCCAACCTCGCCTCATCGTACTGTCCTGGCTGCAACCCTGAGCGGGATCCCCTTCGCGAGATTCTGACGGTGTGCTGGTGTGACGAACACCGACCCACGTGTGAGGGCGCCGAGGACGCGAAAGCGAGCGTCGACCGGCTCGCGTGGCGCTCAGTTGGCGAAGCGAATGCCGGAACGAACCGCCCCTGGTGCGCATGGGTGCACCGTAGAGACCGGAGGTAACAGCCATGAAATGGCGATCCGCCACGCTCGACCCAGACCTCGACGGGAACGACTCCCCGGCCCTCGAGGACAAGCTGCGTGAGGCGAACCGGCAGCTCGTGCAGGCGTTCAATCAGAACGAGAAGCTCGTCAACGCGCTCTACGAGGCGCGCGAGCAGATCACCGCGCTCAAGGAAGAGGTCGACAAGCTCTGCGCTCCGCCCTCGACGTACGGCGTCTATCTCGCCGCCAACGAGGACA